>JABAOF010003755.1_pt2 | contig 20283 bp, 19 predicted proteins | sample 7062171 | NCBI WGS metagenome assembly JABAOF01 (sample SAMN14538628, study PRJNA623070) | marine sediment metagenome | biome: marine biome [ENVO:00000428]; feature: marine pelagic biome [ENVO:01000023]; material: deep marine sediment [ENVO:00002113] | place: India: Gulf of Khambhat ...
TTAAAAGTCGGTAAGGGCATGGTTTCCAGCCGGGCTTTGTCAGGCTCTCTTGCCGCCGGTGTGCTGGAAACTACTATCGCTGCGATTTATATTGATGGTGGATTTGACGCGGCCAGCAGTTTTATCCTGAGAATTTTTGGTTCCTTAATTGAGCGGTCCGATGCAGAACAAGCTCAGGGTAACTTCAAGTCGTTACTGCAACAGTACTCCCAGGAGCAGAATAATGTTACGCCAATCTATGTGCTTCTTGATGAAAAAGGCCCCGACCACAATAAGTGCTTTGAGCTTGAAGTGGTTATCGCGGACCGTCATTTCCCAAGCGCCTGGGGAACAAACAAAAAAGAGGCGGAGCAAAAAGCCGCCTACAATGCCCTTGTCGAGTTAGGTGTGCTCGAGAAGGTCTCTAAAGAGGATGACGAATAATACTCGTCGAAAAAATTAAGTGCGCTCGATGTGCACCCACTCTGAATCCGCCACTGTAATCGCCCCCCCCTTATTTTCGAGGCTCTGTTTGGAGGTTTTCTGCATTTACTCTGTAATCAGCCATGCCAGAGCGCACAGGGCCAATGCAGTTATGAACATAAAAATAACAATTGAACCGAATAGAATCATAGCTTCTTTGAGGAAATGGGCAAATTTTATTTTGGGCACCTTCGTTGCTTTATAGACGATGGCTATCGCCGCTACTAATGGCAGCAGCCATAGAAGAGATTGGGGATTTGAGCTAATTTTTTCCGGCGTTGTAAAGGTCGCCATTACAAGAGCGGGCATTATCGACATATCAGTCTCCAGCGGTTTCTGTTTTTTGCAGATGAGCCAGATAAACGGCGTTTACAATACACAAAAGGTTTAGCAAACCTGCGATGCTGGTGTATATCTGTCCTATTTCGTTCGGTCTGCCAAAGACAGGATAGTGAGCGGTTTTGGCCAAATGCCCCAGGATTGCCACCATCGGTGAATTCATAATTTGTGCCACATACCAGGGCTTTGCTCCGACGGGATTAATAACTCCGATTGAGCCGATATATAACCCTACGCAGAAGGTAAAGACAATAGTCACAAATATAATGAGTGCACGTTTTCCTTCTTTTACGAGTAGATGTCCGGCGCCCGGGACGAGCCAGGCCATCAGTCCTACAATCAACATAAATATGGTGCGGTTTTCTTTCGAATGCGCTGTCGTCACGATGTTTTCTCCGATTCTGTCGTAATACGGCCGTTCTCCGGCAGGCTCCGCCCTGACGAGCGGGCTTCACCCGGAGGAGCGGGCGTATTGGCATCCGCAGGTTCTTCACCGTCCCCGGCTGGCTCCCGATTGCTGCTGGCGAGGGCTGGCCTGAAGCTCATACGTTTTAATATGTTTTCGGGGTTAAAGTAGACCGCTGCCAGGCTCTCGGATTGAGTATAATCTTCTCTTTGGATTTGCATTGCTTTGGTTTTTTCATACTCCTCGAGTGTAACTCGCTTAACTGAGATATTTTTAATGCAATAGAAGCTCATATCCGGCTTGAATTCTATAATCAGAGGAATGGCATCAACAGTGTTACTGTCCTGCGGTATAAGCGAATAAAGTTGTTCTATAAAGCGGCGCTGGTTCTTACGCCCGTTCAGGAAGGACTGTGCCGCTGGGTTTCCTGCAGTTTGCGCACTTAGAGTTTGTAAAGTCGCCTTTGATATTCTTCGCATGCCTGGAAGATTTTGCAGCTTGAAGGGTTCGGTTACGCTTTTTTCCGCAATTGAAATCTCGAATGCGTTAGGGTCGTTCGGGTCCTGGCTGTCTTTCTGTCCATAGAGTTCGTTAAATTTATCAATTGCCCTGTCCCAGCCGTCCTTTGCTGCCAGGTCAATGAACTCTTCAGCTTTGCTTTTTGTGATGTCCATTGCAGCAAGTTTTTTTAAGTCTTCGGTGACTTTTTCTGTTACCGAATAGACATCTTCGGCTGAACTTTCCTGGTTTGGGTCAAACCAAAGTGTGCTTGTGCTGAAGGTTTGGTCTATGCTTTCTGGTTCGGCGGCTTTTATAGTTTTAATCACCCGCACTATGGCCATTATTTGTCCGGAGATGTCCTGGAGTCCGCTCCAAGGCGAGCCCCACAAATCTTTGAGGGGCCCGATATTTTCATACATTCTGGGCCTTCGCACATCAAACGGCCCAAGCTCACTGGCTGCTAAATCGCCGACGGCAAAGACAATCTGAACCAGTGAGACCGGATTTTGCCCGTAGCCCTCTATATACAGCCTCGCAAGATATTCATCGATCTGCATATCAGTTGGGCTTAGCAGTCCCGTCCGGCCTGCATATAGCTTGAAATTGTGCTTTTCGCTTAACTGCTCGGCGGTGGTTTTATAATCGCCGGCCTTTTCCTTAAACTGCTCATCAGTCAGATTAGCAGGCTCTATATCTGTATCTTCCAGGCCGGCTTCGGTAATTGTTTTGGCCTCCTGAAGTATTCTATTGGCGGTGGAATTTATTTTGTCCTTTAGAAGCTGCTCCGAAATTATATCTGAAACCTCGGCATAGCTTTTAGTTTCTTGTCTCAGCGGTGAGTTAGGGTCATTCGGGTCGGATGGCACTTGCTTAGTGAATAACTGTTCTCTATTTTTTTGATAATAATCTTCCTTCTGCTGTTGGGTAGGTGGCGTTACCAGCTTCTGAATATCGTCGAGTCTGACCACTATGTATTCAAGCTGAACCCTGTCCGGCAGTTTATATCCGAACCCATAGGGATTTTCCTCACTTACGGCGGAAGGCAGGAATTTCTTGTATTTGTTAAAATGCTCGAGCTTTTCTTCATTATTTATCTCAGCTTGGTCATCGGCGAATACGGTGGGGTTGAATTCTACCAATTCAGCGTCAATGCTTTCGGCGCTCGTGGCAATGGTCTGGTTTATCTGTGAGCTTGTGACATCTTCATTTGAGCAAATCATCTGGGCGTACTGCATTACGACTAACAACTCGCTAAATATTGTTAGGAGCTGCTTCTCCGGAAGGCCGTACTGGTTTATTAGAATCCCAATTAGCTGCGAGTATGTTGTCTGGCCATTGAACAACTGTGGTATTACTTTTCCAAGCAATTCGCCGGCCTGCTCGTTTGGCACCCTGATACCAGCGAGCTGTGCTTCGCTTTTAAGTAGCAGCCAGTATATATTGGACGGCACCGAGCGTCTATACATATCGTTGATTTGTTTATCGCTGATTCTGTACCGGTTCGTTCTAATCGTCTGCCTTATATGGTTGATAAGTGCCGGCGAAGTTTGCTGCTCAGCAAACAGCAGTTCGCCCAGGAGAATTCCACGTAAGTCCTGGTTCCTTAGCAGTACATCGGCCCGCAGTGATCTAAGGACATCCAGTTCCCGTCGTGCTTGGTATAAGTCGTTGTTTGTTATTTTAATGTTATCCCCAAAGTAAGCTATTGTCTTGTGCAGCCCTGTTGCTCTTCGGCTTAACTGTTGGAGCAAAGTGCCCCCCCCGATAAAGCCAAACATTATGACAATAACAACAACAGCCATCACTTTTGTGTTATTTTTTCGAAACCACCTGACCAAATTCATATATTTACTCCATAACTGGTTAAATGGTGATTGGTTTAATGGTGATTGGTTAATCGGTTAATTAGCTGCTCATCAATCACCACTCGCCAATCAATAACCCAGTGAGTTTAGCAAATCGCACAGACATTGCAAGAAAAATAGTCCGCCACGGGCCGCTGAAAACATTATGGCCGCAGCTAACACAAATAGTTTGAATTTTGCCACCAATAGTCTTATGATGGAAAGGCAGATGACAGTTGATAAAAACAGAGGACAGATGGCAGAACAATCGATTAAATCGGCACAGGCCTTTGCCGAGGCTTGTATTTATCTGCCGGGCGGTGTGAATTCCCCGGTGAGGGCATTCGGCGGGGTGGATGTGGATCCGCTTTTCATTGAAAGTGCAAAAGGGTCAAAAATCTACGATATCGACGGCAATGAATATATCGACTACGTGGGCTCGTGGGGCCCAATGATACTCGGACACGCCCATCCGAAAGTGCTGGAGGCCGTTAAAGCTGCAGCACAAAAGGGTACATCATTCGGTGCTCCGACATTGGCTGAGACCGCCTTAGCTAAGAAAATAATCGCTGCTTTCGATTCCATTGAGAAGGTCCGTCTGGTAAGCAGCGGCACCGAGGCGGTAATGACGGCTATCCGACTTGCCCGCGGCTATATCAAAAAAGATTTGATAATCAAGATGGTCGGCTGCTATCACGGGCACAGCGATTCGCTGCTGGTGGCTGCCGGTTCCGGCCTTGCCGAAGGTGCCATCGCATCCAGTCCCGGCGTCCCTGATTCAATTGCCAGGCTGACCGTCGTAATTCCATATAATGATATTGAAGCGGTAAAAGCTGCGTTTGATTTGAACAGGGGAAAAATCGCAGCGGTTCTGGTTGAGCCTGTCGCTGCAAATATGGGCGTAGTCCCGCCCATTGATGGATACCTGCGGACACTTCGGAATTTATGCGACCAAAACGATTCGCTTTTAATATTTGACGAGGTGATAACCGGCTTTCGCTTAGCTCTTGGTGGAGCACAGCAGCTTTTTGGTATAAAAGCTGATATTACCTCTTTAGGCAAAATTATAGGAGGTGGATTACCTATAGGGGCCCTTGGCGGCCGAGCCGATATTATGGACATGCTCGCTCCGCTCGGGCCGGTCTATCAGGCAGGGACACTTAGTGGTAATCCACTTGCTACCGCGGCGGCAATTGCAACACTAAATATACTCGAACAGAAGAACACATACGAAAGACTCGAATCTTCAGCAGCTCTTTTAGAAGCCGGCCTGGCTAAGGCCGCAAAAGAGGCCGGTATTGATGTTATACTTAATCGCCTCGGCTCAATTATGAGCTGTTTCTTCATTGATAAAAAAGTACAGAACTTTACCGATGTTCAGTCAACCGATATAAAACGATTCAAGAAATTCTTTGCCCTGATGTTGGAACAGGGGATTTATCTTGCACCAAGCGCTTATGAGGTGATGTTTGTCTCGTTAGCCCACAGCAAAGGCGACATTGAAAAGACTATTGAAGCGGCAAAAAATAGTTTCAAAAAGATAAAAAATGAGAAATAACCCCGTACCAATTGTTTGGAAGAGAAAAATTGGCCTTTTCAACGCGTTCCGGCACCCGGTTCAAAATCAATTGGTGCGGGGCAAAGAAATTTCTTGCATTTACAGCAGAAGGAGAACATAATAGCTCAAAAAGAGAAACTGGATACTCACGGAAATGGAGAGCAGTTCAATAGTGAGTGGTTAGCAGTTAATTAAGCCGTTAACCAATCACCTGTTAACCCAATTTAGGAGATTTAAAAATGAACGAGAACCAGGCCGGCCCAAGCAATTTATTGGATACTACCGATTGTCTTGAAGCGATTGGGGTATTCAGAGGATGGAAAAACTTTTTCTTTGTCATTGTGGTTATATGTCTTTTATTGCTGCAGATATCCTTTTGGGTTGTAAAAACCGGCTGCATTACCGCAAAGGAGTGTCCCGGTAGCATGGCTGCTGTTGTGAGTGGGGGCTTGAGTGAGGATGTCGGCGAGGCTGCAAAAAAAGTGGCCGCCGAGCAAAGTGAGCCGGCCGAGGTGGAAATGGAGGATTCTTTGTTTGGAATAACCTTCAAACATTTAGCCATGGGTATCCGGGTTGTTAATGCAATACTTATACTGACGGGTCTGCTTTACTGTCTGACAATACTTTTGTCCTTGAAGGTTTCGCTGGTAGGCAGGCTCGGCGGAATGAACCATATCAGCAGAGCATTCTTCCTGTCACTGGTTATGCTTATTCTGCTGCTGCCCTGGCAAAGAGTTTTTGCCGGTATGGTTCTCGGAGCTATATATACACCCTGCGAATTGGTCAAGTGGAGCTCTGCTGAGACCGGCAGTATATTCGACATTATCCTTTATTATCTGCGGTTCTGCGGTTACTGGCTGTTAATAATGTTACTGCTCATCTTTTCACAGCTTCGCAGCGGCCGCTGGACAAAGTCGATTCTTCGCCGACTCGAGGTCATATAAGATTTTCCATTTTGCGATAATTTAGGTCCTCCTGGAGCGGGAATCTGATAAAATGTGTCCCTTAAGAAGATGGCTAAACTGAAACGGCGAAACGATTGATAGTTGATTATTTTGTGTCTGTGCCGTTCTCTGTGGTTAATCTTTTTTCATACGATACCTTGTGGTTCACCCCGCAGGAGATTTATCCTTACTCGATAAAGGGAACAAAAATGGACAGAATTGAACGTATAGGGGTCTCACTTGATAAAAAATTGCTTTCGATGTTTGATAGGCTTATTGACAAACAGGGTTATCAGAGCCGATCCGAGGCAATACGTGACCTTGTGCGCCGGCAATTAAGTGAAGAGCGTCTCGGCGACCCGAAAGCCAAAGGGGTCGCCGCTGTATTTCTGGTTTACGACCATCACTCGACAAAGCTCACGGACAGGCTGATAGGTCTGCAACATACGCATATTCTGGGTTCGTCCCTGCAGGTGATTTCTTCTTTGCACGTTCATCTGGATGAGCACGATTGTCTGGAGGTGATTGTGCTTCGGGGACATGTCGGCGAAATCAATAAGGTGGCGGAGAGCATATTGAGCATGAAGGGCGTTAAATTAGGACGCCTCAATATTATGGCACCTGTGCCTTCGGGACCATAGGTGCTAGGTGTAGGCAACTTAATTTGTGGTTGACCATTTGCGATTGACGATTTATAATTTTCAATCGAATTTTGGAAATTTAACAGGGCGATTAGCTCAGTTGGCTAGAGCGCACGGATCACACCCGTGAGGTCACAGGTTCGAATCCTGTATCGCCCATTAGTATGGGCTGGTGCGGGAAAAGACTCACTTAAACGATGTTTCCAGAAGAACATGTAAGGGCCATACAATGCGAGCTCTTAATAAAGACGAAAAACTTGAGAAAAAAATATTTGAAAATGCACCAATATCTCCTCTTTTTTTGTTTTTTTGCTAAACAAAAAGAGTGTGTTATTCTATGCAGGCTCTCTTTAATCCACTATTATTGAGCGAGCAGTGACGTGCATCTGATTTTTTGACAGTACCGGGTTGTTAGTACCGACGGCCACCACCGCCGTAACCACCGCCGCCACGACCACCACGACCACCACCGCCACGGCCACCTCGTCCGCCTCTGCCCTCGCGGCGGTCAGTTCTGGGGCGAGCTTCATTGACATTTACAGCCCGTCCCATCAAGTCCTTGCCATTCATTTCTTCGATAGCCTTTTGTGCTTCCTGCTTAGAGGGTATTTCCACGAATCCGAACCCCCTGGATTCACCGCTAAATCTATCCTTTATAATGTTGACAGACTGGACCTGGCCAAAAGCTTCAAAAGCCTGACGTAAGTCATCTTCGGTTGTCTGGTGTGACAAATTTCCCACATAGATATTCACTTCGATTTCCTCTTTTTAAACCTTAACCTTAATTTTTTATTCCAGCATCCGGCCACCATTACTCACCGCACTGCTACATTCATATATTTTAACAAACGCCCTCAGTAAAGACTTTAACAAAGATTATTTTTCTCTACCAGCTAACATTCCTGGACTTTCCAAAGTATGAAACTTAATTTATGCCGAGTATAGGCCAAAACAGCGCCTTTGGGAAACTAAAAAAAATAAAAAAGTTAAACGCTGAAATTTATTCGCCGACTATGACGCAGTTTCTATTTGTTCGGGGGTTGATAATCTTGCCCGCATCAGCTATTATTATTTCCAGTGGACTTTGCTAAATAGATTTACCTCTGAATCTTACTCAAGCCTTTAGGCGTATAAAAAAATCCTGGGGCAAATGAGAATTTGGTATTACATTATGGGCAAAATTGAGTCTTTAATAGAGAAGCAGAATTCGACCCAGCAACGCTGGGTTCCGATCCATACCCGCCGGCGGCGGGTCGGTATTTTCTGTAGAGGCGTCTTTGGATAATCCGACAAAAAAGCATATCCCGCTGACCAGAATCCAGAAGCTTATCGGCGAAAGGATGTTAAAATCCAAGCTGAGCAAGCCCTGTTTTTACGTTGAGTCGAAGGCGGATATTACCGAGCTTATGGCCATTCGACCCAGGCTTAGAAAGTCGTTGGGCGTTAAAATAACGACGAATGCTTTTTATATTCGTGCTCTGGGTCTGGCGGCGCAAAAATATCCCCTTGCAGTAGGCAGATTTGACGGTGACAAGATAAGGATTGCCGAACGTGTGAATGTCGGCTTTGCGGTTAATGCCCCGCAGGGCCTTGTCGTGCCGGTGGTGAAGGATGCCGGGGAAAAAACATTGCCGGAAATTGCCCGCGAGGAACAATCGCTGACCGATAAAGCACGTGATAATCAGTTGACGCTTGAGGATATAGAGGGTGAAACTATAGCTTTAAGCAATCTTGGCGTATATGGCATTGATTCTTTTTTGGGGATAGTGCCGCCGCCGGCCAGCACTATATTGGCTGTTGGGAATGTCGTCCATACCCCGATGTATCGGGGCGAAGATGGTAAAATAACGGAGCGAAAAATAATCAGTCTGTCTCTTGCGGCTGACCGCAGAGTTATCAACGAGACCTATGCTGCGGAGTTTCTAAGTTTCATTACGAAAGAGCTGCAAAACCCACAACGGCTGATTTGACACAAAATCTAAGTTTTATTGAATAAAAAAGAACTCGTATCATTCCACTATCACCGTCTCATCAGGCTGTATGCCAAGTCGTTCAAATCTTTTACCTCGGCTTTTTTCGTCTCCGGTGTTAATTTCCCGAGCGAGTTTTCCCACTTTGAGCGCATGTTCTCTGGGAACGACCAGCACGCCGTCACCATCAGCTACAATTAAATCGCCGGGGTAAACAAGGACGCCGGCACAATTAATTGGAAAGTTGTAGGATTCGGCAATGAGCCTTCCGGGTCGAACTCCGCGGGAGCTGTATCCGTTTTTACAATAGACCGAAATTTTCTTCACCTTCGCAATCTCATCGGTGTCCCGTGCCCCGCCGTTTGTTACGACTCCTACCACCCCTTTTTCCGCCCAGCCCAGACTATTATTGGAGCCGATAAAACCACATTCGGGTATTCCGCCGGCATCGATAACGACGATGTCTCCCGGTTTTGCCGTTTGGAGCCAGGCATCGGGGGCTCTTTTATATTGCTGGGACTTGAATTTCTTGAATCCTTCGAGGTTCGCGAATGAGTTTTGTCCCACTCTGACGTCGGTGGGCACATGGCGAACAGTAATAGCAAATCCCACTACTCTATGGGAAAATTTTTCTACATCCCGCCACAGGGGCCGGATACTCTTGTCCATTAAACCTATGTCCTGCAGGCCTATCAAATCCATACCATCAAGCACATCCGTGAGCCGCAGGTCCCTGTACAATTCGAGTATTTCTTTTCGGGCCTGCTCACTGTCATCGAAACTTTTATTCTTTAGCAGCCTGACTCCCTTTGGGGTTGTAAGTTTTCGCGGATTAGATTTTTGCGCTTCGGTGACAGGAATACCTGATATCAAAAGAAGTAATATTAGTGTGAGAAGACTGACGCATTTTGATTTACATTTAGTTAAGTAATACATAGTGACCTCCTGATAATGGTTTATAGAATTTTTGCTACCAAATACGAGACATACAAGTTACACTAAAATCGGCATAAAGAAAAGTAAGTTTTTTTGTGTCAGAAAACTGTAGTAAGGAGTGAGAAATATGAATCGGGATTTTAGAATTACTTTTATTTGTGTTGTTATTGCTGTGACATTAACGGCAACGGCTTATGGCGGGAAAGCAGCAGACATACATAAGGTCGAGCCGCTTTGGGCGGATGGTGCCCCGGGTGCAAAAGGTGATGAGGACGGTGACAAACCTTCGCTGACAATTTACCTGCCGCCGGATGAAAAAGCGACCGGGGCCGCTGTGGTTATTTGTCCCGGCGGCGGTTACGGACATCTGGCTATGGACCATGAAGGACATCAAATAGCGCAGTGGCTCAATTCGTTCGGTGTCGCCGGTTTTATCCTCCAGTACCGCCATCGCAACAGCGGTGCCGGCTATGGTCATCCGGCGCCGTTACAGGATGCCCAGCGGGCGGTCAGAATGGTGCGCAGCCGGGCTAAAGAGTGGAACATTGACCCCGGCCGTATCGGGATTCTCGGTTTTTCAGCGGGGGGACATCTGGCGTCGAGTGCGGGCACACATTTCCAAAAGCGTTACAGCCAAGCAAAAGACGAAATTGATAAAGTCAGTTGTAGGCCTGATTTTATGATACTTATCTATCCGGTCATTTCATTTACCGAATGGTGCGCTCACAGTGGCTCCAGGAGGAATTTATTGGGTAAGAATCCGGACAAGGAGCTCGTTGAGAATCTGTCCAATGAAAGACAGGTTACGCCGGAAATACCGCCCACGTTCCTGGTCCACGCCAACGATGATAAGCCTGTGCCGCCGGAGAACAGTATCTATTTTTACCTTGCTCTGCGAAAGGCCAAGGTCCCGGCTGAGATGCACATCTACGAAAAGGGCGGACACGGCTTTGGCCTCGGTAAACAGAATACAGCCGAATCAAGCTGGCCTCTCCGCTGTGAAGATTGGATGCGAGGACGGGGACTTCTTGATAAGAAAAAATAAAATTAGGCAAAGATGGTTCTGCGTCTAATCGGTATCTGGCTTCTCAGGCTTTGTTTGTGTCAATTCTGAGGGTTGTGTTTCTGAATCAGATGGTGGTATTGATTTGATTTCGATCGGGGGCTGGGTCTGATTTTCATCTACGACGGCAGGCTGTGGTGACGCAGTAGAGATAGTCGAGAGTTGTTCTTGATTTTCATCAACGCCGCCAGGTTGCGTGCCCGGTTGTTGTGGAATCTGCGAATCAGGCTGCGGTGACGGAGTAGAGATAGTTGAGAGTTGTTCTTGATTTTCATCGACGCCGGCAGCCTGTGCGCTCGGCTGTAATGGCACTTGCGAATCGGTTTGTGGTGATAGGGCAGAGGGAGCCGAGAGCTCGTCTTGAATTTCACTGATAGGAACAGGCTGTGCTTCTGGGGGTATCGGTGGCTGGAATTGGGCGTGGATGATTTCGGCTACTTTTCTATAGTCTTCAGAGCCGTGGCAGTTTTGCTCGTACTCGAAAATTGTTTTACCGTAGCTGGGTGCCTCAGCGAGCTTGATATTTCGTCGGATATAAACCGGCAGGATTTGGGCCTGAGCCCAGGGGCAGTTAGTTCCGCGTGCCTTGCTGAGAAATTGCTCGATGTCGGCCCTGACTTCACTTGGCAGTGAGGCCCTGCTGTCGAACATACAGAGCAAAATCCATTTGACTTTCAAATTGGGATTGATTCTTTTGTTCACAAGCTCGACGGTCTGCAGCAGTTTTCCGAGTCCACGTAATGCCAGGAAATGCGGCTGGAGCGGAATGAGGACATCTTCGGCGGCAGCCAGAGCGTTGAGAGTAAGCAGTCCGAGCGAAGGTCCGCAGTCGATAAGACAATAATCGAATTTGTCCCGGCTTGACTGAAGGGCCTCCCGCAGGATGGTTTCTCTGCCGACTACGCTTACCAGCTCGTTTTCGGCGCCAACGAGGTTGATATTGGCGGGCAGCAGCCAGAGATTCGGCCTCATCAGCAAAATTTGCGTTTCAAATTCGGCTGACTGAATGAGGACCTGATAAGAGCCGAACCGGACGGTTTGCGGCTCAAGGCCGAGGTGTATTGTCAGATGAGCCTGAGGGTCAAAGTCAATAACCACCACCTTCGAGCCGGCCGCAGCAAGGGCTGCTGCGGTATTGACCACTGTTGTGGTTTTTCCTACGCCCCCTTTCTGGTTTAATACTGCGATGGTTCTCATGGTAAAGAACTCGAAGTGCCTAAAGTGACAGCTTTGCTGTCACTTTAGTCACTTCAAATTTTTGTCACTTTCTTTTTTTAAGATGGCATCGAGCACGCCATTAACAAACGCCGGTGATTTATCGGTACTGAATTTTTTGGCAAGCTCGATTGCCTCATTTATTACAACTTTGGGCGGAATATCAGGACAGAATTTCAACTGATAAACCGCCAATCTCAAGATGCTTTTATCAACAGGTGAGAGCCTTGCAAATTGCCACTTAATTGTCGAGGCAATTATCGGCCCGTCGCACTGCTCTAAATTTTCCCACGTTCCTCTTGTCCAGTCCGAGGCGAGTTTTCGTACAAAATCGTCTTCATCAGCCTCCTTGAAGAACCGGTCTAAAAGCTCAAATAAGTCGGGGCCCTGTATATCGAGCTGATACAAAGCCTGCATCGTCAGTTCTCTGGCCCTTGTTCTTCTATCCATTTTTATCGTAGGGGCAACCCCGCGTGGTTGCCTTAATCTATAAAAGGACAGACACATACCTCTGCCCCTGAAAACTCAACTTATTTGTTCCATCACGTTGGCCATTTCCATAGCTGTTCGTGCTGCGTCTGCACCGGCGTTGCCCATTTTTGTCCCGGCTCTTTCAACCGCCTGTTCGAGCGTATCGCAGGTCAGGACACCAAATACAGTCGGTGTGGGTGAATCGTAATTGATTTGTCCGATACCGCGGGCTACCTGCTGACAGACATAATCGTAATGGGCGGTCTGGCCTCGAATGACCGCACCGAGGCAGAGCAGCGCAGCGTATTTGCCGCTATTGGCGAGCTTCTTGGCAGCCTGGGTAATTTCACAGGCACCCGGCACCCAGACTACGGATATCTGTTCATCAGCGGCACCATGACGCTGGAGGCAGTCTATCGCGCCGGCAAGCAGTTTTGAAGTTATGAATTCGTTGAACCTGCTGACTACGATAGCGTAATTGCCCTTGCCGGCCGTTACCCGGCCTTTTATTTCTTTAATCATAGCTTCACTTCTCCAAATTATCTATGCTACGCGACTCAATTCACGTGTAGTTACTACCCATCTGGGAACCACGCAAAACGGGAACCCTGGCAGCAATACATTATAAGACTCTCGGTGGCTGGTTTCCAGAAAAACAGCCCAGCACCAAAAGAACAGCAGCTTATACTTTTTTGGTATCAGGAGCTAAGCTATGCAATTATAAAGGCTTATGTGCCAAATGCCCAGCAAAATTTTAATGCTTGTAAAAAGCTCTTAGGCCGACAAAAAACCGCTAACCTGAGTGTGTTTTGTGGGCGATAATCACGCTGGATGAACCCTTAACTGTAGGGAGATAAACGGGGAAAGGTGCGATTATGTTTTTTGAAAGTATGGAATTTGGCTCCTATGACAAAGCCGAGCGCAAGGCACGCAGGGCCTTTGAGCTTTACGAAGACGGCAAAATGCCCCAGGCCCTCGATGAGCTGGAGACGGCGCTTGAGATAAATCCTTCCAACAGTTCGTGGCATTTCAATAAAGCCCTGACGTTGGATGCCATAAATCGGTTTGAGGATGCGATAGCCGAATATGAAGTTGCCCTGCAGCTAAATCCTAATGATTTAGAGATATTAAATTCGCTTGCGGTCGATTATACCCGCACGTGCCAGTATGACCTCGCTATTGATACTTTCGAGCGTATCCAGGACCTTGATGCGGGTTTTGAGCCCTGCTACTGCAATCGAATAATAACCTATACCGAAATGGGTCTGCACGATTTGGCTGAGCAGATGTTTTACCTTGCTCAGCAGATTAAACCGTACTGTGGTTTGTGCTACTATAATATCGGCAACAGTCTTTTTGCCCGGGGCCAGTATAAAAAAGCTATCCGTTGCTGGCTGCGAACGGCCGAGCTTGAGCCGAGTCATCCACAAATCAACTACCGCATCGCCCAGGCTTATTGGTCGGACGCCCAGACTGCGCTCAGCAGGGAGTACTTCCTGGCGGAGCTTCGCATCAATCCCGGCGATATCGATGTTATTTTCGATTTCGGAATGTTTCTGCTCGAAACCGACGATATCGAATCCGCAAAGGAAAAGTTTAACAGAATACTTGAGCTTCAGCCGGATTTTGCACCCGCATTGTTTTATCTGGGAGAGATTGCTTTCAACAACCGCGATTATGAACGGGCGATGGAACTATATAATCAGGCACTTCAAAAAGACAATACACTTGCAGGGCCGTGCTACAGGCTGGCACAATATGCGTTAATAAAAGACCAAAAGACAAAAGCAAGAGCTTATCTGGCTTCGGAGATGGAAACTTGTCCGGAGGATGTAGAAATCTTTGTTTCTATGGGGTCGATGTTTTTGAGAATTGACCAGCTCGATAATGCAACGCACTGTCTGCTGCGGGCTGTTGACATCGATTGTGCTAATGCGGACTCCTATTACTATCTTGGAGCTGTCAGGGCTATAAAAAAAGCGTTTGGGGATGCTGCGGAATTTTTTGCCCACGCCCTTGATATCAACAGTGAGCACATTCTTGCGTTGAGAGATTCGGCTGTTGTTTACTTGGCAATGGGCAGATTGGCCGACGCCGCGAAAAACATTGAGAAGGCATGTTCATTAGCGCCTGACGATGTACAGCTAAAAGCACTTTACCGACGAATTCATCTGGCACAAATACGGCAGCGGATAACGGATTTTCTTTGTCGGTTCAAGGTTCTTCCCATCTGCAAAAAACTTCCACACTGATTTTTTCAAGCATATCTTTATTTGCAAATTGGCGCCGAATGCGTTAGTCTATTGCATTCGGCCGAGTGGCGGAATGGCAGACGCTGGGGACTTAAAATCCCCTGCCCGTGTGGGTTCGAATCCCACCTCGGCTATTGTCGTAGTGTATGAAACGTAATACACAATGCAAAATATAATACGATATATTCGGTTGAATTACGAATAATGTATCGGAGTTAAATAATGGTGAACAAGAACCGTAAACTTGTAGATGTAGAAAAACCAAATCTGTATCGCCAGACATTTCCATATAAGGAATTTCCCAGGGTAATCTTCGATGGCGAAAAAGTTGAGTATGATATACCTCAGAAGATATGGATAACCGATACCACGTTTCGTGACGGTCAGCAGTCCCGGCCGCCTTATAAGCCTGAGCAAATCCTCAAAATTTACGACTTATTGCACGAGATAGATGGTGGCACCGGCCTGATTCGCCAATGTGAGTTCTTTTTGTATTCGAAGCGCGATAGAAAAGCGGTAGAGCTCTGCAAAGAGCGAGGTTATAAGTTTCCTGAGATAACCGGCTGGATAAGGGCGGTAGCTGCCGACTTTAAGTTAGTTTCACAAATGGGACTCACCGAGACCGGCATTCTTACCTCGGCAAGCGACTATCATATATTCCTGAAGCTGCGAAAGACGCGGGCCCAGGCGATGACCGCGTATCTTGATATTGCCAAAGCGGCGCTAGACAGTGGCGTTACACCACGTTGTCACTTGGAGGACGTAACACGAGCGGATTATAAAGGTTTTGTTCTGCCTTTTGCCGCGGCCTTGATGAAGCTTTCCAAAGAATATAAAAAGCCGGTCAAGATTCGTCTGTGTGACACGCTTGGTTTTGGTCTGCCGTGGGCGGGGGGGTCTCTGCCGCGGAGCGTCCCAAAGCTCGTCCACGGACTTCGACAAATCGGGGTCGGATCCGAATATCTCGAATGGCACGGTCATAACGATTTGCATAAGGTTCAGGTAAACGCCGTGACGGCGTGGCTGTATGGCTGCAGCGCCGCCAACGCTGCAATATTCGGCTGCGGTGAGCGAACAGGCAATCCGCCCCTCGAAGCATTGGTTGTTGAGCACGCCCAGCTAAAAGGAATGACGAAGGGTGTTAATTATGCGGCGATAACTGAATTAGCTCAGTACGCCAGAAAAGAATTAGGTCTTGAGATTCCGCGGAACTATCCGTTGGTTGGAAAGGATTTCAATATTACGCGGGCGGGTATTCACGCAGACGGCTTGTTAAAAAATGAGGAAATATACAATTGTTTCGATACCCAAAAGTTACTCAACCGCCCTGTGGGTGTGGCGATTACCGATAAGGCCGGTGCGGCGGGTATCAAACACTGGGTAGAGGCCAAGTACGAGATTCAAATCCCCAAACATGACCCTCGCATAACCAAAATCAAAGACAAAATCGATGCCGAATATGCCGCTGACAGGGTATCGGTGATATCAGATGAGGAAATGTTCGAGTGGGCGCGGGAAGCTTTTGGCGGTGATTTGCCGCCATTGAGAGAATAAGTTGATGAGTAAATCAGAGGAGGGGTGGATGAGTAAATTCATTTTACATATAAGCGCATTAACGCATTTACTCTGATTATGCCGGATAAAAAAATCAAGGCAGTCCTGTTCGACCTCGGTGAGACCCTGCTGGACTTTGGTAAGATTAAAGCTGGTCGGCTCTTTCGACAAGGGGCCAGAGCATCGTATGATTTTCTCAAAAGCTGCGGCCAGCCGGTCGGCAATTTCCAATATTACTGTTGGCGTAACTTTATAGCGCTGCGCATACGGCACCTGCTTTCCAATATAATGAAAAAGGATTTTAATTCTCTGGCATTGATAAGGGGCAAAGGTGCAAAAAAAGGTATCCATCTCGATAGGCAACAATGGCAGCATTTTGCCTGGCTTTGGTATGAACCTCTAAGTAGAGTGGCCAAGGCCGAGCCGAAAATAAAAGAGACTTTAACCGCACTCAAAAATTCAGGGCTTAAGCTCGGCATAGTTTCCAATACTTTTGTGAACGGCTGCTCCTTGGAGAAACACCTCGAGCAGGAAGGCATATTAGATTTCTTTACGGTCAGGGTCTATTCGTACGAATTTGATTTTCGCAAGCCGGATGTTCGAATTTTCAAGATTGCCGCCGAGAGGATTGGCGAGACGGTCGATAACATATTGTACGTAGGAGACCGCATTGATAAGGACATCAGACCTGCGATAAAAAGCGGTATGCGGGCTGTGCTGAAAAACGCTTATACCAATAATGGCAAGCAAACTCCCAAAGGGGCCTGGAAAATAAACCTGCTTTCCGAACTGCCAAAGCTTATTGAAAAAATCAACACGCAAACAGCACACAGTATTTAGCCGTGGGTTCCACCCACCGTTTGCTGTTTTCGCGAAAGCGAAAATTTATAAAAAAGCCGAGCAAATTCATCCTGAGCGATGTCGAAGGAACCTGCCCGGCTTTTTTCACATACCTATATTGTTTGTTTGATTATGGCCTTTCAAATTCGACCAGTTCTTCCGATTATTCTTTAGCCCCGTGCTTGCGCAGAAACTCTACGATTTCTGTGTGGCCCTTGTCTTTCGCCAACTGCAAGGGAGTCCGGCCTTCATAATCTTTTGCGTTCACATCGGCCCCGTGACTGATAAGCAATTCGACTACTGTTTTGCGGCCTTTCCGGGCTGCACGATACAGCGGAGTGCGGCCCTTCTCGTCCTTCGGATTGATATCGGCACCGTTGGCTATGAGTACTGCTACAACATCCTGATGGCCTGATCTGGCCGCGTCGTGAAGGGGCGTCTTGCCAAAGCTGTCTTTTGCATTGACCTCGGCTCCCTTGGACAATAACAGTTCCGCCAGTTCTCTATGACCATTGTGTGCAGCGTAGTGCAGCGGTTGGTCGTTAAACCCCCCCCTTGCATTTACGTCGGCAGCTTTGGCGATGAGGAACTCAGCAACATCCCGCTGACCCCGAAAGGTTGCCCAGTGTAGAGGTGTCCAATTGAGCTGGTCGTCCTTTATGTTGACATCTTTTCCCTCTTCTATAAACCGTCTCACACGGGTCAAATCCCCCAGCCAAGTGGCGAAGTGGAAGTCAGAGACTTTAGCGCCTTTGGAAATGAAGAAATCAAACAACTCGCGGTTTCCGCCCAAAACTGCATAGCGAAAGGCCGTCCAGCCGTCTTGGTCTTTCACATCGAGTTTGGCCCCATTTTTGACGAGAAGCTTGGCCAACTCCGCGTCCCCATACCAAACCGCATAGTGAAGGGGTGGATAATTATCCTTAGGCGTGAAATTGACATCTGCACCTTTATCCACGAGAACTTTTACCATCTCCTTGTCCTTCTCCCAAATGGCATAGTACAAGGGTGTACCCCACTTGTCTTTCGCATTGACATCGGCGCCCTTGGCAATAAGAACTTCCACCATGTGCGTTTGGCCATTCTTGATGGCGTAGTGCATTGGCCTCATATCCCACTTGTCTTTCGCATTGACATCGGCGCCCTTGGCAATAAGAACTTCAAGAACTTCCACCATATGCGTTTGGCCATACTTGATGGCGAGGTGCATTGGCCTCATACCCCACTTGTCCTTAGCATCCGGGTCGTTTCCCTTGGCAATCAGCAGTTCCGCTACCTCCACCAGGCCACTGCAAACCGCGGCGTGCAACGGGATCCAGTCCCACTTGTCCTTTGCCATGACGTCGGCGCCTTTGGCGATGAGCAGCTTGGCAACATCTCCGCGGCCTTTCCAGACCGCACTATGTAATGCGGTCTCACGAGCGAAGTTTCGCGCGTTGACGTCGGCTCCTTCTGCAATGAGCAGTTCAGCCACATTCCTCCAACCAGCGTCTGCTGCATAATACAGTGGCGTCTCACTGCCTGGATAATACAGTGACGTTGTGCAGTTGTCCCTGGCGTCGACATCCGCGCCCCTGCCGATGAGGAACTCGACTACGTCCATTTGTCCTGCGCTGGCTGCATAGTGCAGTAACGTGCGGCCACCTTCGTCGCGGGCATCCACGTTCGTACCTTCCTTGAGGCTGTTTCTTACCTTATCGAGGTTTCCCCTGTGAGCGGCGAGATGGAGAGCAGAAACCTTTGCTCCTCTGCTGACAAGAAGTTCGACCATTTGACGCCCGCCTCCCGCGCTCCGGAGGGCCAACGATATAGGCGTCGAGCCTTTGTTATTTTTCGCGTTAACATCCGCGCCTTTTACAATCAAAAGTTCAGCCGTTTCTGTCTTACCATGGAGAGCTGCATAATGTAGCGGCGTCCACCCATTCTCGCACTTTGCGTTGACGTCAGCACCGTGAGCAATAAGCAGTCTGGCAATTTCCGTATAGCCTTTACTTGCAGCAGGATGTAAAGCAGTCCCATACTTATGCCGATACTTATGTTTGGCATTGACATCAGCGCCCAACGAAAGGTGCAATTTGACCTGTTCAATATCGCCCTTTAATGCCGCCTCAAAAAGTGATAGTGATTTGGTCTTCTTTGCTTGTTGAACACGCTGAATCATAAGCTTTGTTGATGGGATAATCGCACTGGCCGGATAATCATCGAGAAGTTTCTCAAATGCAGATAATGCAGCATCAAACTGTCCCGTTCTGAAATAAGATTGCCCTATCCAGTATTGAGCATCCTGGGCGATTTTGCTGTTCGGTGACAGACTTATCACTTTCTTGTATTCGGTAATGGCGGCATCGTAATCGGCGAGTTTGCGCAGCTCATTGGCCTTTTCGAAGTGTTGTTCAGCCTCTGTATTTGTCCCCGATTCAGTATCTGCAAATGATAAAACACATAGCCCCGGGACGACTACTAAAATCCAGCATATTGTTAATGAGATTAATCTTTTGTTATTCATTTTTATTTCCTCTTATTTTCCGGCGCTGATTGATTGCGCCATATTCATTAATTGTGACATTTCGGTATTACCGATTAAGACATAAGAAAGAGCATCATCCCTCCAAGCAAGAATGGTTCCTCCGGCCTGTCCCTTGTTGCGATATACGGCATATTCTCTGAAATCCTGCCGCGATAGCCCGCGCTGCCCATCCAAAGGTTGCTCAAACAACGATACCGAATTGATACCATCAGTGTACAGCAGTTGCAGCCCGTCACGTCCCTCTATCCTTCTTATCTGTTCGAGTGAATACCCGGGGTGAAGCCTCGGCGGTGCTACCAGCTCAAAATCGGCGGTTTTTCGCGCTTCGGAGAGGGTCAGTGTGTGACCATTGGAAATCACGGGAGCCTTGGATGAGTCGACTTCTCGCTCGGACCAAGGTCCTCTGACAATTATGCCGGGACGCATGAATTCCGGCCCATCATCAAGAAATTCATAATACAGGATGTCATCTTGGTTTATATGCATCTGTACCGGTTGTGCTATGGCCGGTCTCAGGGAAACATGTCGAGCGATGACATCCCGGTGTTCTTTTAGATATAAGTTGATGATAGCTGAATCCTCAGTCCGAGCAAGGGCGATATCCCGCCGCGCCTGCTCCAGCTCATTTCTCAGGTCGGTGACTTTTCTGGATAGAACAAAGCAGGCCGCCCAGGAAAAAATGATAAGAAATGCCGCAGCCAGGCAACCGGCTTTGTTCCACGACATAGTCCTCCATATATTCGGCTCAAATGTGGCCGAA
>JABAOF010001770.1_pt4 | contig 20265 bp, 18 predicted proteins | sample 7062171 | NCBI WGS metagenome assembly JABAOF01 (sample SAMN14538628, study PRJNA623070) | marine sediment metagenome | biome: marine biome [ENVO:00000428]; feature: marine pelagic biome [ENVO:01000023]; material: deep marine sediment [ENVO:00002113] | place: India: Gulf of Khambhat ...
CTGGAAGCTAAAGATTGAAATGCCAGGGGAGTCTGCTTTTGACTTGGAAGAGTTTAAAGAAATCGTCATAACTAATTTCTTGATAAAACAAGAAACAAAAGATATCAATCTGAGCCAGGAAATCATAGACTACTTGAGCACTGAATTAGGACAACAATACGAGGGAAAAATCTCCTCAGAAAATATCTCTATAGAGAACGAAGAGGTTTTCCAGAATGAAGAATTTTGGAGCAACCTGAAGGAAGGCCCGAAAGGCTCTCTCTTTCTCACCGGAAGGGCTGATTATAAGGAAGAAATCCGTAAGGCCATCTTAGAAGAAAGAAGGGGAGAGAGGTACGAAGATCCTTTCACTACCGAAAGAAAGCTAGCCGAGAGGAGATTTTACACCCTTGAGCTTGATGTCTTTTTCATCGAGGGCCAATCTGGCCAGTCCTTATACCAAAGGAGTTTCAAAGAAGTCAAAGGCTACAAGAATCCAAAGCAAACGGCTTATTATGCTTTTTTCGATCTTATCCAAACAGTCAAGGTTAAATTCTTCCGTGACATCCTCGGCGGAAAAAAAATAGAAGAAAGATACCTCATCTCTAAATAAAAGGAGTCAAGATGAATAATCTTAAAAGATACCTCTCCTCCCTTTTGCTCCTCATTTTTTTGGCTCCAGTCAGTTCCGCTCAGTTTATTTATTTCCCTTATTACGGGAAAAACAAAGTCCTCTATGAAAAGTTCGACTGGAGTCATTATCAGACTGACCATTTCGACATTTATTACTACGTAGAAGATCTACAGCTCCTAAAAAATATTGCTGATATGGCCGAAAGCGCCTATCAAAGAATAAGTCGAGATATCAAGCATCAGCTTTCTGCGACAATTCCTTTGATTTATTATAAAACTTCCACAGATTTCCAACAGACGAATCTCTTCCAATTGCCTGAGGGAGTTTTAGGGGTGGCCGAGCCGATACTCTACCGAATTGCCATCCAAGGAGACATGGCGTTTGATGAAATCCAAGATCTTATCGAGCATGAATTGACTCACATATTTGAGTATGATCTCCTTTGGGGTTCTCCAGGCGGGGCATTGTATTCCTTAAACCAGCCTCCAGGTTGGGTGATTGAAGGATTCGCCGAGTATAATACCCAAACTTGGTCTTCCTGGTCTTCTTTGATCGTCAGAGATTCGGTGCTCAATGATCGAATACCGGAACTTACAGATTCCGGACACCTGTTTTCACGTTATCCTTTACCCCGACCTGCGGATTATGACTTTGGTCATGCCATCTATGATTTTATAGAATTCAAGTATGGTAAAAACGGAATCAGAGAGTTTTGGCAATCCATGAAAAACATGCCCTTTGTCGGCAAAAGAGATCCCATCCAGAGAGCTTTCAACCAACGATCGAAAGAATTCCATCATGAATGGAAGAAATATATGCGAGAGCGCTTTAAGGATTTTCTTTTAAGGGAAAATCCAGAGGACTACAGCCTCCCTATCGGCCCTGAGTTTCCTCTCAATCCCTATTATTTTGCACTGTCCCATGGAGTTTCTCCTTCAGGAGATATAGTGGCCGCCCTAGCTGCCAATGTCAAAGACGGAGACCTCGATATCATTCTAATCTCAACTAAAGATGGATCTGTCATAAAGAACATCACCAAAGGTTTTACTCTCCAGTACGAACACATTAAGTACGAGATAGATCCTTCCAAAGGGAGCGATATCAACTGGTCGTCAGATGGAGATCAAATAGCCTTTTTTGCCCGAGCAGGACAGAAGCATTCCCTCTTTATCATCAGCGCTCTGACTGGAAAAACCTTGAGGAAGATCAAAATCCCATTTGATCAACCGGCTTCTCCTTGTTTTTTCCCTGATGGAGAGGAACTCCTTTTCACCGCCTTTCATAGCGGAATACATGACATATTTAAGATTAATCTGACCTCTGAAAAGATTTTAAACCTCACAGAAGACAATCTTTTTGAAAAAGCTCCTACTATATCTCCTGATGGCAAATATGTGGCCTATACCATCCGAGTCGATACTTACGATAAAATCTTCATCTCTCCGATAAACAATTTTACCCAAAAGACACAGCTCACCTTTGGCAGGGGAAACACGATCACGCCCCATTTCTCTTCTGACGGTAAAGCCATTTTCTTTTCTGCAGACACAAAAGATGCTTTTAATATCTATTCGCTGAATCTAGAAACTGCTGAACTCAAGCGTTATACAGATGTCAGGACGGGCAACTTCTTTCCCATCCCTCTTCCCAATGATCCTAAAAAGATTGTCTTTTCTTCCTTTAACAAAGGCGCCTTTCAGATATTTTTAGGTGAATTCGAAGGCCAATTTGAAAAAAAAGTAACCTTTGAGGAGAAGAAACCCGAGGAAGGTCTTAAGACATTTGAACCCATCCTCTCTATTGAGATCAATAAAGAAAAAATCAAACAATATAAGGGAATCGGAAAGTTATATCTTTCTTCTAGGCCGCCTATCGATACCATCGTATCTACTGACGGTTCCATCTATGGAGGGTCGGCTATCACATTTTCTGATCTTCTCGCCGACCACACATTCTTCCTTATGGCCTATCAAGTGAGAAGCTTCAGGTCCTACTACGCTGCTTATATCAACCAAAAAAGAAGATTCCAATATATGGCCAGCGCATTCCAATATACACTGTTCTATTATCCGCCTTATGCCTACTACAATGACGATCCAGCTTTTTACTCATTGTATAGTTACCGCGACGCCATAGCCACTCGTAAAATATCAGGAATCAACTTAAGCTCTTATTACCCTTTAAACAAATATTACCGCCTGGAAGCCTCAGCAGGCTTTTTACGGTATGAAGAGGATTTCTTTGATCCCTTCATCAGAGAGCAGCTCTTTCTATCTGGACGTGGTTCTAACACCTTCTGGAACGGCAATTTGCTCTCAGCATCTCTTTCTTTTATTGGAGAGACCACTCGCTTTAAATCCTATGGTCCGTCGGCAGGCAATACTTTTAGGATATCTCTTTCTCAATCTATTCCCGTCTCCAGCAGTTTCCTCCAGAATACAACCGCTGAAGTGGACTTGCGGCAATATCTCAATATCGGAGCAGATTTTCTGTTTGCCCTTCGCTTCGAAGGGTTTGTGAGCCGAGGTAAAAATCCCTATGTCTTCTATTTCGGTGGAAACAACCAGGTTCGATCTGCCAATTATTACAACATAATCGCCAATGAAGGCTGGTTCGCCAATATCGAATTTCGATTTCCTCTTATCAATTCTGCCATAACTATAATTGGACAGATAGGTCCTGTCCGGGGGACTTTCTTTTTCGATGTTGCCCGTGCCAAAATCAAAGGATTTCCGGCAAAACTTTATACGTTTATCAGTGAAGATAATCTTTTGGTTGAATCAGATGCAATTGGTTCTTACGGATATGGATTCGAATTCTTCCTCCTCGGCCTTCCGGTTCATCTCGAATTTGCTAAAAAGCTAGTGATTCCAGATTTCTCTCGCCCCTACGATATCGATGCCTTTGGAAAATTTGAGACAAAATTTTGGATTGGCTTCGATTTTTAAATTTATTTCATAAATTTCTTGAAATCCCAACATGCGCGTGCTAATATAGCTGCGCCTTCTCAACCTCATTTCAGCGATAAGAAGGTTTTCCACACCTGTGGATAAATTTGTGGAAATTTAACACTCTCAAATGGAACCTAAACATAAACTTAATCCTTGGCACCAAATCCTTCAACTCATAAGAAAAAAGGTAGATAAGAACAGTTTTGAGACCTGGTTTGAACCGACAGCATACATAGGGCAAGAATCAGATTCAATTTATATAAAAGTCCCAAATTCTTACTTTAAGGATTGGCTCTCTTTTCACTACGCAAGCCTCATAAACGGTTTCTCTCACCAGCTTTTTGGAAAAATTTTTGAGATAAAATATATCTATGAGGAAAGGCCAGCTCCTTTTATTCGTCGTTCTCCTTATGAGCGCCGCGCTCAAGCTGGAACGCTCTTGAATCCTAACCTTAATCCTAACTATACCTTCGAAAATTTCGTGGTCGGCTCATGCAACCAGTTCGCTCATGCTGCTTCAACAGCCGTAGCAAAAAATCCAGCTCAATCCTATAATCCTCTCTACATCTATGGTGGCGCAGGTTTAGGAAAAACTCACCTTATGAATGCCATAGGACATTTTACTCTCAATACTCATAGCCGATTAAAAATCCTTTATATCACAACCGAGAAATTCATGAATGATCTCATAAATCATCTCCAATACGGTAAAATTCTTGACTTTCGGCAAAAATATAGAAGCGTCGATGTTCTACTCATAGATGATATCCATTATCTCTCTGGGAAAGAAAGAACAAAGGAGGAATTTTTCCACACTTTTAATCATCTCTATGACAGCCAGAAACAGATTGTCATTTCTAGCGATTGCGCGCCAAAAGAGATTCCTCGACTCGAAGAGAGATTCAGTTCACGCTTTGAGTGGGGCCTCATTGCCGATTTGAAACCTCCAGATATCGAGACCAGAATTGCTATCCTAAAAAAGAAATCTGAGTTGGAAGATGTTTTCTTACCTGAACCTGTAGCCCTTTATATCGCTGATAAAGTACAATCTAATATAAGGGAATTGGAAGGCTATCTCCGTCGTGTTATAGCTTATTCTTCTTTGAAAGGAGAAGAGATTGATTTAGATCTGTCCAAAGAAGCCTTAAAAAGCCTTCTCGATTCAACTTCCTCCATCATTTCCGTCGACAAGATACAAAAGATCGTTTGTCATCACTTTAAGATAAAGCTCTCCCAGATTAAATCTAAAAATAATTCTCCTAAGATAGCTTTTCCCCGGCAAATCGCCATGTACCTCGCCAAAGAACTCACTCAAACCTCTTTACCTGAAATAGGTAGAAAATTCGGTGGAAAACATCATACAACTGTTATCCATAGCATAAGAAAGATTGAGAAATTACGCATTAATAATCCAGAATTCAACAAAGAAATAAACATGTTAATTAACTCTATTCATTAGAAAATTAATAATTTACAATTTTTTTTAACTTTTTCTTTGTTTTTTATAATTATTATTTTTAATTTTATATTTTTATCTATATTGTATTAAAATAATAATAACTCCAATAAGGAAGGTGAAAGATGAAGTTTTCAATTGATAGAGAGAACATCATAGACGAGCTGCAATTAATACAGGGAATTGTTGAGAAGAGGAATACAATGCCAATTCTTGCTAACATTCTGATAGAGGTGACTGACAGGGAAGTATTCCTGACCGGAACAGATCTGGAAGTTGGGCTCAAAACTTACTTTACAGCAGAGGTTGAAGAGCAGGGTTCTATCACCGTATCAGGAAAGAAAATTTTTGAAATTGTCAAATCTCTAAAAGAAGGAAAGACCATTGAGTTTAAAGAGACTGGAGATCTTTTAATGGAAATCAATTCAGGAGATAGTGAGTTTAAAGTCCTATGTCTTCCAAAAGAAGATTTCCCTCAAGTTCCAGAGGCTAAATTCACTAAGAACATTATTCTTCCACTCCGAAGAGTTAAAGAAATGATAGAAAGGGTCTATTATGCCATTGCTCAGGAACAGCGATATTACTTGAATGGAGCACTGATGATTCTAAAAGATAAATCTATTGAACTGGTAAGTACTGATGGACATCGTTTGGCTTATACTTCAAGCTCGATTGACGATTTGAAATTAGATGAAGAAATAAGAGGAATAGTCTCGAAAAAAACTTTGAATGAATTGAGAAGATTCGAAGACGAAGAGTTAGCGTTTGACCTGGACGAAAACAATCTTTTCTTTAGAGTCAGTAACAGAACCTTACTATCAAGGATCATAGAAGGGAAATTTCCGAATTATGATGCCGTAATCCCCAAGGATAATTCCAATATTCTTTCTCTATCTCGGGAAGAAGTCACAAGTGCCATAAGGAGAGTTTCTTTATTATCTACAGAAAGATCAAGAGGAATAAAATTTTATATCGAAAAGAGTCAAATGAGACTCTTTTCATCAAATCCAGAAATTGGAGAGGCCAGAGACAAGCTAGATGTGGATTATGAAGGGGAATCTATCGAGATTGGTTTTAACTCGCAATACCTTCTTGATTTCTTAACAACAGTCAAGACAGATAGAGTGCGGATGGAACTTAAGGATGAAAACAGTGCCGCATTGATGAAAACAGAAGGAGAGGAAGATATTAATTATCTGTATGTGTTGATGCCCATGAAGATTTAATTATAACAGGCGAAAGAGATAAGGCTTTCCCCACAAAGAAACATTTCCTTCAGAATCAACGATAACAGCCCCATATTCAATATACCTATCCAATATCTCTTCAGGATATTGGCAGACAAAAAGAGCTGTGGAGAGGGCATCACAGATTACAGCTTCAGGGCCTATAACCGTTACACTCTGTTTCCCTTGAGCAGGATATCCTGACTTGGGATTGAAGACATGATGATAGCGGCGGCCCCCGGCCTCAAAAAACCTTTGATAATCACCAGTTGTCGCGGCAGCAATAGTAGAAAGAGAAAGAATACCTAAATACCCAGGATCTCTTGGATGGTTTATACCTACCTTCCATGTCTCGTTTTCAGGGTTTTTTCCCCAGCAGAAAAGGTCTCCGCCGGCATTGATAAAACCTCTCTCTATTCCGATTGATTCAAGGGCATTGTAAGCTAAATCTATTCCAAACCCTTTGGCAATACCACCCCAATCGAGCTCCATGTTTGGCTTTAAAATAAGCGTGCCGGTCGCTTCTTCGATTTTGTCCATTCCAATAAGCCTTAGAGCTTGATCTATTTCATTTTGGGAAGGAATTGAATAGGATTTATTGAGGAATCCCCATATTCTGGATAATGGGCCGATGGTGATGTCAAAACAGCCATTTGTATTTTTATATATACTCAATGATTTATGGTAAAGATTTAAAACAAGAGATGAAGAATAATTTTTGAGGCCAGGAGAAAAGTGAGATTCTATTTCAGAAAAGATGCGTTCGACTTCTTGCTGACAGGATAAAAATTCAGAAGGAGAGCAGAAAATTTTTATCTCACAAACGGTGTCAAAGTAGACAAACGTTGCGCTATGCCATCTCTTTTTTGGAGCGCAGCTTATGAGAACTAAGAAGAGAAGCAAGGATAGGAGGATATAAGACTTTTTAGCCAATGGCTGTATCTACAGCGGAAGTTCTTTCCACTTCTAGGAGGAAATGGTTCGGTGCGCAGATAATACGCTCTCCAGCCAAAGAAAGGGAAGGAGAGAAACAACATATTTTTTGGGGGCAAGAAGAATCCACGACGCTAGCTTTTCTATCCTCTACTTGGACAACCAGGCGACCCCCTTGGGCACTGTAGGATTTCAATACCTTATTCTTCAGATCTAAAGTTTCGATTTTCCTTCCATCTCGGTAAACAGAAACAAATCTTCCTAAAAGAGCTGGCCTTCTTTCTTGGAAAGAGGTGATAGTCAAGAATGATGAAGGGCCCTGGTGTTGCTGCATGCTAAGCCAGAGAGAGGCCAGACTCTTGAAGCGGACATCTAAGATTCTTCCCTCCTTGACAAACGAAAAAGAAGGAGCCACTTTTTGATTAAGATGACTAAATGAGACGGTAAAGTCTGATGGATAAGCCGGGGGAACAGCTATCCATCCTTTTTGGCTCATTATATTTATCAATTTTTCATCAAAGGGAGAGGAGTTGAGAAAAGCGAAGCGATGGCCGGATATCATGCCTTTATTTTTTAGGATTCCAAGGATGAGGGGGAGAAAGTCCTGAGGAGTATCTGAGATAAGATAGAGACGGGAGGCGGAGTTTTTGATCTTGAGTTGGCTAAGTAAAGGGCTAAAGATTGGAGATAGAAGGATCGTTTTACAGAAGTGACGTCTATCCATGCCGGTCTCCTTTTTTTGTGATATTGATGATGACAGGATACAGAATTTCCTTATTTTTTTTACGGAAAAAACGAAAAAGCCACAATATGGCAAGAATGATTCCCAAAAGGAGCCCTAGAAGGCTAGCTTGGGATGAAGACAGAGGAAGGAGGCTGGACGAGAGAAAACCTAATGCCATGCCCAAAAGAGCGGCTGTTAACAGACTACCAAAAAGAAGAATGAGGGCTTTATTATACTGTCTTTCAGGGATTTCGATTTGCACTTTGTCTCCAGGCAGGGCGCTCAATGGGTTCCTCACAGCAATCATTCCTCTCGATTGATCCTGGCCGATGCACAGGCTGCGAGCTCTGCAATTTTGGCAAGATTCCAGAAGGCATTTCACTTCTACCTGGGCGAATTCTTTATTTGTGCTAATGACGATTCCGTTATCCTTCATTGTCCTTTTTCAATCGGCCGATGGCTTCTGTGGGGCATTTTTCTATTTCAGGAATTTTTTCAGGAGCGATTTTTTTATAATCTGTTATTATTGCCAGGTTTTCTTCTAGGATTATAGCATCTGGGCAAGCCCTCACACAAATACCACAAGCAATACAAGCGTTTTTACAGACTTTTCGTGATTTAGCTCCTCTATCCCGTGAGCGACAATAGACTATGATCTCTTGTGAGATTGGATGGAGCTCGAAAAGATTTCTTGGACAGGCATCGACACATTTTCCGCAGGCGGTACATTTTTCTTCGATGACAACAGGGAGACCCTCGTCGTTCATGTATAGCGCATCGAAAGGACAGGCACGAACGCAATCTTCAAGATGAAGGCAACCATATGAACACTGTTTATTCCCTCCGACAAGGTGAGCAGCGAAACAGGTTGAGAGACCAAAATACATTCCTCTATCCTTAGCCGCACTCTTTGTTCCACGGCAATGGAGGCGGGCGACCTTCTTGATAAATTCTTCTGGGGCCGCCCCTAAAAAAGCGGCAATCTTTTCAGCCAATTCCTTACCACCTACTGGACAACTGTTCGGAGCCGCTTCCCCCTTAGCCACGGCTTCAGCGTAGCCACGGCAACCAGAGTAACCACAAGCCCCACAATTAGCCTGAGGTAGCATTTCTGAGACTATTTCTATCTTGGGATCTTCGTAGACACGGAGCTTTTTATAAGCAAAGACGAGGCCCACAGAAAAAAGCAGGCCGAGCATGCCCATAGTGAGAATGGGAACCAGAACATCTGTCATTTTATCATCCCTGAGAAGCCAGAAAAGGCGAGAGCCATGATTCCAGCGATAATGAGCGCTATGCCTGCGCCTTTAAGAGGTTCAGGAACATCAGCCAGATCAAGCTGTTCGCGGATGCCGGCCATCAGAATTATGGCCAAAATGAATCCGGCGCCAGAGCCGAATCCAAAGATAACGGCTTCGATGAAGGTGTAATCTTTTAAGGCGACCAAGAGAGCCAAGCCCATGATAGCACAATTTGTCGTTATGAGAGGGAGATAAATCCCTAAGGCTTGATAGAGGGGAGGGCTGATTTTGCGGATGAACATTTCCACGAGCTGGACTAGGGAGGCGATGACCAATATGAAAGAGACAATCTGGAGATAATCGAGTTTGTAAGGGATGAGAATCCAATGGTTGATCATCCAGGAGACCACTGCGGTGATGGTCATGACGAAAGTGACAGCCAGGCCCATCGAGAGGGCCGAATCTATTTTTTTGCTTACGCCTAGAAAAGGACATATCCCAAGGAAATAGTGAAGAACGAAATTATTGATCAAGATGGCCGATATCAATATCGCGATCAGCTCCATTTTTATTGCCTCACTTTTGTTTTGCGTTCGATCTGAAGAGTGATCCCAAGAAGAATTCCCAGCGTGATGAAGGCTCCTGCAGGAAGGACCATGATGATCCAGGGCTTAAACCACGGCCCCATGACCTGATAGCCGAAAAAAGTACCAGAGCCCAGGATCTCACGAATGGCACTAAGGATAAGAAGGGATATGACAAAGCCCAGGCTCATCCCCATGGCATCTATCAAAGAGCGGCCCACTGAGTTTTTAGATGAGAAAGCTTCTTGGCGTCCGAGGATGATGCAGTTGACTACGATCAAGGGAACGTATGGGCCCAAGTTTTTGGAAATGGGAGGGAAGAAGGCTGCAAGAAAGCGGTCGGCCATGGTCACAAAGGTGGCGATGATGACGATATATGTGGCGATGCGAACCTGGTTGGGGATGAGTTTCTTTATCGACGAGACGACAAGAGAGCTGGAGATCAGGACAAAAGTTGTGGCAAGACCCATGGCTAAGCCGTTGATCATAGCGTTTGTCACAGCGAGGGTTGGACACATCCCCAGCAACTGGCGGAATATGGGATTTTCCTGCCACAGGCCCTTCAGGAATTCTTCGCCGATCGTTTTCTTAGGCATCCTCTTACTCTTCTATCGCTAATTCTCCTTCTTGTTTTAATATTCTCAACCTCTCGAGCGAAAGATTGACAGTTTTTAGCACGGATTCTGAAGAGATGGTGGCCCCGGTGATTATGTTCACTTCCGAAGGATTTAGGGCTTCTGCTGAACGAGTTGGAGGCTTTCGTAGGCTGAGAGGTTGAGTGCAATCTTTATTTACCCAGTATTGCAAAAAAGACTCCCTGTCAGCGATCTTTGCTCCCAGGCCCGGCGTTTCTTTCTGGTCTAGGATGGCTAAACGCGTTATTTTTGTGATTGAAAGATTGGTCCCAAACATGAGCGTAATTCTATCTTGGAAGCCGACGCCAGAGGCATGGATGGCAAATCCCAGAAGGGCACCCTTGTCATCCTGTCCTCCGTAGACAGAGATGTCTCTTTCCTGATAAAGCTTTTGGCTAGTCTCGGTTCCGGGCACAACCTTAATGATAGCTTCTTCTATTTCTCTCTGCTTGTTCAGAGCAATCCTCTCCTTGGTCAGAAGGCCGACTGTAGCCAGAAAGCCTCCTGAGAGGAGACCGACAAATGTCAGGACTAAAATCATCCGCAATGAAAGAGTCACCGCTTACTCCTTTCTCCGAGTATACGTGGTTTAGTGTAGCGATTAAGAAGAGGGACAAAGGCATTCANNCGAATACATTACGCCCTCCGGGAATCCGCCGAAAAGACGAATGAGGCCGACGATTAAACCTATGCCTAGAGCATAGATCCAAGAGCCTCGGGGAGTAATCGGAGATGTGACCATATCAGTGGCCATATAGAAGGCTCCTATCAGAAGCCCTCCTGATAATATATGAAAAAGCGGAGTAGCGTATTTTTCCGGCCTTGCAAGCCAAAATATTCCAGTGAAAGCAGAGAGGGAGAGCAAGATTCCTGCAGGTATCCTCCAGTCAATCACCCGGCGGTAGAAAAGATAGAGTGCGCCGATGAGAAGAGCAAAAGAAGATGTCTCTCCAATGCATCCTCCGATATTTCCCCAGAAAAGATCTTTAAGAGGAGTGAGCGTCCCTTGGACGATAGCTTCCTCGAATTTTAAATTGGCTAGAGGAGTGGCAAAGGTAGCGGTGTTGATTTTCGCCGTGACAGGGGGAAGCCAAGTCGTCATGGCCACAGGAAAGGCCATCTGGAGGAAGGCTCTTCCCACCAGGGCAGGATTGAAAATATTGTGTCCTAAGCCGCCGAAAGCCTGTTTTCCGATAGCGATGGCCACAACAGCTCCAATCACTGCCAGTTCTAAGGAGAGTGAGGGCGGAAGTGTCATGGCCAGAAGAAGACCGGTGATGATAGCAGAGCCGTCTAAGAGAGAAGAGAAAGGTTGTTTTCTTAACCAAAGAAAAAGCGCTTCTGTGGTCAAGGAAGCGACCACACAGGAGACGATCAAGGCCACAGCTTTAAGCCGGAAAAAATAAAGAGAGGCCAAGATGGCCGGAAGGAGGCTGAGGACAACCACATACATGATTTTTGGGACAGAGTCTTTATCTTTGAAGTGAGGAGAAGATTTGAGGAGGAACGTTTTGTTAGTCATTGAGCTTGTCTTTTATTTTTTATACTCATGATTTTGTTTTTGCCAAGGCGAATCCAATGGACAAGAAGTATCTTGGCCGGACAGCAATACTGACAACAGCCACATTCGACACAATCGAGTATCCCCCAGGTTTCGGCTTCTTCCAGATGATCGAATTTGACGAATTTCATTAGCTGGGTGGGGACAAGAGACATCGGACAATGTTCGATACAACGCCCACAGCGGATACAACTGTATTCGATAAAACTTTCAGATCCTTTCCAGGCCAGCAGACCAGAAGTTCCCTTGATGACGGGTACTTCTAAGGACCATTGAGTCACGCCCATCATAGGGCCTCCCATGATGAGGACATTCACGCCGTCTTTCAATCCTCCGCAGAATTCGATCAAATTTTTGAAAGAAGTCCCAACTCGGACAAGGACATTCTTCGGTGTTTGAATACCGTTCCCAGAGACGGTGATCACCCTTTGGTAAAGAGGAATGCCTTTGCTGACTGCATCCCAAATCGCCTTGCTTGTTCCTACATTCTGGACGACGACACCGACATCAAAGGGAAGTCCTCCCCGAGGAACTTCTCTGCCAAGCAGAGCATAGGTCAAGTTTTTTTCAGCTCCTTGAGGATATTTTGTTTTCAAGAGAACCACCTTGACAGCGTTATCTTTGGCTTTTTGCTGGAAGATCTCAAAGGCCTTTCTTTTGTTATCTTCTATACCGACGATTATCTTTTCTGCTCCCACAGCGAGGCGGACAAGATCTGCCCCCTTAAGAATCTCTTCTGAATACTCTAACATGAGTCTATAATCGGCAGTAAGAAGAGGTTCGCATTCGCAGCCATTGATGATAACCGTATCGACAGGCTTGTCCTTGGGAGGAGCGAGTTTAACTGCGGTAGGGAAAGCGGCTCCTCCGAGTCCGACAACACCTGCTTCCCTAACTCGCTGGCGTATAGCATCGGGTTTTAGCGAAAAAGGATTCTTTGCTCCCTGCAGTTCAGGCAGGAGACGGTCCTCTCCGTCGTTGGTGATCGTCACAGCGGGCAATGAGCTGCCGAGAGGATGGTCTTGCTTGTCGACAGAAAGTACTTTTCCAGAAACGCTGGAATGGACAGATGCTGAAAAGAGAGTCTTTCCTTCACCAATCTTTTGACCCAGGAGGACTTCATCTCCTTTCTGGACAAGAGGCTCAGCAGGATTGCCAAAGTGCTGGAGCAGTGGAACAATCACTTTTTCTGGAGGCGGCATTGCTTCGATCGGCTTATTGGCTGTTAATTCCTTGTTTTCCGGAGGGTGTATGCCATGAGGAAAGGTTTTGGTCTTCATTGCAAGAGGATTAAATCCGCAAAAACTCGGATGAATAAGAAAATAAAGTTTAGTCATTCTCCTCCTGAGTTGTCAACCCAAAAAATGACCGGACAAGTGGTTGATGTCAGAGCTTGATCTCAGTTTCATTTTAGGCATTTCCGCTTTTTTGAAGCTTACATAGCTTGCAAGTCATATTAGCAGGAAAAAACGATTGGCTTGACTTCGTTCGGCAAATATCGAATCTTCATCTCAAATCATTTTCATTGTAATCGGCTATTTTAGTTTCTCTTGGTATTCCTCGATGTCTATCATTCATCGTCTCATCGTTCCAGCTGCAAAGGGAGACTCTGAATCTTAAAAGTCTTGTCATGACAAATCATCTTTTTTCAGAATGAAATTGTATTGAAAGCGTTTTAAATATATCCTTTATCACGAAAAATGAAGATTACAATTGTATTTATTTGGTTTTTATGCAGATAGAGATATGGTAGAATGAGGAAGAAATTGCATTCTTTTTGATGAAAAAATGAATATCGATATCAAGGAAGTCACGACTAGGAAAGACTTAAATAAATTCATCCATCTCCCAGAAAAAATACATGCCGGTGACAAAAACTGGGTTCCTCCCATTTATCATGATGAGTGGAAATATTTTGATCCGAAAAAGAACAAGGCTTTTACTTACTGCGATACCATTATGCTTTTGGCTTTTAGTGGGAAAAAAGTTGTGGGAAGGATCATGGGTATTATCAATTCTCGTTATAACCAACACAAGAATGAGCGGACGGCAAGATTTGGCTACCTTGAGACATGGGAAAATGAAGAAGTAGTCCGGAACCTTTTGGGTTTCATTGAGGATTGGGCAAGAACGAAAGGGATGAATAAGGTCGTCGGCCCTTATGGATTTTCAGACCAAGACCCAGAAGGATTTTTGATCGAAGGATTTGAGAATCGAGCCACCATCGCCACTTATTACAATTTTGAATGGATGCCGCGAATGGTAGAGAAGATGGGATATACTAAGGAAGTTGATTATTTTGTTTACAAACTCGATGTGCCAAAAGAAATTCCACTGTTTTACAAGAGGATATACGAGAGAGTGAAGAAAAAAGGGAATTTTGAAATTGTGGAATTCAGAAAGAAAAAAGAACTCAAACCATGGATAAAACCAGTCCTTGAACTTATGAATGAATGTTATTCAGGGAGCGATATTTACGGATACGCTCCTCTGGATGAAGAAGAGATGGAGGCTTTGACCAAGCGCTATCTTCCGGTTGTAGATCCCAGGTTTGTCAAAGTGGTTAAAAGGGGAGACGAGATTGTGGCCTTCATCGTCGGTATGCCTGATATGACCGAAGGCATCCAGAAGGCGAAGGGGAGACTTTTTCCCTTTGGCTTTTTAAAGATATTGAGGGCAGCCAAGAAAACCAAACAGTTGGATTTGCTTCTCGGGGCAATAAGAGAAAAATATCGAGGACTGGGACTTGATGTTTTGATGGGAGTGAAGATGATTTTCTCAGCTTATGAAGCGGGGCTGGAAGTGATGGATACTCACCATGAGATGGAAACAAACGTTAAGGTTCGAGCTGAAATGGAGAAGATGGGAGGAAAAATTTATAAGAAATTCCGCATTTACAAGAAACAGCTCTAAAAAATTTAAATCTAAAGAAGAAGCATTTATTCAGCGAAAAAGACATATGTGATGATTCAGTAGCATTTTTTATCCTGAATGATTTTATGAGGAAAAAATCTCTTGTAGAATAAAAGCCATGGATAAGGAGGATATCTTCCTCTCTGTTATTATCCCTGCCTATAATGAAGAGAAGAGGATTGTAAAAACTCTTAGAGCCGTCTCTTCTTATCTTGAGGACCAATCTTTTTCATATGAGATCATAGTCGTAAGCGATGGTGCAGAAGATAATACAGTGGAGGCTGTCCGGGAAGCCGGAAGGATGATTCCCAAACTCCGGGTGATAGATAGAAAGGAAAACAAGGGAAAGGGATATTCGGTAAAAGAAGGGATGCTTTCTGCGGGGGGGAAAATCCGTCTTTTCACAGACGCTGATAATTCTACAGACATCTCTAACTTTGAGAAAATGCGTCCTTTTTTCGAGAAAGGATATGATGCAGTGATAAGCACGCGCCATCGGAAAGATGCGCAAGGAGCCAGGCAAGAAATCCCCCAGCCTTGGTATAAAAGACTGATAGGAAATCTAGGAAATTTGTATATCCAAATGATGGCTGTGCCAGGTATTTGGGATACTCAAAATGGATTTAAGGCTTTCCGAGACTATGTGGTTCAAGAAATTTTTCCTCAGACAAAAATAAACCGTTGGGCCTTTGACGTCGAAGTTCTAAGCTTAGCCAGAAAATTCAGATATAAAACAGGTATCATTCCTATTCACTGGAAGAATGACCCCAGCAGCCATGTCAGCCTGGCTGCCTATTTTAAGTTTCTTATCGATGTCTTGAGGATTCGTTGGAATCTGATGCGAAGCAAATATGATTGATTCTCAGTTCCAGAATCTTTTGTGATTATTTCCCATACAAAGTAAGGATTTTTCCTGCTTTAAATTCTGAGCCGTAATCTATTTCTCCTTATTTGACCGTGATTTTCCCCTGTGATATAAGCAGTTGTGAATCTCAAGAAGTGATAATGAGGCAAAGATTGGAGAGGTATTCAAGGCCAGACAAGAAACTCTCCCTCCTTGCTCTATGCCTAGCCTTCGTTCTAGGGGGGGTTTTTTTTATATTTGTCTTGGGCACCCAGATTCTCGGCCCGACTCACATCTCCTGGTTAATGAACGAAATCGATTGGGCTCAGCATTTTCTTGGTTGGCATTTTTTTAGAAACGAGGCTTGGCACTTTCCTCTTGGTCAATTGGATAGTATTCTGCATCCAGCTGGCGCATCTCTTGGGTATACGGATTCAATCCCTATAATGGCTTTTATCTTTAAGCCTCTAGAGAATATTTTGCCAAACCATTTTCAATACTTTGGTCTTTGGTTGTTGCTCTGTTTTTGCTTGCAGGGATTGTTTGCAGCCCTCTTGGTGAGGACTGTAAGCAAGAATATGTTCATCCAATTGCTTGGAGCAGCATTCTTTGTTGTCAGCCCCATATTGATCGGGAGGATTGGGCATCCAGCCTTATGCTGCCATTGGATCCTGCTTGCCGCTCTCTGGCTTTATTTCAGAGAATGGAGGAGCTTCTCCTTGTTCAAACATTTGAGCCGATGGGGAATCATCATCATCCTCAGTGCTGCCATCCATCCCTTCATCACTTTTATGGCCTTGGGTTTAGCTCTGGCCTTTTATCTCCGCTTCTGGTTAGCGGCCCATTCAATTCCCCTGAGACATGTTTTTTTAAGTATGAGTCTGTTGTTTATTTTGACTGTATTTGTCTGGTGGGTAGCTGGATACTTTGAGCTAGGTCCGATAGGCCAGAGTTATGGTAATTTTGGCTATGGATATTTTTCCATGAATTTAGCCTCCCCCGTTAATCCTATCGGCTGGTCAGGAGGGATTTGGGTTGGGAAGAGTTCCGCTTTTCTTAAAGAATGGCCAGTGGCGACAAAAGGTCAAGCAGAAGGTTTTAACTATCTTGGCTTGGGTATGATCGTTCTAGGTCTGTTGGTTGTTTTCGCCTCGATCGTGCGACCGCCAAAATTGGCAACAATCAGATCTCATTTACCATTGATCTTTATCTTTCTATGTTTCACTTTGCTCGCTTTAAGCCATAGAATAACGTTTGCTAACTACACACTCGTCGAGTTTAAATTAAATCGTTATTTAGTTGGAGCTTTGTCTCCGTTTAGATCATCTGGAAGATTTTTTTGGCCTGTCTATTATGGCCTCATCTTCTTGATTCTGGCTTTTCTGCTTCGCCGCTATAAGGCTCGAATAGGGATGGCCATCCTCCTTGTCTCTTTCGTTGTACAGCTTGTTGATTTTCATAAGATGTATGGTGCCTTTGAAAGAGTTCGTCATCCAAAAAAAGAATGGAACAATCCTTTACAATCTGAAATATGGAAAGAGATTGGAGAGAGCTACGAAAAAATTATCCTTGTGCCACCCCGAATCTGCGAAGACAAACCAGCAGCTCCGTATGAGCCTTTTGCCTATTTAGCTGCCAATTTCGGGATGAGGATTAATTCATTCTATTTAGCTCGTTATAATTATGAGGCTTCTTCGAGTTACTGCCAAAACCTGATCTCTGAAATTCAACGTGGTCTGATCGATTCGGATGCTATTTATATCCTGAGTAGAGAATACATGGTTATTTTAGAAAAAGAGGCTGAGATACCCATAGTCTGTAAATCGGTCGATGGATTTTACGTTTGCCTCCCAGAAAGAGGGGCAAGATAGATTCTCTGAGCCTGAGTTAAGGCCCCTTAGAGTAGGCTAATTTGTTCGAGCCATCGTAAAAAAAATGCGTAAAAAAATAATTCTGATTCTGGCTAGCACGTTTGGGACATTTTTTGCTCTCGTCATTTTATACGAGATATACGAGAATATCCGTTATCATAGATTCAAAGCCTTCTATCGAGAGAAAGGAGATCTGTACGGCAACCTTACCATAGCCTCCTCGAATAAAGACTTGATTTGGGAATACAGGCCCTACGGAGAATGCCAGATCAAAAGAAAGGAGTATAAAGGCCGTCTGGCTGGAATTATAAAAACGAACCGCTACGGTTTCAGGGATTATGATTATGACTCTACAGATAAACCGGATGAGATTTACAGGGTAGCCTTTATAGGAGATTCGATCACTTTAGGCCTTTGGGTGGACTTTGATGGCATCTTTGTCAGAAAGTTTGAGATCGAAGCTAACAGATTAGCCCAGAAAGGGAAGGTCCAAGCCCTTAACTTCGGAGTGGATGGCTACAATGCCATTCAGATATTTGAGTTGTTGAGAACCAAAGTCCTCCACTTTTCTCCTAATCAAGTTATATATGTAATGTGCCTAAACGATTTTGATTTTGATGAAGCAGCCGCAAACAAAATTTATTATTTTAGGAAACCCAAGAGCTTTTTTCTGAATAGAATCAAAATGCTCTTTTATCGGACGAAGCGGCTGGAAAAAGAAGATTATTATTATTTTCATTATGAAAGAAACAAGGAGGGTGTATTCCTTAAGATGCTGGAAATGAGAAAAATATTGAAACAGAGAGGAATAGACCTCTTGGTCGTTATAATGCCTATCTTTGATTTTACATCAAAAGGTTTTGGCGGTTACGAATATACTAAGATCCACGATGAAATTTATGATTTTCTAAGGAAGAATAAGATTCGTGCTTTTGATCTTCTCCAGATATTCAAGGAAAAAATCAAGAATTCCCAAAACTTTGCCTATGATGTCTGGCACCCGAACGAAGAAGGCCATCGGCTGATCGCCCATGCTTTATTGGCTCCAATCCTTTTTGAAGGGGACGTTCCCTAAAGTGCCACCCTTGTCAGAAAGGACGTTGAAGAGTCTTTACCAAGAGAATATCCGGAACTTTTCTGAGGGAACAACTCTGAGGAGCGTCACTTTTGGGAACGCCCCCTCTTTTTTTAGCTAAAAAAGCGTATATATAAAAGGAGCTACGGCAGAACTCTGGGTGAAAATCAACAGCAGACCGAATAAAATCAAGACCACGACCATAGGAATAAGCCACCAGAGCTTTCTATGCCAAAGAAAAACCAAAAGCTCTCCTAATATTCCCAACTTCGATATAAGACTTTTCAATGTTCTATTTTTTAATATTATCGTTAATATAATAGCAATATTTATTTGGTTATCAAAAAATTTTCCATGACCAGGATATCTATTCCACTTTTGCTGAAAGTGTTGAAAGCGTTGACAGGCGAATTGACGATTGGCTCTCCCCTTAAATTAAAAGAAGTGTTCAGAAGGACCGGTACTCCTGTGGCCTCCCCGAATTTCTTGACAATCTGATAATATTTTGGATTCCATTCTTCTCTTATGGTTTGTAATCTCCCTGTTCCCAGATGATTAACAGCTCCTATCTCTCCGGCCTTTTCTTCAGTGAGGGGCAAGACTAGAAGCATATATCTTGCTGGATACTGTTGAGCAAGGTTGTTATAACTGAAAAAGTCACCAATCTTCTCCTCTAATATGACAGGAGCAAAAGGTCTGAATGGTTCTCGGAACTTGATCTTAGTATTGACAAGATCCTTCATCTCTTCGCTTCGAGGATCANNAAGATCCTTCATCTCTTCGTTGCGGGGATCGGCCAGGATGCTTCTATTGCCCAGCGCTCGCGGCCCCCATTCAAACCTCCCCTGAAACCATCCTACAACTTTTCCTTCTAAAAGATGGTCTACTGCCCTATCTGTGAGTTTCTCTCCATTGGAGAAGTATTCATAGGAGACATTGTGACGCTCTAGAAATTCCTTGATTTCAGACTCCTTGTATCCTTTTCCCCAATAGGCATGATCTAAAATAAACTCCCTGGGTTTTCCCAGCAGTCCATGATGGGCATACAGAGCCGCCCCTAACGCCCCTCCTCCATCTCCTGCTGAAGGCTGTATAAAAATCTCTTCAAATGGTGTCTCGCTCAGAATCCTCCCATTGGCCACCGAATTTAATCCCACTCCTCCGGCCAAACAAAGCTTCTTCAGCCCTGTCTCTTTACACAAAGAGTTTACCAATTTGAGCAAAACTTCTTCGATGACCTTTTGAATGCTCGCGGCAACATCGGCATAGCCTTTGTTCACTCGACAGAGTTCTGGATAATTAGAAGGTTTCTGACCAAAATAAGAAGGAAATCTTGTCTTAGAGGTAAAAAAGGGCGACTCTGGCTTTCTTGGCTCTCCAAAGAGGTCTTCAAATTTCCTGTTAAAAGTCCTCTCGTCGGAATAATGGTAAGAGAAATAATCCATGTTGATCCAAAAAGAACCGTCATCGGCCACTTTAATGAGTTGGTCGTATATTTTGTCCACATGCTTGGGATGACCGTAGGGTGCCATTCCCATGACTTTGTACTCCCCGTTATTCACCTTGAAGCCCAAAAAAGCGGTGAAGGCACTGTAGAGAAGACCAAGGGAATGAGGGAATCTGATTTCACGTAGCAAT
>JABAOF010006714.1_pt4 | contig 20252 bp, 21 predicted proteins | sample 7062171 | NCBI WGS metagenome assembly JABAOF01 (sample SAMN14538628, study PRJNA623070) | marine sediment metagenome | biome: marine biome [ENVO:00000428]; feature: marine pelagic biome [ENVO:01000023]; material: deep marine sediment [ENVO:00002113] | place: India: Gulf of Khambhat ...
AGGCTCAAGATAAATACTTCGGTTTCCCTATATTAGAATCAGAGGATACGGGCTATGTCTTGACCAGTGCCCTGATGGAATGGCTGGATAAGTATAAAATACTCGACTATCAAGGCGAGGAAAGAATCGTCGAAATTAACAAACAGAAATAAGGTATGGACGAATTTTTTTTCGCTTTGATTGTCATGAATGTTTTTCTTCCTTAGTAAAAACAATCCCACCAAGTTGACTTCGCGAATGATTTCAGACCAATAGGTCCTGGGTGTGACCACGAAAATTCAGAAACTTATTGATTAAAATGAGAAAGAAACATTAGTGAGTATAGTGATTTTGTTAAGCATCTTTGATGGAGGAAAAAATGACAACAGAAAGCGAGCGAAGAGTCTATGAGGTTCTGGAAAAGCTGGGGATATCCTTCATCCGGTACGAACACCCTCCTGTTTATACTGTGGAAGAGGCCGAAAAGCACTGGGGGAACATAACAGGGGCCCACTGCAAGAATCTCTTTTTACGCAATAAGAAAGGCAGCCGTCATTACCTCGTGATTCTCGAATCCTCCAAGCAGGCCGATCTTAAATCCCTCACCCAAAAGATCGGGGAGGACAGGCTGAGCTTCGCCTCGGATAAGCGGCTCATGAAGTATCTCGGCTTGGAAACTGGGGCCGTGTCTCCCTTCGGGTTGATCAACGACAGCCAAAAAGAGGTCGAGGTGATTATCGATAGTGACTTGCAAAAGGCCGCAAAGGTCAATTTCCATCCCAACGTTAATACGGCTACGGTGGGAATCGAATTTTCAGATTTCGAGAAATTTCTCTCTTGGTGTGGGAATCCTCTGAGCTACCAAAAGTTTCAATAGGAATTGACAAGGAGAGGATAAATTGCCTGTCTATCATATGCAAAAAAAAGAGAGGGAGATAAAGAATAAAAAGCATCTTGTCAACATCCTCCAGCGCGGGAAGTACACCACCATCTCCATGTGTCGAAACGATGAGCCTTATGTGGTCACTCTCAGTTATGGATTTGATAGCGACCAAAATAGCTTGTATTTTCATAGTGCCCAGAAAGGACTGAAGATTGAGTTTCTGAACGATAATCCTCGTGTGTGCGCTACAGTCATACAAGATCGAGGCTACAAGATAGGGAAATGTTCCCATGCTTACCGCTCCGTAGTCTTTTGGGGCAAGATGACCGTTGTGGATGACTTGGAAGAAAAGAAACGTGGTCTGGACATCCTGTTGAATCATCTCGAGGATGAGCCTGGTCGGTTAAAGAAAAAACTGCTCAAGGATGACAAATCCTATGCCGATTTAGGTGTGTTGAAGTTAGAAATCAGCCGAATCACAGGAAAACAGGGGCAATGAATTCGTTATGAAACATATTCGCGCGGGAATCGATCTTTCTGAATGTAGCTGAATTTAGTGAAGTGGTCCGATTTGGTTTTCGATATTCTCAATAAGTGTTTGATTCCAAATCAGCTCCAACATTGTCTGTATGTCAGAGGCCATGACTCTGTCTTGGGTCAAAGTGGGAATATGTTCTCGTATTATTTTATGGGCGATGGCCACTCCTTCTCCCGGTTTCTCCTTGATGAAGTCTAATCCTTGAGAGGCACACAGCAACTCAATTGCCAGCACATTCCTGACGTTTGCGATGATCTCAGCAGCCTTGAAGGCGCTGATCGTCCCCATGCTCACGTGATCCTCTTGGTTGGCTGAGGTGGGGATGGAATCGACAGAGGCCGGATGGGCTAGCACCTTGTTTTCGGAGACGAGGGCGGCCGCTGCGTACTGGGTGATCATGTAGCCGNNCCTCCTTCTGCGGTCAGAAAAGGGGGAAGATGAGAGAGAGCTGGATCCACCAACCGTTCGATCCGTCTTTCCGATATGTTGGCCAACTCTGAGATCCCGATGCCCAGGAAATCTAAAGCAAGAGCCAGAGGTTGCCCGTGGAAATTGCCGCAGCTGAGGCTTTCCTTTGTCTCCGGGAAGATGATAGGGTTATCGGTCACGGAATTGATTTCCGTTTCCAAAACAGACCGGACATAATTGACCGTATCTTTCGTAGCTCCATGAACCTGGGGAATGCACCGCAGGGAATAGGCGTCCTGAATCCGTTCACAATCTTTATGACTGAACAGAATCTGACTGCCCTTCAGCAGTTTTTTGATGTTTTCTGACACCAACTTCTGACCAGGATGGGGTCTGAGATCGGACACCCGGGGATCGAACGGAGTGTCTGTTCCCCGCAGAGCTTCGATAGAACTGGCCGCTGCGATATCGGCTGTTTTGCCTAATACTTGACTGTCGTAGATGTTGAGCGAACCGACAGCGCTCATCATCTGGGTGCCGTTGATCAAGGCGAGTCCTTCTTTTGCCTCCAGGGTGAGGGCTTTTAGACCGAACTGATTCAGAAGATCTGTTGTGTCCCGAATCTCTCCTTTGTACCTTACTTTTCCTAAACCTATTAATGGAGCCGACATGTGCGCCAACGGAACCAAATCTCCACTGGCGCCGACACTTCCTTTCTGAAGGACCAAAGGGAGGATATCTCTGTTCAGGAATTCCAGTATTCTCTCTATGGTTTTCCACCTAATTCCAGAGTACCCACGAATCAGAGAATTCAGCTGCACCAACATCATGGCCCTGACCTGCTCGTCCTTTATATAAGGACCTGTTCCCGTAGAATGAGACATGATGATATTCTTCTGGAGTTCTCTGACGTTTTCCTCGGGAATAACCACGTTGGCAAAATTCCCGATGCCTGTGGTGATGCCGTAGACGACTTTTTTTTCTTTGACGAACTGGTTCACCACAGCTGCGCTTTTATCTATGAGGGGCTTGTTTTTTATGTCGATCTCCACTTTTTCATTTTGCCTGGCGACTTTGACGACCTCATCGATCGTTAATGATATCCCGTCTATCTGAATCATGATTCTCTCCTCATGTTAACCTGAATTATTGTTCATCTAATCATAAGATACCAGATGCATTCAGTACACACCGTATTCCCGAGCTGTCTTGAACATTGTGATGATGTTTTCAGGAGGAACACCAGCCTGGATATTATGAATTGGGCTGAACACAAAACCTCCTCCAGGAGCAAGATCATCTAACCTCCTTTTGACTTCATCAGAAATCTCCTCGGGGATACCTGAGGGGAGGATGGTCTGGCTCTCGCAACCAGCACCCCAGAAGGTGATGTCCTGACCGAATTCTTTTTTCAATGTTCGAGTATCCATACCTTTGGCAGAGACCTGCACAGGATTTAAGGCATCCACTCCCATCTCGATGAAGTCGGGAATAAGAGGTGCGACAGCCCCGTCTGTATGGTAGAGGATGTAGGCTTTACATCGAGACTTGGCAAATTCGAAAAGCCTTTTCTGGTGGGGCTTGACCATCTTGCGGTATAGAACGGGGCTTAAAAGCAGGCGATCCTGCATTCCCAGGTCATCCTCGAAATGGACGATATCCACATGTGGACCGATGGTTCGAGCGTAGTGCTCAAATCGCTTGATATTGGCTTCTGTCAGTCTATCCATAAGGGTTTCAGCAAATTTTTGATTCTCGATGAGGTCTACCAGAAAGCGCTCCCATCCGCGGAGAGACTGACTTGCCTGGAAGATGTGGCCGCCGAAGAATCCGACAAGACAGTACGTTGTATTCTTTCGCAGGTCTTCGGCTTTCTTGGCAAGATCCTCGTAGGTTTTATTGAGATGTTCAGGCCGGTCATAGGTCTCGATCTCCTCCAGAAACTCATCAATGTCTTTTGTGGTAGAGGTGTTGGCTAGAGGCATATGGACTGAATCAAAATAGAATCCTCCCTTGGGCATTCTGAGTACCACTGTTCCTGATTCGTCACGGACAACTTGCGACCCATCCTCTTCCTGGGACGGTCGGAACTTATCCGGGAACAGAGCCGAGGATCCATCGCTGAGTCGTCCTTCTCGCCAATCCTCCGGTTCGTAAAGGATAGGTTCGTCGACATCTATATCAAGAGCCTGCCGCACATCTTCCTCGATGATCGCTGTCTGTTGATAAATATCGGAGACATAGGTGCGGCTGGGATTTAGCTCGAGGCGATTTCTAAGATCCTGGTAACCCACAGCCAAGATAGAGCTGTCGACGGTCCCGCCGAAGTCGATAGGCACTCGGTCTGGTTCCTGGCGGAGCAGAGCTGTCAGCACTCTTTCTCTGTGGTTCATCATGGTTCCAAAAAAGGGGACAGGCTGCTTTTTTAGTGACTGTCCCCTTTCTTAAATAAGCAGCTTGGCTTTTTATGATAACAGACTGCGGGCTACATCAACGGCGGTCGCTGCATCAGGTGCATAGGCATCGGCTCCGATCTGGTCGGCGAAGGTGGCTGTCAACGGAGCGCCCCCGACCATGATCTTGACCGAACTGCGGAGCCCCTCTTTATTCAAAGCCTCTATAGTGGCCTTCATCTGGGGCATTGTCGTTGTCAGCAGGGCACTCATCCCGATGAATTTCGGATTATGTTCTTTCACTGCTGCGACGAATACCTCTGGGGCCACATCCGCACCCAAATCAATCGTTTCAAATCCGGCTCCCTCCATCATCATTTTCACCAAGTTTTTACCGATGTCGTGTAAATCTCCCTTCACTGTGCCGATCACATACTTTCCGAAACCGGGGGTGTCACTCTCGGTTAAATGAGGTTTTAAAATATCCATTCCGGCCTGCATGGCCCGAGCCGCGATGAGCACTTCGGGAACGAACAATTCGCCATCTTTAAAGCCCTGACCGACACGGTCCATACCTTTGATCAGGCCGCTGTTCAGGATTTCTCCCGAAGATATCCCTTGATCGAGGGCCTGACCGACTAATGCGGTGACCTGATCCCTATTTCCCTCATAAAGGATGATGGCGATCTTTTCAAGTATGTTCGACATTCGGGTTATCCTCCTCTGCCATCCTAAGGCCTGGAATGAAAGAGAGCCTTTTCTGGCTTTATTCTTACAGGGACAGGCGACTTGCTTCTCACCTTGTCTCTAGGATTTCCCAAACTTCTCCCGGAGCATTCTTCGTCGTTCATCGAAGTAAGGTTCGGCCTCCTTGCGGGAGAAGGTGCGCTTGGCAAACTCCCGGTTCATCACGTTCGTCAGGAACCGTGTTTCAAAGTCAGCTATGCGCTTTCCGTAGATGTGGAATGAGTCGGATTCATCGACATAGCGGCCGATACGGAGTTTCTCTCCAGTTTTCTTACCGACCTCTTCCGCGATGTATTCCATGACGTGAATGAAGGCAAAGCAGTTCATAAAAGAGGCATCATAGGCATCACGGCTGCGGAACCGGATATTCATATTCAGGGTGGGCTTGCCATTTTCATCATCAAGGATGCGGAACCACATGCTTTGAAGACAGGCTGGATCATAGATATCTGTATCCAGGTAGGGCTGCCAGGTTATCGCCTGGGCCTGGCGGGTGAACGGCTGCTGGGACAATTTATTGATGATGTACTGAATCTGGTTAATCTGGACAAAAGCCTGTTTTGTTCCTTGGATGTCTTTTTCCACGATACGGACATAGTCGTGGTCGAGAAGAAAATGAGCGGTCTCTTTCTCGTAGAATTTTTGTTTTTCTTCCTCGGGCAACTGACTCAAGTACCGGTCGAACTCGTTAAGAGGTAGTTCGTACCGGAAGAGCCGCTGATGATAGGTATATTGCCAGCGAGTGTCGTTCGGATCAAGGGGGTCTCGGACCCAATCGTCCTTAATGCCATCCCTTACTTCTTGAACATATTCCTCGAGGTCTTCGAATCCTCCGGGGATACCCCCCAGATGGATCATGGGTTCGCTAGTGGGGTTTTCGATAGATATCAAAATCGAGCAATCTTTGCTGGGAGGATCGATGAAGTTGCCTTCTTCATCTCGAGCATCGTACTGCGTGCGAACCTCACAGCCGTAGACATACAGGCCGATCATGGCATTTTCCCATGCCTCTGCTAACGATTCTCCCGAGGCGGCGACGACGGGGATATTGCCTCGGCTGCCCGGGCTGACAAGATGGATCCTGTCTTTTTTTTCTTCCAGAAGATCGTTTAATTTTTCTTTCCCCATCAAATCCCCTCTCTATTCCCTCCGATGGTAAACACGCTTTGTAATGGGTAATTCAGAAGGATACTCACTTTTTTACAATGCCCTATTATAAGAAAAAAAGAATCTAACGAAAAGATTTATTTCCGTATTTTTCACTTTCTTTTTTTCGCGGTTTATATATAAGATATCTTGTGTTGTGTTGGTATTTAAGCCTCTTAAAATCGAGTTGATTTGTGTTCCTCCCGGAGAATTCTCTTCAAATATGAAAAATTAGGAGAGGCCATGGGACGTAAAAGTGGTTTAACCGATTTTTTGTTGAGGAGTGATATCGCGGTCCTGATCGCCCTCGCCCTGATCAAACTTCTTATTCATTTCCTGTTCAACGGTCAGTATGGGTATTTCAGGGATGAGTTGTATTATATGGCCTGCGGCAAGAATCTCGCTTTTGGCTATGTCGATCAACCTCCTTTCGTGGCTCTTGTAGTCCGGTTTTCCCGTTGGTTTCTCGGTGATTCTCTTTTTGCTCTGAGATTTTTTCCCGCCGTGGCTAGTGCCCTGGTGGTTTTCATGACCGGGATGATCGTCAGGGAACTCGGGGGCAAGAGGTTTGCTCAGGCGTTGGCGGCCTTGGGAGTTATTCTCTCGGGGATTATTCTGGCGCTCGGAAACTTCCTGTCCATGAATCCCTTCGATCATCTGTTCTGGATTCTGGCCGCCTATGTTCTCGTCTTGATTTTGAAAAATGGCCAGCTCAAACTCTGGGTTTTGTTGGGTGTTGTTCTCGGCCTGGGACTACAAAACAAGTATTCTATGGTGTTCTTCGGGTTTGGCCTCGTTGCTGGTTTGCTTCTGACATCCGGGAGAAAATATTTTTTAAAGCCAGGGATATGGTTAGCGGGCATTGTTGCTCTGGTTATCTTCCTTCCTAACCTCATCTGGCAATTCAGGCATGAATGGCCCACTCTCGAATTTATCAGGAATGCCAGTCTGTATAAAAACGTAGATTTATCCCCCTTAGAATTTTTGAGTGGACAAATACTTGAGATGAACCCTGTTCTTTTTCCCTTGCTCTTGATCGGGCTTCTGTATTACCTGTTCTCCAGGTCAGGTAAGCTTTACCGTGTCTTCGGCTGGATGTACCTTGCTATTTTTGTTTTATTCATCATGACCAGGGCGAAGATCTATTACCTGGCTCCCATCTATCCGATCATGTTTTCCGGCGGTGCCCTGGCTGTCGAAAAATTCATCATGCATTTCAGGTGGAATTGGTTGAAACCAGCCATTGTGTCGCTTTTGATTATTGGGAGCTTGCCTGTAATTCCTTTTGCGCTTCCCATTCTTCCTGTAGAGAGTTATATCAAATATTCTGCCTATTTAGGCATTGCTCCTCCTCCTGAAGAAAGACACGAGATGGGGAAGCTTCCTCAACACTATGCGGATATGTTTGGCTGGGAGAACATGGCAGCCACAGTGGCCAAGGTCTACGAACGACTGACTTCAGAGGAAAAGGCGAAATGCGGTATTTTCGCCCAAAACTACGGAGAAGCAGGGGCCATAGATTTCTTCGGGAAAAAATACGGGCTCCCTCAAGCCATAAGCGGTCATAACAATTACTGGATCTGGGGACCTCGCCACTACACTGGAGAAATCATCATCATGATCGGAGGCAATCTGGAAAATTATGGTCGAGTGTTCCAGAAGATTGAACAGGTAGCGATGATCAGGCACGAATATGTGATGCCTCACGAGAACAATCTGCCTGTCTATCTGTGTCGAGGTTTAACCATGCCTATAAAAGAAATCTGGCCAAGGCTCAAACATTACGATTAAACAAGGTTTATAAGCTTTTTGGTCCAAACCTGGAGGTCGGTGATGAATAAATCTTGCATGAAGATTATGTTAAAAACCGTCATATTCATATTTTTATTTTCGATAATTCTTGGTCGAGCTGAGATAGAAAAAGAGAATGATCTGGCTGAAATAATTAAGCAAGGAATAAGCTCGGGAAAGATTGCTTACCGTCTAACCGAGCCTGAGGAGGTCATCGGCATTTTGGGTCAACCAGAAACAGATTCGACGCGAAAAGAGGGAGGGATGCTGATAAAGGAACTGAGATATCCTGGAATCTTGATGATTTTCGGGAAAATGAGAGATGATTTAGCTCCTTTCACTCTGCGGAGTATCTCTGTAGGTAACAAGAGCATTGATATCGGGAGAGACAAAAAATTAGTCCTGCGCAACAACGGAGATTTGAGGAAAATAGACGCTTTTCAAGGCTTCCAAAATATATCTCTCTTTCAACTTGATTTGAGAGATGAAATCAAATTGCTCAAATCCAGGCCGTTTGACACCTTGACAGAGTGGCCTCCTCCTGAAAGGATGCCCGAGGAATTTTCTCCCACTGCCCTTCTGGAGAGCGGAAGAAATCCTGGGCTGGGCCTCAAGTCCCTCCATGAAGATGGGATAGATGGCCGGGGAGTTGGCCTAGCGATTATTGATCAGCCGTTGCTCCTGGGGCATACCGAGTACGCCTCATGCATTAGCCGGTATGACGCGACGGGACTTGTTGGTTACTCACCAGCCATGCATGGTTCTCCTGTTACGAGTATTGCGGTCGGGAAGGCCATCGGAGTTGCGCCCCGAGCGATCCTTACCTATTTTGCCGTTCCCATGTGGGAAGATGATAACAGGCCTTACATAACGGCCATGAACAAAATTTTCACGCTCAACAAGTCACTCCCAGAGGAAGAAAAAATCCGCGCGGTCAGCATATCCACTGGAATGTTTCCTCATTATCCGCATTTTCATGAGTGGAAAGAGATTTTAAAAGAAGCGGATAGTCTAGGTATCCTAGTGGTCACTTGCGATCAGTCACTGTTGAAATATGGTATGTTATCCTGGATTCCAGGAACAGATCCTGATGAGCCTGAAAATTACAGACTAGGAAAATATCACTCCAAGGATGATATGGTAAGAGTTCCTGGGGGCTGTCGCACTCTTGCCAGTCACAGGGGAGTCGATGTCTATTGGTTCGATTGGGAGGGAGGGATGAGTTGGGGAGCTCCTTACATAGCCGGGCTGGCTGTCCTTGCCTATCAAGTCAATCCAAAAATGAAGCCCAGTAAAATCATAAATGCCTTGGTCAAGAGCGCTATCAAAACAGAGGTTGGACCTGTTGTTAACCCCAGAGGCTTCTTGAGTCTAGTTCGGCAGATTCAATGAGGCAGTGTCTTGAAAGTGTGGCTTATTAATGATCAATGGGGAAAAAGGCTAAAATGAAAGCCAAGTTGATCTTTCTCTGTTTAACAATCCTGTTCATAGGCTGTGAGCGACACCTTGAAGATTTTTCAGGTTCCACCTTGGAGGCCTTGAAAGAGCAACTGGAAACGGAGGTCCAAAACTCTGGGGCGGAAGTCGGTCTCGCTTTAAAAGACTTAGAAACGGGTGATAGCCTGTTCATTAATGCCAGGGAAATGATGCATGCTGCAAGCACGATGAAGGTACCGGTCATGATCGAAGTGTTCAAGCAAGCCAACCAGGGACAGTTCAGCCTCGAGAACGGCTTGACGATTAAGAATGAATTCTCAAGCATTGCCGATGGCAGTCCCTTCTTGTTAAACGCAGAAGATGATTCGGATACAGACATCTATGAACACATCGGGGAGATGATGTCGATCAGAGATTTGCTCAGCCGGATGATCACAGTCAGCAGCAACTTGGCCACCAATCTTATGGTTGAACTCGTGGATGCCAAGAAAGTCATGGCAACTCTAGAAGAATTAGGTGCCCACAACATGCAGGTTTTAAGAGGCGTTGAGGATGGGAAAGCTTATGAGTTGGGCTTAAACAACACGACCGATGCCTTTGATCTGTTGCTTGTCATGGAAGCCATCGCCTCAGGGAAAGCTGGTTCTTCAGAGGCCTGTCAGGAGATGATCGATATCCTCTCTCAGCAGGAATTCCTGGCCAAAATCCCAGCTGGCTTACCGCCGAACGTTCGGGTTGCCAATAAAACCGGTCGCATCACGAAAATCGACCACGATGCCGCCATCATATTTCCTCCAGGTCGTAAACCTTATGTCCTCGTCGTGTTGACCAGAGGATTATCAGACCATGAACAGGCAGAGGAGTTGATTGCCCGGTTGTCCCGGATGGTTTACGCCTATGTGATGCATTCGAATTAAGTTAATGAGAATTCTTGATTTCAGTCGAATGATCATTTATTTTATCCTGTATTTTCTCCAATGCTATAGCCGGAGGTGAGAATGTCTGAGGAACAGAAATTTCGGGGATTTTTCAAAGAGACCATTGGTTTTTTCGATAACCTGAAAAAAAACAACAATAAACCATGGTTTGATGCCCATAGAAAGGATTATGATGCCTTTGTGATGGGGCCCGCCAAGGCATTCGTCATGGCTATGGGTGAGAGATTAAAAGCCGTATCTCCTCACATCATCGCTGTTCCCAAAGTCAACAAATCATTATTCCGGATAAATCGTGACACCCGTTTTTCGTTGGATAAGCGGCCGTACAAGACCAACCTGGGAATATTCTTCTGGGAGGGGAACCGGGGGCGGATGGACTGCCCGGGATTTTATTTTCACTTGGAGGCCGACAAGTTGCTGCTCGGCGTGGGCATCTACATGTTTCCGAAACAGGCGATGGATCATTACCGGCGGATGGTCGTCGATCCAGAACATGGTCAAAAGCTTTCAGAAGTCATTAAGAGAATTTCAAAGATTAAAGGATGTGAACTGGGTGGAAAACACTACAAGCGTATCCCCCTAGGATACGATCCCTCTCATCCCAACGCAGAGCTTCTCCTTTACAACGGTCTGCATGCAGGAATCACAACCGGTATTCCTGTAGAATTCTACTCAGATAAACTGGTCGGATACTGCTGGAAAAGCTTTAATGCCTTAGCTCCTCTTCACCAGTGGTTGGTCTCGATCCGAATGGGTCAAATTTGATAGTTGGGGTCAGACCTTCATAACTTTCATAGTTTTAATTTTAAGCATCTATGTGGCTGATTAACTAACGGAAAATGAGACTTTTTGATGATTTTTTCTTCACCTTCCTTCTTTATTAGGAGATGTAAGAATTTCTATCAATGACAATTATAAAAGTTATGAAGGTCTGACCCCACTGATAAAGCTAACAGCGTTTGGGCGCTAAAATAAGTTCCCAGGATGATGATCTCTGCCGAAGCGAAGGGTTTCTTAAACCTGTTGATAGCCCAAGCGGATTCAGAAATAAGGAAAAAAACGGCACCGATAAAAGCCAGAAGGCTCTTTTCGTTTAGCAAGTTCAAATATCTATTCACTGCCATAAACCCCATCAAAGAAATGACGATGGTGTAGAATAATACCGGGATACGGAGCTTATTCAGCCCTTTGTTGAGATAGATAAAGAACATTGCGGCATAGACGAATATCGGGATCAAGATCAGGGAATAAAAAGATTCGATACCATGAAGAAAGGCAGATATGTAAAAAATATGGGCGATCAGGAAAGCCACGAGTCCTATTATCGGATTTTTTCTTTGAAGCATGATGAAAATATCACCCATAAGGGAAATTATAAGGGCAGATAGGATAAGGAATTGATAGGGAGTTGACACTCCAGATCCAGCGAAGATGGCTAAGAGGATGATCAGGATCATGGTCAAGGGCTTAAAGATATAATGGATGAGTCTCTTTGAATATTTACCCCACACAGCCAAGCTTGCTGAGAAGCCTATGAGAATTATGATAAGACTCATCATTGTATAGAAGTTAGCATCTTTTTTGCTCTTGGATCAAATCATTTCATGTTACTTTTCTGTTCTAAAACTGGAATCTGGAGCGGAATCGTGATACAAAGATGGACAACCGAGAGACATCCATGGAGAGGATATAAGATGATTGACATCGACCAGCACTTCTACGATGATGGTCAAGCCGAAGAGCATCAGGATGTCCTGGAAGGACTCAGGGATGGCTTCTGAGCCGACAAAACCGAAGCTCCGCCGTGTGCTCGGCATCCCCGATGGCATAGCGCTCCTCATCGGCATCACCATCGGGGCGGGCATTTACTCAACTCCTCAGATCATCGCTGGATATCTAAGTCATTTCAACATCATTCTCCTCCTCTGGGTACTTGTTGGTGTGTTTGTGTTTATCAGCGGATTGATCTATGCCGAACTCGGAACACGTCTTCCGACCACGGGTGGCGAATACATCTATATTAGCCGTGTGTTCGGCCCTTATGCAGGGTTCATGTTCGGCTGGGCCCAGCTTTTCATCATCCGGACAAGTCCGGCCGCAGGTCTGGCGATCATCGCTGCCGATTATCTTGGATATTTTACAAAACTGAGTCCTTTGGCCCACACCCTTATTGCTTTATCTGTCATAGCAGTGCTGGGAGCCCTAAATTATATAGGCATCAAGCAGGCCAGTTACTACCAAAAGATTTCAAGCTTCCTCAAAGTCTTCGGTCTTTTTGCTCTGGTGATCATTGGTCTGATCTTGATGCAGAGTCACGAAAACCTCCTTTCAACAAAGGCCCCTCCTACTGGAGGATTGGGCCCGATCGGCAATCTTGTGGCCGCGCTGATGCTCGTCTTCTTCACTCACACCGGTTGGGATCGGGTGGGATATGTCGCCGGGGAGATGAAGAATCCCAAGCGTGTTATCCCGTTCAGTTTGATAGTCGGCATCAGCACCATCGTTGTTGTCTACATTCTGACGNNGAGCACGATCGTCGCCTCGGATGTGGCGACTGTTTTGATAGGCCCCATCGGAGCTGGATTTATCGCCCTTCTCGTCATCATCTCGACCACGGGGAGTATTAACGGCACGATGATGTCAGCCACCAGAGTCTATTATGCGATGGCTAGGGATGGGCTGTTCTTCAGATGGCTTGATTATGTGCACCCGAAATTCCGGACACCGACCCGAGCCATATTGGTCCATTGCCTCTGGGCTGCAGTCATCCTGCTGGTCAGAAGAAAATTCGAAACCATCGCGGCTGGAATGGTCTTTGCCATTCTCATTTTCTTGCTGTTTAACACCGTCGCCCTATTCAAGCTTCGCAAGAAGAGTGTAGGGGGAGAAGATGTCTTTCGAGTTCCATCCTTTCCCTTTCTTCCTGGTCTCTTTTTTGTCGGGATCCTGGCTCTGCTCGTATTCCGCGCTGTCTTCGAATGGCAGAGGTCACTGGTAGATATTGCCTTTATCGCCACCGGACTTCCCTTTTCCCTCTTCTGGTGCCGGAGAGCGAAAAAGCTTTAGACTCAATTTATTACTTCGGTATTGACGTGTTCACAAATATTTAATTTCTCTGTAAGGAAATATCCGTTGAAAAGGTGAAGTGTTAATCAGAAATTTTATTTGACATTATGACTTTCGTGATTTATTACTATACTACAATATTAAAAGAAAGGAGGGTAGTGATGGCACGGAAAGATGTAGATCTAACAAAAAACGTTCATTTTTGGCTGCGAAAAGTATTTTTATTTGTATTTCTATCCGAAGACGAATCATATGTTGATGTATCAAAAGCACCTCATAAGGGAGAAAAAGGAACTAAAGAGTCAGACTTGAGAACAGAATTGGGTAAGTGGTTAGGTAAGTGGCGAGGTGATTATCCGGATAATAGTAAGATCACCAAGCAAGAAGCAGAAGAGGCCTGTCAGGAGCTCTATAAAATATTCCTTGAACCTTTTGAAACTAAAATTCAAAATGAAATTGAAGACCCGCATTGTCCAGGAGGGAAGCCTCAGGGATCAGGATACGGACGTTAATCGCTCATTCTAAGATTCAGTTAATTTTCGAAAACTCGAGGAATGGAGCTTTCTAGCTTCACAGTCTTTGTCACAGAAGACTGTAATTACAATTGTTCTTATTGCTACCAGAAAAAAAGGAAAAAATATATCGATAAGTTCACTGTAGAAAAATCCCTTGATTTTTTCATGCCCTTTCTAAAAGAAGGAAGTTACATCAACTTCTATGGGGGGGAGCCGCTTCTAGCCTTTGATAAAATTCAACATGCCGTAAGATACATCCAGGAGATAAATAGAAACAAAAACAGATGGATCAAATATACTATGTCAACAAACGGCAGCCTCATAAATAGAGAGGTATTGCAGTTTTTAGATCTTTATAAGTTTTCTCTTCTGCTGAGCTTTGATGGAATTGCCCAAGATATGGCTCGAAAAAAGAATAGCTTTAAACAGATTGTCTCGGTTATTGATAGATTATTAGAAAATTCAAATATTGATTTAGAGACCAACAGTGTTTTTACCCCAGAAACTATCGGGTATCTATCCAAATCGATTCAATTTATTGTTGAATTGGGTATTCCTAATATCAGAATTTCGCTCTGCCAAGTTTCATCATGGGATCCTTCTTCACTCGTTCGATTCAGAGATGAGTTGACATCATTAAGAAAATTCATGCTCTCTTTACATCAAAAAAACAGGAAAGTCCCACTTGTTCATTTTCGGAAAGATTTCAGTAGAGGAATTTTCTCCTGTTATGCTGGGAAGGATCGTCTGGCCATAACCCCAGATGGTCAGCTCTGGGGTTGTCATCTTTTCTTGGATTACTTCAAGGGAAAGGAAAAGAAGGAAGAATACAACAAATATTGTTTCGGAAATCTCAACTCGTTTATTCAAGGCCATGAGAACATTTATCCTGAAATCCTCTCCAATTATTCAAATCTTCGCATGAGTCATTTCTATACTCAGGATGCCTCGTGTATTTCGTGCGAAGAAGTGAAAGAATGCAGGGTTTGTCCGATGGGCAACTTGTTTTCTGGATCAGATATCAGAGTCATCCCTTCTTGGATTTGTGAAACCCATAAAATCTTCAGGCAAGAAAGAAAATACTTTTGGGAAGAATTGGAAGGTTAAAGAAAGATAAAAGAGGATTGAAGCCAGTAATAAGTTTTATTTTATTGAAGCATTGAAAAAGGTTTCCAGCTGTCTTTTTGCCTCATCGATCTCTGTCAGATCAGGATCTGCGTCGTTCCAGAGCTTGAGAAACATCTCATAGTTTTCAATAGCCTTCCCGATCCATCTCTTTTCCTGGTATATTTTTCCAAGCCAGTAAAAACTCTTAGCATAAATATCCCCCCACATCAGACGCCCTGTGCTTAAGGATACTATTTTTTCTAATTGGTTTAAGGCTTTTTCTAAATCCCCATGTTGATAATAGGCAAGAGCCGAAGGATAAAGAAAAAACGCATGCTCATCGTATATATAATGCTGTTGAGGAAGTAAAGAAACGGCTTTCTCGAATTCTTCGATAGCCTGTGATGTCTTGTTTTCTTCCAGAGCGATCATGCCCATCAAATGATGGTTATATCTCATGTATTTTCGTCCTCTTGTTCTTTGTATTAATTGTCTCAATTCTTGAGCTGTGTCTTTGGCCTCGCTTACTTTATTCATCTTGATCTGGATGATTCCTGATAAAGTCAGTATAAATATCAAGTCTTCTGTGACGTAAGTTTCTAACGCTGTTTCCTCAGCCTCCTCTAGAGCTTCAATCGCTTGATCGAGACGATTTCTTCGAAGGTTGAGATAAGCTAAGAATTTCAAAAATCTCAGCTTGCTAAGCTTGAGATCATTTTTTTCGCAAAGGCTTATTCCTTGAGCAATTTCATGTGCACTAAGTTCATATTGACCTCGCGTAAGATTCAGGTATGCCAGCCATAAGTGGCCACCTATTTTCGGGTGAAGGTCATCCCTTTGGATAAGCGTCCTGTATATCTTTTCAGCCGATTCAAAATCATTTTTCGTTTCATGAATCATTCCCAGTAATCTTAAACTTTGAAAATTTTCTGGAGCGATTGCCAGAGCTTTTTCTATTTCAAGAAGGGCAATGTCGAATCTGTTCTGACAAAGATAAAGAAGGCTCAAGTCAGAATGAAAGAGGATCATGTTGAAATAATTTTCTTTGTTTGCCTGCAAGATGTTCTTAGCTTCTTCGTAGAGCCCCTTCGCCATATTAAAAGAGACGAGATTTTCACAGGCAATAACTGGACTGACCTTGAGGATTTTATTAAAGCGCTCAGCAGCCAAATCCCATTCTTCCATATTTCGATAGATGGAACCAAGATAAATATTGCCATCTATATCATCAGGATAATATTCGAGCATTTCTTTATATGTTTCTATGGCCTTTTCATAGGAGTCCTCCAAGATAGTATTAACCCATCCTTCGATCAAATACCGGTTACGGACAGAAACCCTGTCCGTCATGGATAGAGCTTTATGAGCGTATTCTTTGGCAAGATCAAATTTATGCATATAGTGATAATTTTCAGAGATTCTTTTGTAGGCTATGGCAAATTTTTCATCGATTTTTATTGCCTCTTGGAGAGCTTCATTGCTTCTCTCGTATTTTCCTTCTTTATAGTACTGTTCTCCCAGCCAATAATACTTATAGGCTTCAGGATTGTCGGTGATGATCTTTCCTATATCCTTATCAAAATCGGAAGCGATATCATAGCGGCTGATATCCAGCATAGACTTGATTTCTGGAGTCAATTCATCAACCAGGGTGATCAATCTTTCCCCTCTGAAGATTTTAGTCCCCACGAACTCCTGAGAATAAGCCTCCCGAACCTTGAGGTTTATCCGGAAATTTTCCGCTTCTTTTGTGTAGCTGGCAAGTATGAAGTATCTGGTGCCTATTTGAGACGCAATTTCATCGATGATATCCGTGGAATACCGCTTGGATTCCTCCTGGTTCATTTTTTTTAATAACTGGAAAAGTGTGTCTTGAGGCAGAACGCGAAGATGGCGAGATTGGGCTAGGTCTGAAGTCAATAGATCGGCAAGAGTGCTCCGCCAGTGATCTAGATTCTCATCTCCTGTGTTGTTTTCGAAGTACATCACTGCGATAGGAATTCTTCCGCTTTCATAGGGAGATGGAAGCCGAGTTTTCGTCTTCCTTATCAGAAGAAATATCCCGAGGATGATGATGGCGACGAGAGGGATGAAAAAAGCCAACTTCCAGAGCTTATGGACCCTAGGTTGAGTAGAGATAACCATGGAAGTTTCTTCATATGCCTCCATGTCTTTGAGGATCATTTCTACATTCTGATATCTCTTAGTTTTGTCTTTTTCCAGGCATTTGAGGATGATTCTCTCTAGGAAAGGAGGGATGAGGGGATTGGTATCCGAGGGAGAAGGTGGTCTTTCGTGGATATGTTTTTCGATATATCCGGCAAACGTATCAGACTCGAAGGGTCTTTTCCCGGTCAGCATTTCGTAGATGATGATGCCGAGAGAATAGATGTCAGACCTTTGATCGATCTTTTCTTTTTTGGCTTGCTCTGGTGATAAATATGGAGGTGTGCCGATGATCCCTTTCGAAGGTCTTGTCTCATCAGCGGCCAAAGACTTAGCCACACCAAAATCCATGATGTAAGCCTTGCCATCGCTATCGATCATGATATTCCGGGGCTTTAAATCTTGGTGCACAACACCTTTTTTATGAGCTGCCTCGAGTCCTCGGCAGAGCTGTTCGGTTATTTTGGTTGTGGTTTCGACTGCCAGGGTTCCAGAAGTGTGAATCAGTTCTTTTAAACTTTGTCCTCTAATATAGTCCATAGAGATGAACTTGATATCGTCAACATCGCCGATATCATGGATCCTGATCACATTTTCATGGGAGATGGACCGGGCGAGCAGTGTCTCTTCCTTGAATTTCTGGATGAACCGTGGATTCGAGGAATATTCCGGACGAATCATCTTCAGAGCGACGTTTATGTTCAATTCTTTATCCTCGGCTTTATAAACTCTTCCCATACCACCTCGACCGATTTCTTCGATGATTCGGTAGCGGTTTCCGAAACTCTCTCCAGGATCAAAGTGAAGCGTATCTTTGATGAATTCTTCAAGCGGTGGAGTGTAGGTGAGGGTTTTCTGTTGTTTATCTAGAGAAAGTCCACACTTGTGGCAGAAGCGGCTTTCCTCAGTAACATAAGTGTAACATTGAGGGCACTGGACTGTTTTGTTTTGATTCCCCATCGTCAATAAATATAAAAATATATCGAGAATAAGTCAAATCCCCATCGACTTGGAAAAAACACACAGTCCCATTAAATTCAACGAGAATGGAGGAGGACATCATGTCTGCATTCCTATTCTCGCCATTCATTGATTTCTCAATAAGAATTTGCCTTGGTTGTCCATTTTGAATATGATGAGTAGAGAAGATATAAGGTCTTGTTTTTCTGATGAAAAAGAAAACCGCTGATTTCAATCTCGAGGAAATCATTCTTAGGTACAAACCCTTAATCAGCTACCGTGTCCGAAGGTCTTTGGGGTATTCGAACCCGGATTGGGAAGATGTGGTGGCTGAAATTTTTATCAACGTAATTGAAAAGATAAAAATGGGGAAATTTAGGGGTGAAAGTTCCATAGGGACATTTATCTACACCATCACCAGCCGGAGAATCATAGATTACATCAGGCTGAAGAAGAAAAGAATAAAGTACGCTCCTGAACCAGCACCATCTTTAGATCCCCATCAACACTTGGAAAAAAAAGAGAATACTAAGCTGATCACAGAATTAATAAAGAAGCTGAAGCCTATCTACTGCGATATCCTGTATTCCTATTATTATGGAGATCTCACCCAGAAAGAAATCGCGCGCATATTCGGGATTTCCATCTCAAAAGTCAATTACCTCATCCATCATGCCCAAAAGCTTTTGCGGAAAATGATTGCTGATTGAGGACAGATTTGAACGCCGAGCGACTCCATTCCTTGGATGCCTTTCGGGGGATCACGATCGCCGGCATGATTTTGGTCAATAATCCAGGGAGTTGGGAGTATGTCCATGCTCCTTTGAGGCATGCTCCCTGGCATGGTTGGACACCCACAGACCTTGTCTTTCCGTTTTTCTTGTTCATCGTTGGTGTGTCCCTTTCTTTTTCTTTGACGAGGAGAATGCAACAGGTTGTCAATCAAAAGGATCTATACGTAAAAATTTTTAAGAGGTCACTTATCATTTTTGCTTTGGGCATCATTCTGGCGCTCGTTCCCAGGTTCGACTTCGCGACACTAAGGATTCCGGGAGTTCTCCAGCGCATTGCTCTCTGTTATTTGTTTTCTTCTCTGCTCTTCCTGAATGTAGGAAAGAAGGGAAGAGCCTTCATTGCTTTTTTTCTCCTGATTTTTTACTGGATGATCATGAAATTGGTTCCAGTGCCCGGCTTTGGTGCTGGAGTTCTCGATTACCAGGGAAATCTCTGTGCCTACATCGACAGCCAGCTTCTCTCCGGGCATCTGTACAAGCCTGGTTTTGACCCGGAGGGGATTCTCAGCACTTTACCGGCGATTTCAACATCACTCCTGGGGACTCTAACGGGGGACTGGCTTCAGTCTGCCAAAAAAAGTATCCAAAAGATGGCCGGGCTCTTTGCAGCAGGTCTGTTCTTGACTCTGACAGGCCTTCTTCTCCATCCTTTTTTCCCGATTAATAAACAGCTCTGGACAAGCACGTTTGTTCTGTTTACAGCCGGAGCAGGTCTCCTATTACTTGGGATTTTTTACCTAATCATGGAAGTGGCCGGGTGGAAGAGAGGGGTGTATCCCTTTCTTGTCTTCGGGACGAACGCCATTTTTGTCTACGTCGGCTCTTCCCTGATGGCAAAACTGATTCCGCTGATAAAAGTCTCTGTCGACGGTCGCATGGTTACCTTGAAATCGTACATTTACGCTCGTCTTCTTGTACCATGGGCTGGTCAACTCAACGGTTCGATAGCCTACCCTCTGTGCCTAATATTGTTTTGGCTGGGAATCATGATTCCTTTGCATATGAAAAAAATATACATCAAAATCTAGTGTTAGATGATAAAATACGATATAAATAAAGGAAGGATTTTGTGGGGTATCGTGTCTAATGATTTGATAGGTGTTGAGGCTGCTTTATAAAAGACATTTGTCCACTTTCTAGGTCAGACCGAGAGCGCTTATGAGGTGAGTAAGATTGGCACGATATTTGCTCTTTATAGATTAAGTATTGAAAAAAATTGAAGAGAAACCGTAAAGAAAGAAAAAAAATGAATTTTTTTGCAACTTCGAGCCGCATTTTGTGTTATTATAATAGAGAGTCGATAGGAAAACTAAGAATGACCATAAATTTAAAAGGAGGAAGGTCATGAATTTATCAATTCGACTGAAGTCCATTTACATATTAA
>JABAOF010003523.1_pt2 | contig 20249 bp, 24 predicted proteins | sample 7062171 | NCBI WGS metagenome assembly JABAOF01 (sample SAMN14538628, study PRJNA623070) | marine sediment metagenome | biome: marine biome [ENVO:00000428]; feature: marine pelagic biome [ENVO:01000023]; material: deep marine sediment [ENVO:00002113] | place: India: Gulf of Khambhat ...
TGATCGAAGCGCTGGGGCGGATCGAGACCGTCATCCGCTCGCTGGCTTGACCGACTCTTGAAGTCGGGCGGGGGGCCGGCAAGGGGTAGTACAAATGAATCGGGCCAGCCCCGCTAGCCTCCGGCGCGACCGGCCCTTGACGCTGACAGGGCCCGATGACTAAGGCCTCTGGATCTTGCAGGTCGCCGTCTTGCCCTTACGCACGTAGGTCAGCTCCGCCGCCCCCTGCGCCCCCAGTCGGTTGCGCAGCTCGGCCACGGTACGAACGGGTTCGCCGTTTACGGCCAAGACCACGTCGCCGTCCCGCAAACCGGCGACGTGCGCCGGAGTGTTTTCGACGACGCGTATGATCAGCAAGCCCGCCTCCACACCCGGGAAGTAGGAGACCAGGGGGCTATCCTCGCTTAACTCCTCGAAGCGGGCACCCGCAACGGCATCCGAGTACAGGGTAATCGTGCGCGCCTTGGGCGGCGGCAGCACGACAGCTGCTTCAGGTAGGGGCCGGGGTGCGACCAGCGTCCAGACCGCCAACGAGTCGGCTTGCAAGCGAATCAGCTTCTGCGACTCTACCAGCCGCTGCCGGATCGAGTCGATTTGAATGCGCTGGCGTTGCGCCAGCACGCGCTCCTCGTCACGCGGGGCCCGAGCTTCGGTCACCTGAAGCGCGCGCTCGGCGTTCCGTAGCGCCACCTGGAGCCTGAGCTGGCCCTCGTAGAGCTGTTTCAGGTTCTGCCGCAGCGAATCCCAGGCGGCGCCGCTCCAAGCGTACGCCTTCCACTCCTGGCCGAAGGCCTCGCGACCGGTGCCCGGAATCACGCTGAGGTCAAGCTCGCGATCGTCGCGGCGCACCCGTATTCGCGCCGCCACACCGGCCGTCAGCGCGCCGAACGCCCGGCCGCCGTCGTCGGTCGTGATATCGACGCCGCCGACCGCGATGATCAGATCACCTTCCCGCAGTCCCGCCGTCGCGGCCGGACCACCCGGCATCACTCTGCGAACCTCAGGAGGTGACGAGAAAGACCAGACCACGATGTCGTTCGTCTGCTCTCGCGAACAGTTGCTGCACTGCAGACTGATTCCCAGCCAGCCGCGCGTCTCCTGAGCTGCACCCGTCGTGGCCGCCGCAGCGGTCATCACTAGCGCGAGCAGCAACGGCAGACCGGCTCCCGCCACGGCCTGAGTGCCCATCGCCCCTCGTCTCGCCAGATCCTTCAAAGTTGCTCTCCTTTCTCTTCCATCACCGCCACAACAGCTCCGAACCGGACTGCTGCGTCGCGCTCATCTGCTGCATCACTGCGTCCCGCTCTTCCAGCGCCGCGAAAAGATACGAGTTCAGCATCGGGTCGGCCGGATCCGCCGACAGCGCCGTCCGCGACGCCTCGACCAGCGCATCCAGGCTCGCCAGGCGCTCCCGAGACACGAACGGCAGCGGAGCGCCCTCCTGCCGCGCGAGCTGCTGCAGGTTCCTCAGGGCCAGGTCGTACTCCGACCCGCGCCGCCTCACCTCCGCCATCGCGGCGCTGAGCGAAGTCGGCGCCGATTCCTCCGCCACCGTCAGATCCGAAACCGCGCCCTCAGGCACCGAGTCTCCCGGCTGGAACGATCGACCCAGACCGAGGCCGATGGCGAACACCGCCGCCATCGCCGCCGCCTGCAGCGCGACCAGACTCGGCCAGCCCAGCCGACGCCGATCCCGCGCCCGACGTCCGGGCATCCGGTCCGCGATCCGCGACCACAGCTCCGCCGGCGCCTCCAGCTCCGGAAGCCCTCGCAGCTCCGATCGCAGCTGTCGCAGCCCATCCAGCTCGCTCTGGCACAGCGCACAGTTCGCGAGATGCTCCGTCGCCCCGACCACCTGGCCGCCGTCCAACAGCTCCGAAAGTGTCTCGTCGCTAAGATGCACCATGATCCACTACCTCAGCTTGGGACTCCGCAACCAGGGCTCGCAGCCGCGCCCGCGCTTTCGAGAGCTGCGACTTCGAGGTCCCCACCGCGATCCCCAGTTGTGCTCCGATCTCCTCGTGCGTGTAACCTTCCACGTCGTGCAACCAGAGCACCGATCGATATCCGTCGGGTAACTTGTCTAACGCCCGCTGTACCGTGACCCGGTCCGCCGCCCGCGCCGCCGGCCAACGATCCGGGTTCCCCAAGGTCGATTTACCATCGAACCCCTGCTCCAGGTTCCGCCGCCGTGACGCCTGCCTCAGACGGGTCAACGCCGTGTTCACCGCGATCCGGTGCACCCAGGTCCCGAACGCCGCCTCGCCCCGAAAATCGCCGATCTTCTGAAACGCGTTGGCCCACGCGTCCTGGGCCAGGTCCGCCGCCAGGTCATCGTCCCCAGCCAACCGCCGCACCACGGTATACACCCGGGACGCGTGCCGCTCGTAGAGTTGCCGCATCGCCTCGAGTTCACCCGAACGGGCTCGGCGGATTAGCATGGCCTCGGTCAAGTCGACCAAACCGCGTTCCCTCCGTCTCCCGTCTTGTTAGACGGGCGATGCTAGTTGGTAGTTGCCCACCAACTGGCCCCAACATCGCGCCAGACCGGGGCGCAGGACACGCGCGGCCGGCACCAACGCCAGCGCCGACACGACGCCGGCCAGCGCGTCGATCCCATAGTGAAAGCGCCCGTACACGGTGCCAATAGTAAGCCCAATCACGAGCGGCGTCATCCACCCGCACACCGCCCGGTCGTGCCGCCACGTGACCAGCAGGATCGTCACCGCCACCGCCACGTGCGAGCTGGGAAACGCCGCGCCCTTGCTGCCGCCATCCGCCAGCACCCAGTGGACCAGGCGATAGAACGGCCCCGCGGCCAGCTCCCCGCCGATCTCCGGGAATTGGTAGTGGGGGCCCGCCACCGGGAAAAAGATGAACACCAGGTAGCAGGCGAAGAACACGCACAGTTCCACGTAAACCAGCTCTCGAAATCCACGCAAGCGCCCGCGCAGGTAAAGGGCGACGGCCGCCAGCGGCAAGAGCACCCAATAGAGCCCGTAGAAGAAATGCATCAGCTCGCTGACCCAGAAGTTCGGCAGCCTCTGACTGAAGGTCACCGCCAACTGCTCGCCGAACACCAGCTCCTCCAGCCGCACGACGAAGGGGTCATGGTAGCCGTTGCTGAACAGCTGGGCGAGATAGCGCAGCTCCCAGTATAGGAAGGTCACGAACAACGCCGGGTAGACATCGCGGAAGAAGCCCGCGACCGATGGGCCGGAGAGCGGCCGGCCCGACCACCAGAGGCCGATGGCGATGATGACGAGGTGGGCCGCCGTAAGTCCGAGCCATAATGGCACGGAAAGCCGCCAGCCGACGACGAGGATCAGCAAACCGCTGAACGCGACGTACAGCAGAAATACCGCGTCGTAGGGCTGAGCCCCCTGGAGACCTCGGCGCACCCAGCTCACAGCCAACTCTCCCTCCGGTACCAGTCGGCCGTCTCTCGCAGGCCGCGCTCGCTGTCGTATTGGGGCGACCAGTCGAGCTCTTTCATCGCACGATCCACGCTGCAGGTCCAGGCCCTAACCAGGAGGTCCCGGGCGCGTCGGCGATCGATCTGTCCGGCCCGGCGACCGGCACCGGCGAACTGAGCGAGCGTAGCGGCGAGTCTCAACAGCGGCGACGGTATGCGCAGCGACACGACGCGGCGTCCCACCGCCTGTGCGATCCGGGCCGCGAGCTCGTCCCAGCTCAGCGGTTCGGGGTGCGCGATGTGAAGTACGCGTTTCCCACCCCTCGCGCCGTCCCCACCGCGTCGACGAGAACTCGGGCCACATCGCGGGCATGCACGAGCTGAATGAGCCGGCGGCGCCAACCGGGAACGACCAGCAGGCCACGCGCCGCCATGCGGAAGTAGGTGAGGGTGTCCTCGTCTCGAGGCCCGTAGACCGCCCCAGGGCGCAGCACCACAGTCTCCAGCCGATCGGCGCGGCTCCCGACCTCGCGCTCGGCCGCCAGCTTGCTGTGTCCGTAGTCGCTGGTGGGCTCGGGTGGATCGTCTTCGTGGCGCGGCCGCTGGAGTGTGCCCGGCCCGGCGGCGGCCTGGCTGCTGCACAGAACGAAGCGCGGCGGCTCTCGCTGCCGAAGGCAGGCGTCTAGCAACGCCATTGTCCCGCCGTGATTGGCGGCGAACAGCGCATCCCGAGATCCACGCGTCAGGCCGGCGCAGTGGATGACCGCATCGACCCCCTGGACGGCGGCCGCGACGTCCCCTGCCCTGAGGTCGGCCTGGGTGAGCTCGACCGGCTTGCCCTCCAGCCAGCGCAGTCGGCTGTGAGCGCGGACGGTGCAGCGAACCTGATAGCCACGTTCGAGCGCCACATCGACCACGTGGCTCCCGACAAAGCCCGTGCCTCCGGTGATCAGCACTCGCCCCGTTTCAGCGGGCATGCCTGGATGGTTGATTCGCAGGGAGCTGGCGCGGTGCCGACGGTGCGAGCATCAGGCGCTCAGCTGTCGCTCGTAAAGACGGTAGGTCTTGTAGCGCCAGAACCCCAACTTCTCCATCGCCCCCCACATGACCTTGTTGTCCTCGAGGACCCAGGAGCATTCCGCCACGGTGTGGCCCTTCTCCGAGCCGCGCTTGAAGATCTCCAGGTAGAACAGCGAGGCGAGACCGGTGCGGCGATATTCCGGCTTGAGGCCGAGGGTGATCACGCGGATGCCGTTGATGCGCCTCATGTGCCAGAGCAGCTTAAGCAGGCCGAAGGGAAAGAGCCGGCCGTTGGCGTGGCGAATCGCCTGGTTCACATCCGGTAGGGCGAGGGCGAACCCGGCCGGCTCGCCATCGATCTCGCCGATAAGCGCCAGGTCGGGATCGACCACGGGCTTGAGCTGTTTGGCCATGTGCGCGACCTCGGCGTCGGTCATCGGCACGAAGCCCCAGTTGCGCTCCCAGGCCGCGTTGTACAGATCGAGGACGAGTGCGACTTCTTGATCGAACCTCTTCATATCGACAGAGCGCACGCAGATATCGACGCCGGAGCGCTGGATCAGCCGCTCGAGCCCTTTGAAGCGGCCGTGCTCGAACGCCTCTCGTCGCCCCTGGTAGGCGAGCAGGTCTTTCACCTTGGTGAGCCCCCAACCGGTCAGCAGCTCCTCGTAGTAGGGAGGGTTATAAGGCATCATCACGTAGGGTGGGTCCTCGAAGTTGTCGATCAGCAGTCCGCAGTCCTCGTTGGTCGAGAAGTTGGTAGGACCGCGAAGGTGGTCGAGGTTTCGGCCCCGAACCCACTCGGCCGCCGCATCCAGCAACGCCTCGGCCACGCCACGATCGTTGACCGACTCGAACAGTCCGAAAAAGCCGACCCTGTCTTCATGGAAGCGGTTGTGCTGCCGATTCTCGATCGCCGCGATTCGGCCCACCGGCTGTCCGTCCCGCTGAGCCAGGAAGAGCCGCACCGCACTGTGCTCGAAGAAAGGGTTCTTGGGGTCGATGCGCTTGCGCTCCTCCACCAGCAATGGGGGCACCCAGGCGGGATAGCGCCCGGCGTAGATCTGCCAGGGAAAGCGGACGAACGCTCTCCGCTCACCCCGTGTCTCGACGGGTCGAACTTCAAGGCTCATTGGCTCGCTTGGGTGTGCGCGTGGTGGAAAACGTCTGCGGTCTAGATGACGGCCAGCGCCTTGCCCACCTTCCCGAAGGTATCCAGCACGTAGTCGAGCTGGTCGTCGGTGTGGGTCGCGATGTAACTGGTGCGCAGGCGGCAGCTGTTCTCGGGTACCGCCGGCGGCATGACCGGGTTCGTGAACACGCCGGCATCAAAGACCGCTTTCCAGAATGCGAAGGTCTTTTCCATCGGGCCGACCATGATCGGGATGATCGGCGTCTGGGTTGGCCCGATCTCGAAGCCGAGGCTGCGAAAGCCTTCCATCATCCGGTGGGTGATCTGCCATAGCCGTTCGCGCCGCTCCGGCTCTTTCTCGATCACGTCCAGCGCCGCCAGCACGGTCGCGACCGAGGCCGGTGGCATGCTGGCGCTGAACATGAGGCTGCGCGCATGGTGCCGCAGATAGTGGATCACCGGCTCGGGACCCGCCACAAAGCCCCCGATCGAGGCGAACGACTTGCTGAACGTCCCGATCGTCAGTGGGACACGATCTCCCAGCCCGTGGTACTCGGCGGTACCCGCGCCCGTCGGCCCCAGATACCCGATAGCATGGGCGTCATCGAGCACCAGGACCGCGTCGAACTCCTCACATAGCTCCAAAAGTGCCGGCGCATCGGCGATATCGCCCTCCATGCTGAACACGCCGTCCACCACGACCATGCGGCCGACGTCGTTCCGCCCGGAGGCGCGCTCCGACTCGAACAGGCGTCTCAGACCGACCAGATCACCATGCTTGAATCGCGCCACTTCGCCGTAGGACAGCCGGCTGCCGTCGACGATGCTGGCGTGGTCCAATTTGTCCAGGTAGACCTTGTCGTTCCGCCCCACCAATGTCCCGATGACGCCCAGGTTCGTCTGATAGCCCGTGCTGAACACCAGCGCCGCTTCGGTGCCGATGAACTCGGCCAGCCGTGCCTCCAACCGCTCGTGCAGGTCCGTGTTGCCGTTCAGGAACCGACTGCCCGTGCAGCCGCTCCCGTACTTCTTGAGCGCGGCCTGCGCCGCCTCGATCACGCACGGGTGGTGGGTGAGCCCCATATAGTTGTTCGAGCCGACCATGATCTTGCGCTCACCGTTGACGTAGGCCTCGGTGTCGCTGCTGCGCTCGATCGGCACGAAATAAGGATAGTAACCCGCCGCCATGACCTCACGGGCACGCGTGAAGTTGCGGCACTTCTCGAGTATGTGCATCCACTCCCCCGGAAGCTTGAACGACCCGCGGTTCCTGCTAAATTGGCACTACCCTGTCGGGTGAGTTATCGCCCGATTCTACCCGTTCAGGGGCCCATCGGCAAGGACCGCACGTGCCTGGCCGAGTCCCGCCCAAACGTCCCCCCGCATGAGGGTTGTGAGGAGAGATGGGAATCTGGCGCAAATCTCGAAGGCCTGAACGGCGAGGTGGATTCACCTTCGTCGAGATCATGACCGTGCTGGCGCTGATCGCGGTCCTGGTGGTCATCGCGGTGGGTAAGTACAACAAGTCCTATGAGAAGGCGCTGCGGGCCACGATGATCCACGACCTGCGCAACACCGCCACCGCCCAGGAGTTGTACTACCGGCTCTACCAGACCTACGCCAACGACATCAGCCTGGTGGACATCGAGCCCAGCCCCAAGAGCACCATTAACATCACCGACTCCTCGCCTCAGGGCTGGTCCGCCTGGAACGAGATCGAGCGATCGCCGGAGCGCTGCGAGCTGTACGTCGGCAACTCGACCTCAGCGCTGGGGATCGCCACTATTTCGGAGAGAATCGCCTGCGAGGAATTCTGAGCGGCTGGTCGCCGCGCTCAAAACCTCACCCTACCGACTAGCGTTGGACCAGACGAGCCGCGACCCGGGACATCACGCCCAGGAACGAAACCATGAACATTCGGCGTCGCCAAGACGAGCCCTATGACGTTGTTGTGATCGGAGCCGGCGCCGCCGGCCTCGTGACCGCCTCGGGGGCTGGGTTGCTCGGCGTGCGGGTCGCGCTGATCGAGAAGGACCGGTTCGGCGGCGAGTGCCTGTGGACCGGTTGCGTGCCCAGCAAGGCTCTGATTCGCAGCGCCCAGACCGTCTATGATGCGCGGACCGCCGCGGCGGCGGGTCTGCCGGCCACCGAGATCTCGGTCGACTTCTCCCAAGTCATGCGCAGCATGCGCGACGTCATTGCTCGCATCCAGCCCCACGACGATCCCGCGACCATCGAGCGAAAAGGCGTGCAGACGATCCAGGGCACGGCCCGATTGCTAGGGCCCGACCGCGTGGCGGTCGACGATGACGTGCTCCCCACGAAGCGCGTCGTCATCGCCACGGGATCCCGTCCTCTGGTCCCGCCCATCGAGGGTCTCGATCAGGCCGGATACCTGACCCACGAGACCATCCTGGAGCTGGACCGCCAGCCGCGGCGGCTGCTGGTGTTGGGAGCCGGCCCCATCGGGCTCGAGTTCGCGCAGATCTTCAACCGCCTCGGATCCGAGGTGATTGTCATCGAGCTCGCCGACGCAATCCTCCCGCGTGAGGACCGCGAACTCTCGGGGCTGCTACGGGAAATGATGGAAGCGGAAGGTGTCCGCTTCCTGCTCGGCCACAAGGCCGTCGGTGCCGCCCGCAACGGCGAAGCGACGGAGCTGGTCCTGGCCCGCCCCGATGGCACCGGCGAGCGGGTCAGCGGTGATCAGCTGCTCGTCGCCACGGGCAAACTGCCGCATACCGCGTCGCTGGGGCTGGAAGAGGCCGGCGTCGCCCTCGACGAGCGGGGCGCGGTGCGGGTAGACGCGCGGCTACGAACCACGGCCCCCGGGGTCTGGGCGGCGGGCGACGTCACCGGGAAGCTCTTCTTTACGCACGTGGCGGACTATCAGGCGCGTCTGCTGGTTCGCAACATGTTCTTTCCGTTCCCGGCCCGTGCCGACTACTCCCGTGTACCGTGGGCCACCTTCACCGACCCTACCCTGGCCCGTGTGGGGCTGACCGAAGCGGAGGCACGGGAGCGACACGGCGACCGCATCGGGGTTTATCGGTATGTGCTGGACGACCTCGACCGTGCGATCACCGATCGTGACGCGCGCGGGCTGGTCAAACTGGTCACCGACGCGCGGGGCCGAGTGTTGGGCGGGCATATCCTCGGGAGCCAGGCCGACGCCCTGATCCACGAAGTGGCGCTGGCCATGCGCGCCGGCGTGAAGGTCGGCGGCCTCTCACAAATGGTGCACGTGTACCCCACCTGGCCCGAAGGTCTGCGGCGTGCCGCCGACGGCTACTATCGTGAGAAGTTCAGCGACGGGTGGATCCCCCGCCTGCTCCGCTGGTGGGCCCGAAGGTAGGCGCCCGGCCTTGCGACGGCCGTCCGTCCGCTCGTTAGTCGCGCGACGAGTCGCCGGGCTAAAGGTTCAGGATGGCGCGATACTCGGGGTTGATGCGGTCAGGGGTCCAGAAGGGCTCCCACACCAGCTCGACGTTGGCCTCTTCGACACCCTCCAGATCCTGAACCACCATCTTGGACCCGTTGAGAATCTGGGGACCGACGGGACAGCCGGGGCTGGTGAGCGTCATGCGGACGTTGACCGTGCCGCCCTCGACATCGATGTCGTACACGAGGCCGAGATCCACGATGTTGAGCCCGATCTCGGGGTCCTCGATCTGCTTGAGCGCCTCTCTGACCTGGTCCTCGCTGACCATACTCGTCTCACTTCGGTTGGGGCCTGGCCGGGGTCGAGCTACCGCCTCTCTCAGGCGGGCACCGACTCGCCAGCTCGCGTTCACCACAAGCTATTCACGGCAGGGCTTTCGATCAATCTTGTGACGCTGCCGACTCCTGCGCATGTTCAGCCGACTGGTTCTGTCAGCCACCGTACGACCGGTCAGCCGCAACCCAAAGGAGCCTGATGCCCACGTTGACGATCGACGAAGGGGCGCTCGAGATCACCTTCCGCGACGAGGGCGTTGGGCCCGGCGTGATCGTCCTGCTGCACGGTTTTCCCTTCACCTCGGAGATGTGGAAACCGCAGCTCGAGGCGCTGGCGGATCGCTATCGCGTGATCGCCCCCGACTTCCGGGGCTTCGGCGGATCCCAGCTCGCTTCCCGACCTNNCCCGACTTCCGGGGCTTCGGCGGCTCCCAGCTCTCTTCCGGGTCTTACACGTTGGCACGCCTCGCCGACGACATCGGCGAGCTGTTGGAGAGCCTGGGCATCGAGCGCGCCGTGATCGGAGGCCTGTCGATGGGCGGCTACGTGGCCTTCGAGTTCTATCGCCGCCACGCGCCGCGGGTCGGCGCTCTCATCCTGGCCGACACCCGCCCCGACCCCGACGGCCCCGAGGCACGGGCCAACCGCTCCAAGATGGCCGCGCTCGCCCGAGAAGAGGGTGTTGAAACCCTTGTGGAGCAGCTGCTTCCCAAGCTGCTGTCGCCCGAGACGCGCGACCAGCGGCCCCAAGTGGAGCGGCGACTGCGTGCGATGATGGGTTCGGCCGCGCTGGCGGCCATCGATCACGCCCTCGCGGCGCTGGCAGGCCGGGGCGATTCGCGCCCCTTGCTCCCGCACATATCCGTTCCCACCCTCGTCCTGGCTGGCGCTCATGATCAGCTCACGCCGCCCGACGAGGCGCGCGCCTGGTCCGCCCTCGTCGCCGGCGCCGCGTTCGAGCTGATCGAAGGCGCCGGCCATGTCTCAAACCTGGAGCATCCGCAACAGTTCAATTCCAGAGTGCTTCGCTTTCTCGATGCTCAGGTGATTTCGGATGACGGGCAACGCACGTGAACGCTGATCTCGAAGGGAACGCGACGATGGCACGGGTCGCTGACGAAACGCGGTTGCCCATAAGGGGCAGGCGTGCGGCGCTGACGCTCAGACGACTGGCTGCAGCGCCGGCCGCGGCGCTCTTCGTCGCCTGTGCCAAGGCGCCACCTCCTCCGCCGCTTCCCGTGGCTTCGCCGGGCGCGCCGCAACTCGAGATCATCAGCTTCGCGGAAGGGCCGCTGAACATCGCGCCGCCCGGCGCCTTGCCGCCCCGCTTGCGCTGGACGCCGATCGAGCCGGCCGAAGGAACGCTCACGGTTCTGATCATCGAGCCCTCACCGCGGGGCCAGCCGCTCTTCGAAGCCCGTGCGCGAACCGGCGAGCGACCGATCCCTTTAGCACCTCTGCGCGGGGGCGGCTACCTCGGGCTGGTCGCGGCGCCCATTGGAAAGGCGGAAGTCCCGATTGAGGTGGACGTCACCTTGATCGATGGGACACGAACCTCGCAAGTGTTGAGCTTGCGCGTCGAGACGCGCAACTTTCCCGCCACCCGGCTCAGTGTCGCTCGACGCTTCACCGCCCCCGACGCGCGGACGCTGGAGCGGATCCGCCGCGAGCGCGAGCTGGTCCGCGCCGCGTTGCGAGAGGTCAGCCCCACGCCGCTCTGGAAAGGTGCCTTCACCCTACCCCTCCAGGGCCCGACCACGAGCCCCTACGGACAGCGTCGGCTGTTCAACAACGAGCTTCGCAGCCGGCACACGGGCCACGACATCGACGGCGACACGGGAGATCCCGTCTACGCTTCGAACAGCGGGCGCGTCGCCCTCTCATACGACCTGTTCTACAGCGGTCAAGCCGTCTACCTAGACCACGGTCTCGGATTCTATACCGCCTACTTCCACCTGTCCGAGCGTCTGGTGTACAACGGCGAGTGGGTAGAGAAGGGCCAACTGATCGGGCGAGTCGGTGCCACCGGCCGGGTCACGGGGCCTCATCTACATTGGGCGGTCTATCTGCGTGGGGCTCACCTCGACCCCCTGTCGCTGCTCGAGGCTGACTTCGCCCGTCAAAGCGAGCGTCTGCTGCTCGAACCCGATCCTTGGGTGGTGGCGCCTTAGTCTCGCCAGCGGCGCCTAGTACTTGCCGGTCAACACCTGCTCGAACAGCGCGAGGGCGCGGGGATCGTCCGATTGCGCGAGCCAGAAGAAGGCCTGCTTGCGCAGAACGGGGTTGGGGTTATCACGGGCGATTTCGATCAACGCCGGCACCCCCTGGCGGCCGGGGCGTTGGGAGAGGGCGAAGACCGCGGTCTTGCGAATTTCCAAATCGCCCGACTCGTCCTCCACGACCTCGGTCAGACCGGCAGTCGCCGCTTCGCCGGCGGCCTGACCCAGCCAGAACACGGCGCTCTTCTGTGTGCTTGGCGCTACAGTCCCATCCCGTGCGATCTCCAGCAGAACCGGCCAGGTCATGACGCTGTCCGCAAGAATCGCCGGCAATATCGCATCTTTGCCCACGCCAGCTTCCGAGCGTCGGGCCAAGGCCAGCAGATATCTGGCAGCTCCCGGTGCCGACACGACCCCGAGGTCCGTGGTGCCCTTTCCCGCTGACCGCCAGCGCCCCCCCACGTAAGTCTCGATTGCCTTCACGCCGCCTTCACGAATCCGCAACACTAGCCGAACCGGGCCGGGCTCGCAGTCGCTCTCCCAATCGTCGCTCGACCGTCTCATCCTGGCGAAGCCGCTTGTGGAGATGCCTCCACGGCCGTCTCCACACACGCCGGCCCGGGCGGCGAAGCTCATGCGGACCTTACCGTCGCGCACCTCATCGACGCGGTCGGCGATCGACTGGGCTCGGGCCACCGACGCCGGGACCAGCCCGGCCGCGGCCAGGACCACCACGATCAACGCCCGCGCCCTCATCTGCCCTCGATCAGCTCCATCAACAGCTCAACGACGCGCGGATCGTCCGACTGCGAAAGCCAAAAGATCGCCTTCTTGCGCAACTCGGGCTCCGTCTCGTTGCGCGCGATATCCAGCATCTTGTTGACCGCCGCCGGCTCGCTGCGCTGCGACAGAGTGTAAATCAGCTGCTCCTTGATCTCACGATCGGGCACCCGGTCGTACAGTCCGGACAGCTCGTCGATGGAAACACCGGCTTGCCCAGCCCAGAAGATCGCCAATTTCCGGACCTGTAAAGGTTCATTCGTGTCCACGGCGCGATCCAAGAGCCAGCGCGCGTTCTCGCGGCCACCCAGCTGCGCCAGCGAAAAGATCACCTTCTCGCGAAGCTTCGGATCGCTCGTGCGTCCGTACAGCTCCCGCAAAAAGCGTCCGCTCGTCTCGGCTTGTCCCTGGCCGATCCAGAAGATCGCCGACTCGCGCAGCTCCAGCGGCGCGTCGTCGCGCAGCGCGTAGTCCCGTAGCACCTGGCTAGCGCGCTCGCCGCCTGACTGAGAGAGCGCGAAGATCGCTTTCTTCTGTAGCTCCAGATCATCCGACTCGCGCAGGATCTGCTCGAGCGCGCTGACGGTGCGATCGCCCGGCACCTCTGACAACCAGAAGACGGCCTGGGAGCGGACCTCCCGATCTGGATCGTTCCGAACCAGGTCGAGCAGCAGGTCCAGGTTCTCCTCGCGCACATGCTGAGCCAGAAGGAAGACGGCCTTGCGCCGCAACGCGACCGAGCAGGGATCGTCGTCCCGGTTGGCCAGCACCTTTTCGATGATTGGCAGCGCCCTCTCCGAGCTCATCTGCAGCAACGCGTTGAGTGCGGCCAGTCGCATCTCGTCCTCACCCTGGCAAGCTTGGCCCTGGCGCTCCGGGCGAACCCGGTCCCTGATCTCCCCGGCCCGGCGGGCGATGTCCTCCGCGGCGCGCGAGTCCCCACGTCGCGCCAACTCACCCTGAATCCGCGCGGAGAGAGTTTGGGCCTCGCTCAGAGATCTGTAAGCGTCAGCGTAGCGCTCCTGCAGCAACCGCAGCGCATCGAGCCCGGCCCGCAAATCCTCTTCCCGGCCGTTTCGGTAGAGCGCGAAGGCCTGATAGTACAGCGCCTGTGCGGCGTAGTTCGAGCGCGGATAACGGTCTTGGATCCGCGCGAACATCTCCGCCGCCCGGCGATACTCATCCTGGTTCAGTCGCTGAACGGCCGCGCGGTAGAGCGAGTCCGCAGGATCCTGTGGATGCGCTGCTTCGAGTGCGAGCCCGTAGGGTCCGCCGCTTCGCGCTCTTTGCGTACTGGCCTGCGCGTCGGCGACGCTCACGGCCAGGCAAACGCCCACCGCAATCAACGACCACCCCTTCAACTCAAACATCACGATGCTCCTTCTATTCCAACCGCCGGCCCCGCCGGGATCGCCGCTCGCAGCTTGGTCAGCAGTCCGCTGTTCTCGAATCCTTCCGTTACCAACTCCAGATCGCCCGGCCGGCGCTGATAGGAGAGCTGCGCGATCTGCACCAGCACCAGCTCGAGCTCGCTGAGCAGTTCTCCGAACAACGGATCTTCAGCCGCCGGTGAATCCATCAGCAGACGAGTACTGGACAGAAGATCCAGAGCGCCCGACCAGAACTCCTCCGTCGCTTCGGCTCCCGGTGCCCCGCGAAAAGACACCAGAAAAGCCTCCGCCCGGCTGAGGTGCTCCGTCGTCGCCAGCCGGTAGGCCAGACGTTTGGGCGCCGGCGGACCGCCGCGGCCGTCAGGCTGCGGCGCGGCAAGGCGCGGCTGGAGTTCCGGCCCTGAATCGATGGTGAGGCGCCCGATGCCGATGCCGATCGCCAGCGCCGCCGCCAAGCCCAGACCCCAGCGTGTCCAGGGGGAATAGAGGATGCGAAGCTGCCGCCGCCGCTGCGCCCGCTCGCGGCGGATCGCCTCGATCCGCGCCCACATGAGCTGGCGCGGCGTTTCCGGCGGCGGGTTGTAGCTTTGCGCCGCGTCCTTCAACAGCTCGTCGAACCGGTCGTCGCTCATGACGCCCACTCCTCGGCGAAATCGGCGAGGGCCTCTCTCAATTTGGCACGCGCCCGTGAGAGCTGTGCCTTTGAGGTTCCGGGGCGAACGCCTAACGCCGCCGCGATCTCCTCGTGCTTGTATCCCTCGACATCGTGCATGACGAATACCGTCCGATAACCCCAGGGTAGCGCGGCGATGGCCGCGCCCAGCCGCTGCTTCAGGTCTGGATCTGCACCGCTGGGGACGCGCCCCATCTCACGTGTCTCCTTGAGGTCAACCTGGCGCTCGTTCAACCGCTTGATCTTCCGCATGCCGTTGTAGACCACCGACAGTGCGATCGAGTGCAGCCATGTCGACAACGCCGCCTCGCCTCGGAACTGCCGGAGGCGGTCGAAGGCGCGGACGAACGTCTCCTGGGTGAACTCCTGAGCCAGGTCGTCATCCCCGGTCATCCGGAACGCCAGCCGGTAGACACGGTCGACGTGCGTGTCGTACAGCTCGCGTTCCGCCGCCGGATCGCCGTCCAGAGCCCTGGTGACAAGCTGACGATCTCGCACTGGTCTCCTAGCTCAGTACCCGCTGCACCGCTTCCGAATGTATGACACGGATCTGCTGAAAAGGGTTGCGTACCAGGCGCCTGGACGGCCGGGCACGAGAAGGCGAGAGTGCATTCGTTCTCCAGGATGAAACCGGGGCCTACCTCCAAGCTCAGGCCTGGAAGCAGACCCCCGTGAAGCCAGTCCGGTGCGGCGGCTCGCGCTACGCACCCTCCGGCTGCCAGGCGACGATCCGGCCCGCCAGCGCGCTCGCCGCCACCGTGTAGGGGCTGGCCAAGTAGACCTTGCCCGGGCCGCTGCGGCCCGGGAAGTTGCGGTTGATCGACGAGATCGTCACCTGTTCCGCTGATGTGCTGACGCCGGGACCGGCGTTGATGCAGGCCCCGCACCCGGGCGCCAGCAGGCGGGCTCCCACCTCGCTGAACAGATCCAGATAGCCCTTTCGACGGCAGTGCTCTTCCACGTCCAGCGAGCCCATCTGGATATAGCAGGTCACGTGGCTCGGAATCCCGCGCCCTTCGTCCCGGGCGATTCGGAACACACGGGCGTACATGTCCATGTCCTCGCACTTCGCACCCGTGCAGGAGCCGATGTAGACGATGTCGACGTCTACCGGACCGTCCAGCTCGTCCACGAAGACGCCGTTGCCGGGATCACCCGGCGTGGCGACGATCGGCCGTAGCTTCGACGCGTCGACCTCGATCGTGTGCACGTACTCGGCGCCGGGGTCGCTGCTCAACCCCGCGCAGAGCCGCTCCGCTTCCTTTCGTGCCATGCCACGGCGTTCGACCAGGAACTCGACCGTCTTTTCATCGGCCTCGCAGATCCCGGTGAATGCTCCGATCTCCGCCGACATGTTGGTCAGCGTGGCCCGCTCGTCCACCGACAGGGCGGCCACGGCCGGTCCGACCCACTCGAGAACCCTGGCCAGAGCGCGGCCCTGTTTCACGTAAGAGTGACGTAGCACCTCCAATACCATGTCCTTGGCCGTCACGTTCTCGGCTTTCTCGCCGACGATATGGATCTTCACGGTTTCGGGGACCTCGAGCCGCACGTCTTGTGTCACCCAGGCGTTAGCGATCGCCGTCGATCCCACCCCGAACGCCACCGTCGCCACAGCACCCGAGTGGGGCGTGTGGGAATCGCTACCCACGATGACTTGACCGGGAAGCGCGTGCGAGCTGTAGACGATCGTGTGGCAGATCCCCTCTGAACCTTTGCGGTCTTTCAAATCGCCATGCAGCCGAAGACCCTGGGCCGCGGCGAACTCGCGCTGCTTCTTCGCCAGGCCGCCGGCTAGATCGAGCAGACCCTGCTTCCGCTTTTCCTCCGGCATCACCAGATCGAGCATGGCGAGGTGGTCACGGAACAGCAGAACCGACTCCTTGTCGCGGATATCGTCTTCGGGCGCGTACTGTTCGTAGAGGCCGGCCGCCATCGGCGTCACGTACTCGTGCGAAAAACGCACATCTGTCTTGACGAAGCCCGTATCGCCAGGTCCCACGGCAGGGACCCCGAGCGCTTCCTTGGACAGGTCTGTGACCCAGTGGCGGGCGAGGATTTTCTCCGCCACCGTCATCGGCCGGCCGGCGGACCTCTTCGGCAGCGGCGGCGTGACCCCGCCTATCCGTCGCGCCTTGTTATAGGCGAACAGGCCGCCTCGCTCGATGATTTCTCGGGTGATCGGATCCGCCTCTTCGGTGAACTCGCGCAGCGGTATCGACTCGCCAGCCCGAATGCGGGTAACCAGATCGAAGTCGGTCGAAGTCAGCAGTCCGAGGTTCTGGCAGTTCTCCCGATAGATGCGCTCGATGTTCTCGGCGATGACCACCCGGATCCCCGCCATCAACTCCGCGAACGGCGACGCCTCGCGGCTCGATCCCTTGCCACGACGCTTTCCCGACACGCAGGCGACAAACCCACCGTTCTTCACAGCGTTTCGACCGACAGGGCGCTCGCCCTGGCACTCGAGCCCCACATACGGATACTCGCCCAGCTTCTCATCGTAGTGATAGCAAACCCAGCCCGGCGTGATCTCGTCCGTCGATATGTCATCACGCAGCTTCATCGCTGGATCCCAGTCCAGATCCTCGCCCGCCAGCTGCTGGCGGATGAGTTCGGGATCTTCGGTCAGGAAGAGAATTCGACCCTCGAAACGCACCGAGGGACCGTTCGCTCCGTCTTCTAGTTTCAACTTCATCTAGTTCTATCCTCACACATTCAGAAGATGCGCCGGCAACGGCCGACGACCCGCGTAGCCGGCATCCAGATCGTGCCACCACTCGATCGACTCCTCGCCCAGCTTCCAGCAGAGAAAGATGGGTCGCCCGTCCAGCGTCGAGTAGAAATCGACCAACCCCTCTTCGAACCCCTTGAACAGGGCGCCGATCGCATCCAGCTCGCCGATGAACCGGTTCACCGTCTCGGCCAGCTCCTCGATCTCTCTCTCGAGCGCGCGGCGGCGTCCCGCGCTTGCGGGGCTCTCCGTATCCTGCTCGCGCAAGTCACTCAACCGCTCGAGCATCGACCGGTGGGTGGAGACGATGTCCGTCACGATTCGGCGCACCAGAGGAAGCGTCTTCTTGGCTTCGTCTACGGTGAAGTACTTCGACATTTCCTAGATCCCTTCATGGCCACAAACTGGGTCGCTGACATGGCTGCGATCCACGCCGCCACGTTCGGACTTCGGGGCCCGCCCGACAGGATCATACGCGGCGTACCTGTAAGGTATGGGCACGCGAGGCGGGCGATCAACGGCTGCCCCCGACTCCGGGCCGACGCTCCAGAACTTCGATCGCCCGCGCGTTGTCCTCGGTCGTGTTGTAGAAATGCGGCGAAAGCCTCACCGCCCCGGGGCGGTAATCGGCGATCACGCCCGCCTCCCCCAACCGTCGCACCGCCGCCTCAGGCTCGGTGTTCTCGATCATTACGATCGCCGAGCGGGCCGCCGGCTCGGAGGCGCCGCGGATGCGAAGCCCAGCCGATCGAGCGCGTCGCCACAGATCGTCGGCCAGCGAAGCCACACGCCGGCGGATCCGCTCGATGCCGACCTCCTGCACCAGCTCCAACCCGGCCCGCGCCGTGTATAGCGTCGGGACCGCCGGAGTGCCGAGCTCGAAGCGCCGGGCGTCCTGGCGCAGCCGCAGGGCCCCCACGTCGAAGGCGAACTGGTCCTCGGCTCCGAACCACCCCACCGCCGTGGGCTCCAAGCGCCGGCAAAGCTCGCGCCGCACGAAGATATAGGCCAGACCCTGTCCCCCCAGCAGCCATTTCAACGAGCCGCTGAGCAAGAAGTCAGCTTGAAGCTCCCTGGCATCCACGGGAAGTTGGCCCGTAGATTGATAGGCGTCGACCAGGCAGAGGGCGCCCATGGCCCGGGCATGCCGGGCTATGGCGCCGACGTCCTGGATCGCGCCGGTCGTATAATAGACGTGAGAGGTCGCCACGAGCGCAGTTCGCTCGTCGATCGCCGCAGCGAAGGCCTCGACGGGCACGCTGACCCCGTCGGGAGACTTCAGGACCACAGGCTCGACTCCGAGGCGGCGCCGGGCCAGGAATTGGTAGATGACGGTCGGGAAGTCGAGCTCGGTCGTCACGACGCGGGGACGCTGCTCGAGATCGATCGCGCTGACGATCGAGGTCAGGGCCGCTGAGATGCTCGCCGCCAGCGCGGTTTCCGACTCGTCCGCCGATATCAGCCGCGCGAAGGAGGCGCGAACAACCTGAGCGGCCTCGAGCCAGTGGTCGTACCAGGCGGCTGCGCCAAAGCGATCCCAAAGGTCGGCAAAGCGATTCAGCGCTTCCCGGCTACGCTGGGAGAGAGCGCCCAGTGAGCAAGAGTTCAGGTAGACCGCCGAGCGAAAGATCGGAAACTCAGGCCGATAGCGTTCGGCAAGTTCGTATAGATCCGCTTCAGGCATGCAGGTTCGAAAAGACGTTATGATCTCTCAAGATGACGCGGGTCCGCTTTACCCGGCCGCTCAAGCCGCCAAGCTGGAAGAGGCCGACCGCGGAAACCCGATTCCGGGCGGCGAGCCGGGCTGCCCGGTCTGTGGAGCCAAGACGGTGCGGCTCGTCGAAGAGCACCAATCACCCAGCAACGGCGACTCGCCTTTTCGGGTCCGGCTGATCTGCAGCAACGACGAGTGCCGCCGCTGGACCGTCTATAACTGGTGACCGTTTGATCGAGCGGTCACCGCGGTAATCGCCGCCTTGCTCGCCTCAGTCTTCGAACACAACGGGACGATAAAGGATCTCATCGCCTTCACGTCGCACACAGCAGCGATGCAGCTCCGCCGCCCGCAAGGTCCGCTCCAGCTCACCCTCCATCCCCGCGGCGGCTACGTGCTCGCTCAACTCCAAGAAGCGGCCGGGCAGCACCTGATCTTCGTACAAGTGTACCTGCGCACCCACCACCTGCGCCGCCTGAGCGTACTGGCGCCACCGCTGGAGGTATTCGTCGCGCCGGTCCGGACGAACGATCGCCCGCACCGCACGATACTTTCGCACCTCGGCCATACCACCTCCCGCGTTTGCCGCCCCCGGCACGCCCAACTTACATTCCGCCGGGACGAACAGCACCTTAGCCTGAGAACCGGGTCGTCGAGAGCTGCTTATGCCTGAACAAAACTCGAGCCGACTCGCGGCCAAAGCCAACCAGCTCTACTGGCACACCAGCCGCCCGGCCGGCCATCTGGCGGAGGAACTGGGGGTCTCCCGCTCGAAGTTCTACGCGCTGATCGAGCCGCTCCGGTTGGAGATCAGCTGCGAGGCGTGCGGAGCACCGCTCGCTTTCAGCAGCCGCTCCGACCGGGAGGCGGGTCGCGGGCGCTGCCCCGATTGTGGAGCGCAGAAGCAGGTGCGAGCCAGCGAGTCCGGCGCCCCCGAAGTCACCGTGAAGCAACCGGCGCCGGCCGCGTCCACGGCGGGAGACGCGGGAACGGTCGTCATGCCCGAAGGCCGCGTGCTTTGGGTGAGCGCGATCGCCGGTACCGCGCTGGGGCTCCTGTTCACCGCCTGGTGGCGACGCCGTTGAGCCGCGGCAAGGACCGCTGCGAATCGCGCAACCTTTACGAATCGATGACATGGAGATTATCCGCGAGCCGAAGGTTACGTTGTTGGCCCGTCAGCAGTTTCTCGGCCACCCCGATATCGATTGGAGCAGCGACACCGACAACGCTCCCCAGCAACTCGTCGAATTCGCGGGTCGGCTTTGCTATCTCAGCTTCGGCAAAGACGTACGGGTCATCGGAGGTCACAAGACCATTCAGGGCCGCACCAACAACAAGGAGTACCTGGCGAATCTCCTGCAGGTCAAACACGGCAGCGTTCTCGAACACGCCGTGTTCACCTTCCTTTTCGAAGGCGTCTCCCGGGCGCTGACCCACGAGCTGGTGCGACACCG
>JABAOF010005204.1_pt7 | contig 20230 bp, 18 predicted proteins | sample 7062171 | NCBI WGS metagenome assembly JABAOF01 (sample SAMN14538628, study PRJNA623070) | marine sediment metagenome | biome: marine biome [ENVO:00000428]; feature: marine pelagic biome [ENVO:01000023]; material: deep marine sediment [ENVO:00002113] | place: India: Gulf of Khambhat ...
TTCCTGCGCGCGGCCAAGGTGTTGACACCGATACCAACAGAAGGCGACGGCATGGAGAACGAAATCCTAGACAAAGTCTTGACTGAGAAATGGGAGCGAGTCTCCGTGCCCGCGTGGGAGTTCTTCGGCACACTGAGCGACGAGCAGGTAAACCGTCTATTCACAAGCAAGCCAATCAATGTTGGCGGCCGTCCGGCTTCTGTCAGTCGAGCGATGAGACTGCCATATAAGTAGATGAGCCGCAAGCAGCAGGCCGCGTTCAATCACTATCTGGAGGTCTGGCGAGAGACATATGAGGGCCTTAGAAACACCGAATACGAAGGCGGTTTGAAAGAGGATAAGCTGGTGGAGCTCTATAAACGCGGAGCGAAAGAGGACCTGTCGAACCTGCTGTTCGAGTTCCAGGTGTTGAACAACCATCTCGTCCGCGCGTTTATCTATCCAGTGCAAAGCGACGGGAGTCTGGGCAAGCATGTTAACATGGTCTTTGGCTATAGCTGATGACGGCCAGATCGCACGCTTTCGGTCCACCAAAGACCTGCGGATACCAATGAAGGACATTACGGATAGGCAGCAGTCGGCGCTCTACTGATTCTTCGATACCTGGCGCATAGTCCGAGTATTCACTTTCTCCACCTTCCGCAACATGCAGGCGGAGCGGTTCCGTCGGGGGTGGGGGAGCGGCCTTCGCCATCCTACTTCGCCATCCTACTTCGCCAAGGCTTCGTAGGACAAGAGGCTTCGGCGCCCAAGAAAACGCGGAGTGGGCCGATAAGCCGGGTCTTTCGGGTTACCTCTTTTCGCGGTTGATCATCTACTTCAAGAAAACACCCCGCGGGGGAGCCGATTCTCCTGAGTTCCGAGACTTCCTCTTGGGCACGCGCCCCAAGACCGCGAAAGAACGGTATTTTGTGCAGTTTTTCGCCGCAATCCAACAAAGGAGCATTTTGGGGAGCATTCAATGCCAGGCTGGATATTATCGTATGCTAGAATCTAACAGAGAGCGGTTCGATAGTCTTAATGGTAGGTATGTGAAGATGACGAGGCCAATGATTGGTTTGCTTGTACTTGTTCTGCTTCTTGTATTCACCGTATCGGCGAATTCTGAAGAAATCGGAGTGATGCCGACTGCTGACATGGAGGAGGCAGGTTCGAACTCGCCGCACCGGATATTCACACCAACGGAAGAAGAGATTGCATCTGCAAAGAGTATTGGAGAGCAGATGCGACGTTCGGACAAGACAGTAGAGGAGTTAATGGCACTATGGTCGCAGCCGGTGCCTGGGGCTGATGGAAGAGCTGTCATAATGGTGCCGATAGTAAGGGTTGCGGTGGCGGCTTACGAAGCGGAGAGATTACATAAGCTCGAGGCGGAAAAGCAACGCGCAATAGAGACTGCCCTTGAAACAGATAAGAATTACATTACTTTTCAAGTCTGGATTAGAAACAAAGGAAAGGTAAATTGGCTCTGGCCGACTGATGTGAAGCCTGGGGATAAGAAAGCACTCGAAAGCGTGAACTTCGTGTTGGCGGATGACGAGGGCGGCTTCCATCAACCGGTTACTCCGGGCGCTGACAGGAAGATCAAGAAAGAACAAACCAATGTGGGATCACCTGTTCCTGTGACGGTCTTCCCTCATGCGGGTGATTTCTGGTTCAGTATACCGCTCTTCAGAAAGCAGCGTCGAATAGACTTCACGGCGAAATACGATGTTTCTTTCAACCTATATGACGCTGAAAGCGGGTTGCCAATCTTTGATTCATCAGCCGAAACAGCGAGTCTGAGAATAGTCGGTGAACGCGGAGAAAAGAAAGTTGACTTTCAACTTGATGAATTGCAGAAGGTAAGATCTAAGGAGACAAGATCCAAATAGCGATACTCATTCGATTGCCGCTGCCAACTGCCACTGTGTGCTGAGTCCGTAACGCCGGCTTTACGCTTCTATTGTTCCTGCTCCTCACCCCACAACCTGTTCGATGAAGTCATCGAGAAGAAGATCTATCTAATAGGGAATCTACCTCGGCGAAGCGCAAGGGGACAAAGATAAGGTAGGCGCCCAAGAGCGCGAAAACTACGTCTCGAACAATCAATCCCCAGCCTATCCGCTCGCTCGTCGCCGCAACGGAGAAACACCCACACGGAATGTCGATACCGCGTGCCATCGCCAGCCCCGCCGCTAGTATGAAAACGCCAAAGAGTGCGCATGCGACCACTGCGCCGCTGCGTCGCAGCAGGCCCAACAACAGCGTGGCGCCGGTAAGCAGCTCTATCCAGGGCAAGGTCATGGCGACCAGATTGACGAGTTCGGGATGAAGCAACCTGTATCCGTATATTATGCGTGCAAGCTCTCCGGTGTGACTGACTTTGTGTATGCCCGCGTAAAGCAAGACCGCTGCAAGCGTCAGGCGCGCAACCACGAGAGCGATTGGATGCAGCAAGATGCGGGAAGCTATTCGGCTGCCGCGGAACGACAGTGTCATGAACCTGCCTCGTCGCCTGAAAATGACGGATAACCAGCTTCTTGCCAACCATCCCAACCCTCAAACATAAGCACGACATTGCCATAACCTGCGGCTGAGAGTCTTGCGCTTAATCGAGCGCCCCTATCGCACATCATGTCATCGCAGTAACAAATCAGTAGTGAAGCGGCGCCCAACTGCTCCTGCATGCGAAGAGATTGGTCATCGAAATCCTTGATATACAGATTGACGGCACTCTCGATGTGACCTTCAGTGAATTCTTCCGGCGGGCGGGCGTCGAGAATGAGGACCCCCTCTTCGCCCAGTCGCATTCTCACTTCTTCAATTCCAATATAATCGACTTCCGGTGGAATTTCCGGCCTCAGACTTTCCTCCGAGGCGAAAAGAGCCAGACTATTTGAAGAGAAGTGATTCGACAATAGACCCAGACAAATCGCCAAGATGATAATCGCCGCCGCCCCGAGCGACGTCGCTGACTGGTCATCAGACGTTGTATGAAGGTTCATTCACCGGCTCCCTCATTTGCTGGCACAATACTGCCATAAAGCACCATGCTTAGACGGGACTGGCGTTCTGAATCCGTCGTAATGATTATGCTGCTTGAAAGCCGTCCGGGTTCGTCCACAGGTCCCGCGGTGACGTCGAACTCATAACCTCCTCCTTCGGCTTCTCTTACTTCCGACAGGTGCACATTGGGTGAGGTCGCGCTTAGCTCGAGGATACGGAACGGCGTGCCCAGTTCCGATTGCACGCACACGGTCTGAGTTGTGGTCGCACCCACAGCAAGTTTTCCAATACGCACAAACGTGGGCGTAACATCAATATCTCGGTTAACCTTGCCGGTCAAAACCAAGGTTAAGCGCGGATTCTTCGGATCGTTCGATTCAACATAGACCTTCTTCTTGACTTTCCCCTTGAACCCTCTGCTGCGGAATTTTACACCGATACGTCCGCTCTCGCCGGGAGCAAGCTGCTTCGATGTCGCCAGCGCAGCCGTACAGCCACAGCTTGTCTTAACACTGTCTATAAGCAGCATGCCCTTTCCCCGGTTTTCAAAGGAAAATGACTCCTCTACTACATCTCCTTCTTGGACTGTTCCGAAATCACGCGTAGACTCTTCTGCGAATATCAAGGGTTCGAGCCGGCCGACAGCCACATTGTTCTTCGGCGTCTCATTCTCAGCAGGTGAAGGCTCAACTGTCGTCGGCGTCGCTGAAGTACTATTGTCCTTCAGCGAGGGTGCGGGCTGTGTTGTTTTGACTTTGCGCACAGGTGGGTCAGGCTGTGCTGCCTGGTTGCGCGGTGGAGAAGAAGCAACCGGAGGCTCCTCTTTCGGCTTTGCTTCGCTGACGTTCTGCCGCTTGACAGAAGGCCCAGGTTCTTCCGGTGCAGGATTATCCGGCATCGCCTGTGCAACTGGCGTCTCGGCTGTCGCAGGTGCATCCATCGGAGGGCTTGCGGATCTTTGAGTGTCGCTTTTCGCAGCATTGAAGACATTGCCTTTCGACCAGCCCGCGATATAACCTGCGGCAAAGGCGCTGCCGGCGAAGATTATCAGGATTAATATGAACCTTAGTGATGTCCTCATCCGAGCAACTCCATAATAACACTAATTGAATATACTATTGAGTGGCCTATAATTATTGGGTAACAATCTGCGAGATGACGCCCGCCTGTGATGTGACGGGCGTCATCTGTCTGCTGCCAATGACCAAGCTTCTCACTTGCTCATTGCAGGTCCTTACCAGCATACTACTTGACTTTCGTCCCTGCTGCACAGTCCGGAACAGTACCGTCACTCGCCATATTCCTGGATTCCCTGGGATTGGCGTTGGTGTTCACGAAGCCATCCGGGAACGGCTCTTCGGTGCCGCTGTTGTTAAACTCATCCAGCGGCATAATCGCATAGCCTATCTCCTCAGAAGTCGCATCCGGATTGCACAACACTGCCAACCCGTCTTCAATCGCGCTGCCGGCAGATGATCCGAACATGCACTCATTGAACATCGCCGCCAGGATATGCTGTGCCAATGTGGGCCGGTTACCGCCGCTTGTGCGCCAGAAGATCGCCATGGCATCATAGGCGTTCACTTCACAGCCATCGCACAGCACTATCGTGCTGCCGTTGCTGTTGTCTAAGTTGTCGGTGAGGCACTCAAAGGCGGCCAGCAACTGCACCGGATGGGTGAACCAGTAACCCGGTGTGCGGGTCACATTGCTGGGACACTCCATCTCACAAGTGGAAGAAGCCTCTTCAAAACCTTCAGGCGGGATCCTGTTCGGCAGTACGTCGTCAGTGATGGTCGCATAGGCCTGGGTTGTGTTGGTGATAGGTATGTCGCAATCTTCCTCGGTCAACTGACGTTCAGCAACTATGTCCTGACACTCGCCTGGGGCCAGAGTCACGATTTGATCTATCCCAAGCTCAGGATCAACTACATGGACGTCAAGGCTGATATCACCAGTGTTGCAGATAGTTATGGTCCAGGTAAGCAGCTGATTCGGTGGATCGCCAGTGAGTTCACAGATCTTCTCGATCGTAAACTCAGGCTCCACCAAATCAACACTTACACTGCAAGGGCTCTCGTTGGTAACTGGTTCACCAGTAGCTTCAGACATACCTGAGACAGTCATGATATTGACCAGCGGATCGGGATCGCCCGGCTGGACCTCGTAAGGCACTTGTGTGGACCACTCCTCGCCTGGTGCCAATACTGGTGGCACTGGCATAGGCCCGAGCAGGTCGTCGTTCATGACGACTTCAACCAACGTTACCTCTCCGCAGTTCCTTACCCACAAGGTATAGGTAATGGTGTCGCCTTCTTTGGAAACCTCGGTATCCGCAGACTTCTCGCATTCAATGCAGGGTTCCACAGCGACAATGCAGGTATCTTGCGCTGTGATAGGATCGGGTGGGATGATGTTGGGCAGTATCTCGTCCGTGATTGTCGCCTGCGCGCTCGCTGTATCACTAATCTCAGGCGCGTCCCCTGGCTCTACCACGTGGGTAGCCGTGATTACCCTGCATTCGCCAGGTGCTACAGCTGTCTCAACCTGGTCGATTCCGGCAGTCGGGTCTACCACGTGGATATCAAGAGTCACCGGCGCATTGTGCGCAGGGCTCGTATTACAAACTGTGATAGTCCAGGTCAGTGTTTCGCCTATCCCTACTGGATCAGGCTCACAAGTCTTTTCTATCGATATGCTCGGCTGTATCAGTTTGACTTCAGCCGTAGCTTCACAGATAGAATTCGGAGCTATCGCCGGGTCGCACGCATCGGCACCAGTGGCGTCCTCTGCATACACTGTCACTGTATTCGATAGTATCTCTGCCGTTTCGCACTCATCCGGTCCTGAGCCAACGACATACGGAATCGTTGCACATACTGTCTCGCCGGGCGCTGGGATGACCGGGAAGTTTAGGGAAATATCACCCAGCAGAGTGTCATTGACTGTCATATTCTGTAACTCGGTTTCGGCGTCTGAGCAGTTGGTGATACATATTTCGTAATTAACCGTATCACCGCACTTGGTGACTTCTACATCCGGCGTCTTAGTTATCTGGATGCAAGGCTGGAGAAGCACAATTCCAACCTGTGTTGATACAGACTGTTCAAGCCCAGTTGCGTCCTGCAGATTGCCGGTTAGCGTAGCTCTTGCAATGACGAACTGGACATCTGGATTCAGTCCCGCCAGGCTGAAGGCAAGCTCAGGATCAGTACCTGAGTTGTAGTTTAGTGTCGTTCCATCAGCCGGGAAAGAAATGCCGCTATCCAGCACCACGGCAACAGCGGAGGGTTGTCCATCCGCGCCCGGAGGGAAGAATTCAACTATGACATTTTCCATATCACAGTTAGTTCCGGGCGGGTTTGGATTGTTCATAAATTCGACGGTATAGAATACCGTTTCATTTATGTGATAAGGAGTCCCCTTGTCAGGTGACAGGGATGAGTCTACATCGATGCCGAAACAGCCTGGAGGATCAGGCACGGCAGACCATGCCATACCAAACATGGTCATGAACAGAATCCCTGTCAGCAACACCGAAAAGGCTCTGCACCTCATTCTCAGCCTCCTAAGCATTCTTTTATGACACAGCATCTTCTAGTGCGGCTCGTTTACGCCGAAACCCACGGAACAGCCTGCAATTCACCTCCATTCCGGTTTGTAGAATGACGTGACGATGACTGCGATCACTGTTCGTTCTGCGTTCATTCCAGATATACCAGATATAAATGTTACTGATGAACTTGCGGAGACCGCCGTCACATAACCGACAATTTGCGCAAGAATGTCCGTTTCTTGGCACAAGTCCGGGGAAGCTACTCTCGAGGAGTTTCTAGATAATCCAAGTTCTCGGAGTCGGCTGAAACTAAGAGGCGCTTCCTGCAGTAGCGGCAGGTTCAATTACGGCAAGAAGGCCCATAGCCTTCTTGATCGATTGCTTATTCTCAGGGACAGGATCCTTCTACCACTGCATAACCGGATCACGAAAGGTGATGTCAGAATAGAAACAGGGGAGCAGGCGATTGGCCTGCTCCCCTGTATGTTATCTTCGCTTGTAGATACCGCGATTACTCGACACTGCCCACGATTACGGGATTCGATGGATCACTCACATCGAAGATCTGGAGCCCCGCAGTGTCGTCGGCTATATAGGCGTAGCTGCCCAAGACAGCTAAGCCATTTGGTGCTGTGGGGACGTAACGGGTTGACACAGTAGTAGGCGAAGAAGGATTTGCCACGTTTATAACTTTAATCCCACCATTTCCAGGGATTTGCCAGCTTTCGTAAGCTGTGAAGACGAAGTTGTCCTGCACAGCAAACTCGACGGGAACAGACGCTACATATTTTTCTGATAAATAAATGGGATATTCAGAATCGTTTGCATCCAACACCACAAGGCCGCCATAAGGAACACCGTCTGTAAAGATGAAGCTAGGCTTGCTGGCGATAGTCGTGATGGAACCCAGAATACGAGGCGATGTTATCGGTGCTTCCCACATGGCTGGCGCGCTGGGAACGCTGACATCAACTACATATATGCTGGTGACGTAAGCTGCGACATAGGCGTAGTTGCCCTCTAATGCGATTCCCATAGGAACCGCCAAGATCGGTAGATTGGCGACCACCACGGGATTGCTGCGATTCTGTATATCTAAGATCTTAATGGAAGACTCTATACCTGATGTGTAGACGGTCACGTAGGCATATTCGCCCTCAGCAGCGATCCCAGTTACGGCCGCCGTGTTAAGTGAACCTAGCTTAGTCGGGTCAGTCGGGTTACTCACATCCACTGTCGCGACCGCGCCAGTTCCCCCATAAGGACCACCACCAACCACGAGAGTAGTCCCGGTAAGAGCCAACACAGCGGGCGCGAAACCGATATCAACGGCGCCAATCACCTGCGGAGAAGTCGGATCCTGCACATCAACAACAACTACACCATATTCAAATGATGCAATATAGGCATAGTCGCCGTCTGTCACTACATCCATCGCGGTGCCAACAGGGACTGGTGTTCCAACATTATCTTCAGTGGTCGCGGAAGCGATATTCGAATAGCTCGAGTTCCCAGCCGCGTTATAGGCGCGAACACGGTAATAATAAGTGGTATTGGCGGAAAGGTCGGTATTCTGGTAGGTCGTCACGCCAGCCCCCACTATGGCAATCTGCGCAAAGCCGCTGCTCGCATTCAGGCTGCGTTCTATCTTGAACCCGCTCTCATCCGTGGAGTTATCCGACCACACCAGGTTTATCTGGCTGGAAGACACTGTTTCAGCCGTCAGCCCGCTGGGTGCAGTGGGTGGAGGATCACTGTCCGTCATGTCCGAAGCGGTGTTCGAATAGCTCGAGTTCCCAGACCCGTTATAAGCGCGGACACGATAGTAATAAACAGTGCCGGAGGCCAAGCCGGCGTTGGTGTAGGAAGTCCTATTGGCACTTACAGTTGCGATCTGCACGAAACCGCTAGACGTGCTCAGGCTGCGTTCTATCTTGAAGCCAGTTTCGTTCGTGGAGTTATCCTTCCAGGTCAGGTTTATCTGGCTGGAAGATACCGCGACAGCGCTCAATGCACTCGGCGCTGTTGGCGCAACCCCTGCAGTGGTCGCCGAGGCCGTATTACTGGCTGCCGAGATGTTACCGGCCGCATCCAACGCCCTGACGTAATAGGTGTAGGTGGTGGAGGGAGATAATCCCGTATCCGAATAACTCGTCCCGGCGGTTGAACCGACCAAGGTGCCTCCCCGATAGACGCGATAACCCGCCACGCCAACATTATCGCTGGAGGCCGTCCAACCAAGGTTTATCTGGGTGCTGCTGACCGCAGTGGCCGACAGGCCGCTCGGGGCTGATGGGGGCGTGGTATCGGCCCCAGCTTGAGTAGTTGCCGAGGCCGTGTTCGAATTGGCCGAATCTCCAGCCGCATTATAAGCACACACACGGTAGTAATAAGTCGTGCTTGCAGATAGCCCACCGTTCTGGTATGAGGTTGTGCCTGCACCTACAGCTGCAATCTGGGAGAACCCGCTCGACGCGCTCAGGCTGCGCTCTATCTTGAAACCGCTCTCATTCGAAGAGTTGTCTGTCCACGCCAGATTGATCAGGCTGGAAGAGGCCGCAGCAGCGCTCAGGCCGCTGGGCGCGGCGGGAAGCGTTGTCGTTGTCGAAGTAGTCGCAGAGGCGGTGTTTGAGTAGTCCGTATATCCGCTGCTGGATGTGTATGCCCGCACTCGGAAGTAATAAGTGGTGCCGGAGGACAGCCACCTACTCTGGTAGGTTGTCACATTGGCTCCCACTGTGCCGATGTGTTTGAACCCACTCGCTGCACTCTCACTGCGCTCTATCGTGAAGGCAGTCTCGTCTGTCGAGTTATCTGTCCAGGCCAGGTCTATCTGGCTGGAAGAGACCGCTGTGGCCGTCAGGCCGCTGGGCGCTGAGGATTGGTTGCTTGAGGTTGTCGCCGAAGCTGTGTTCGAGTAACTCGAGTTCCCGGCTTCGTTGTAGGCGCGGACGCGGTAGTAATAAGTCGTGCTATTGGATAATCCGCTGTTCTGGTATGAGGTTGTGCCTGCACCTACAGTCGCAATCTGAGAAAAGCCGCTCGACGAGCTCAGGCTGCGCTCTATCTTGAAGCCGGTCTCGTTTGTGGAGTTATCCGTCCACGCCAGATTGATCTGGCTGGAGGACGCTGAGACAGCAGTCAAGCCGCTGGGAGCTTCCGGAATTGTCACTATTGTCATAGTAGTCGCTGAAGCTGTGTTCGAGTAACTCGAGTTCCCAGTTCCGTTATAGGCGCGGACGCGGTAATAATAAGTCGTGCTGGCGGACAGCCCACCGTTCTGGTAGGAAGTTACTGACGCCCCCACGACTGCTATCTGGACAAAGCCGCTGGACGCGCTCAAGCTGCGCTCTATCTTGAAGCCGGTCTCGTTCGTGGAGTTATCCGTCCACGCCAGGTTGATCTGGCTGGAAGAGGTTGCAGCAGCGCTCAGACCGCTGGGCGCGCTGGGAAGCGGTGTCGTTGTCGAAGTAGTCGCAGAGGCGATGTTTGAGTAATCTGAAGAACCTTTCTTGCCATTATTAACACGTGCACGGACGCGGTAATAATAGGTAACACCGGCGGAGAGTCCTGTATCGGAATAAGTCGTCACATTGGCGCCTGCGGTGGCAATCTGGACAAAGCCGCTGATGGCACTGAGGCTGCGCTCGATCTCAAAATGCATCTCGTTGCCGGTATTGTCGGTCCACGTTAACCTTATTTGACTGGAAGACACCGCAGTGGCTGTCAAATCGCTCGGCGGCGTCAGCGAAGTGCTTTTGGTCTTGATGCTCTGTTTTCCGGCAAATGCCAATCCGGCACCAAAAGCTGTCAAAACCGCTGTAATCAGGACAACGATCACCAGCCGGGCCGCCCAAATGGTCGAACATGATCGCTTCTCAGGGAACTTTCTCATAATGCCTACTCCATACTACTGTTGGCACAGAGACGAAGAATTTCTTGCTGGCTCTCCGAATGTTGCTGGCGTCAGAAAGCCGGAATGTACCGCGGAATGTTAATCATGCGGGAATCTGGGAAGCGTATTGTGCCTGAGGAAAACAGTGTGAAACAGTATCTTGGGATTGGTCATGACTAACAAACGGAAACTGAGGAAAGCCTAATCCTAATACCCTATACCCCTTATTCTCGAACTAGCAAAGTCTGTGCCACATATGGTTTATTCCACATATGGCACACTAATTGTCGTTAACGCGCCTCGACTCAATTCATACCTTAGTTGGACGTGAAGCCCCCCATAAGTTACACCTTGATTGGCTCAATGAGAGCGAAGAGTTCCCCTCTTCTTATATAACCCTACGCAATTCTACGTAAACATAAATGGCAAGAATTGAATGACAAGACGGCATGAATTGAGCAAAGGCTCAGTTGCGATGTGTTGCAAGCCATAATCATTCTCGTAACTTCTGCCAGGGCTCAAGATGGCCGCTCTGCCAGGGGCTGCCCGTCTCTTCATCCAAGGTTCCCAGTCAATCCGCCCCAGCCGTGCTCGCGCCGCTTTGGCCACGAACTCCGGGCCGCGCTTGGAGCGCAAGCAGGCGGGCAAGTTAGCCAACCAGAATTCTTTCGAGATTATTGTCCGGGCTTGCGCAAAAAAGCGCACATTTGGGCGAATAATGGATTGCAAAAAGATACGCTTTGCAGAATAATTGTCCCTGCCAAGAGTAAGAGAAGTACTCGAGAGAACCTAAGAGAGTTAAGGCAAATGACATCTCTTTCTCTCAAGTCCTTATGTATGGTGGCAACCCGTAACACTGTCGTCTGCCGACACAGTGGGTTATTACTCTTGGCTTTAGTATTGATTTTGACTTCGACCTCACTCTCTCCCGCGACCTCAGCAGAGGAAAAGAAAGCAGATTCTGATAAGCAGGCTATCCCGCCAGGCTTAGAGTTGGTTCCTGCTTCAGGGATAGCAAGCTCAAATGGTAAGGACCTAGTGCCGGGAATTGCCTTCCAGAGCGAAAAGCTAAGATTCGAAATAGGTCATCGAAAGAAAGACCAGTCAAGTTTCCATCTAGGCGATGCAGAAGCTCCAGCCTCGATTGAAAAGAACTATGGACAGGGCAAGAAGAATCCACTTGACGATGGTGATACGCAAGCCTCTATTGAGTATGACATCTCACCTGGATTAATACTGGTCGGTGAATATCACAGCAAAACCGGACCTGATAAAGGTGAGGATGGCGCTCAGAATAAGGTCAGAACAAAGCAGGCCATAGAGTGGAAGCGCGGTGGCACCACAGCATCTTTTGCATTATCCCGCGCTGTTGAGAGCTCAAGTTGGGGCAAGCAGACCGACTCCAAGCTAAGTACCCAGGACTTCAGTGTTCAGCATGAATTCAACACCAGCAGTTTTCTTCGCTCCATTGCCTTCCGTCATACAGCGACCGTTAGCGAAGTCGGAGAGAATGTAACTGACAAGAACATAACGAAACTGCAGATTGTGTCCAGTCCATTCAGGGACGCTTCATTGAATCTGGATTATACTCTGCGTGCCAATACATCAGGTGAGCAGAGCACGAAGAAGATAAGTTTCGATTCCGGATCGGCTTTGGGCAAGAACTTTAGACTAAAAGGTTACCGCAAGATTGACAAAAATACCGCCGGTGCCAATGCCAACAAGACCAGCCTGAACCTTGACGGAGATCTGTCTTCGACGTCGGTCAAGTTCAAGCTGAAAGGTCTTTATGAAACAGGCTTGTCACAGACCGGCGATACCGATGACAAAGCTCAAGTCAAGTTTCAATCTGCTTTTGGCTCAGGGAAGACGAAAGTCGCTTTCGATGGCGACATTCTTCGCCACAATAGTGCAAAGACAAGCGGAAACAATCAGAATAACAAAACGAGATTGTCGCTTGCCGCGGTCGGCAATCCTCGTTTGCAGATTGAGGCCGCCTACAAACAGACTCTGAAAGGGATTGCTGACGCCGTCGAAAGTTTTCGGCAGACCGACGTGCAACTCACCAGTGAGGTCGGCCGACGCACCACACTGCTTGCATCATTCGTACAGACAGATAATCTCCCTGCTTTCCATCAGACTATTCACGATCTTCGCATTCAGAATGATCGGCAGACTGCTAAGCTTTCTGTTGGTATGCAGCAGTTGGCCGATGCAACTGGTCAACAAAGCGCGGCACCATACTTCCGGGGGCATCTTGACTTGGGCCGGCAATTACCGGAATGGGCGTCTGAGACGGCGCTTATCGGGTCCTTTTCCGAACCCCTGCCGCCGGCACTGACAAAATTGCTCGAAGCCCAAGGAACCAACGACCTGTTCCCGAAAGTGAAGAACTGGGGATATCTGAAGACGCCAAGTTGGTTTGCCACGAAGGGCGGTATCGATGTCTCTTGGAAAGCGCCAAGTCTGACGGGAAACAAACCGACTTTGATACTTGGATACAACGGTATGCTGAATCAGAGTCTTTACCTGAAACTTGGTATTATGCGCAACCCAGAAGTAGAGCGTGGTGAACAATTGATGCTGGATCAAGTGGATCGCCACTTTATAGAAATAGCCTCGCGCATTGACGAAAAATTGATTGCAGTTGTGCGCTACGCGAAAGATCGAGATTATCAGAATCTCGATAACAATAGCGATAGCGCTATTCTCGGACTCAGACTGACAGTCTCCCCCCAAGAGGCGCTGGAGTTGGTTGTCTTGAAGACCGATACACTTGACTCATTTGGAACAGCTCATGCTTATGGTCTTCAATACTATCGCGCTGTGGCTGAAGACAATCTATTGGCACTTAGAGCTATCGTGTCTGAGTTCCCGTCGGATTCTACCTCCGGACTCGACTCCAACCGTGAATTCCGCATAGACTTCGCTTTTACAAAACAGATATAGCCGATACTCTTCCCTCAATGCAGAGAGCCCCGAACTGGATGACCTACTCCCGCGTGATTTCCTCCAGTTGCGGCACACGCCCCCGTTTATCCACCAGGAATCTGCGAGACTGCCTCGGGTCGGTGCGGTCGGAGGTGACGGGGGCGGGGGAGTAGTTCCTGCGCTGGTCAGCTCTTCGAGGAACTCGTCCACGGCCGCATCGAAGTCAATCGACCCGGGCTCGCTCGCCTGCTCTGCTCCTCTTATTTGCATCCCCGGCATGGCGCTCATCAGTGCCTCCAGTGACGTGGTTACGTCGGCGTATTCATCACTTGGAAGGCGAAGGAAGTCAAGCGAAAAACGCACTGCGGAATACAAGTTATGGGCCCACTGGCAGACATCGGCGTAAATGCCGACAAACCCATTCATACGGGTTTGTTGCACATTGAGCGGCAGAAAAGAAGCGGATAGGAGCGGCGGGGTCCGCCTCCTTCGCCGAGGCTAAGGAGCCCAGGGGAGACCACGCCCTGCAGGAGAGAAACGAGGCAGGCGCGGAAGACCCGCATGGCCTTTCCTGAGCATTGTTGAAGGAAGTCAAAGGATTGAGCCATTTATCGGGGGTGGGGGAGCCGCCTTCGCCATCCTACTCCGCCATCCTACTTCGCCAAGGCTTCATAGGACAAGAGGCTTCGTAGGACAAGAGGCTGCGGCGCCTAAGAAAACGCGGAGTGGGCCGATAAGCCGGGGTCATCATGGAAGCGGTGGAGGATGAGTAGAGATTCAGTAAAGTATCCACCCGCGAGGCACTTCGCGCGCAGAAGCACAGTTGTGTGCCCCAGAAGTTACTATTGGCGATGACGAGAAGATGAAATCGCGATAGTATATCAAACAGACAAGGGACCTTGCTCTGTATGACAGAAGGGTTAAGTAGGACTCTCGCAAAGGATAGTGGCAAGCGAAGAGATGGAGAAGATACCGACAACGATTCTGTTGGTTGGTTACGCGAAACTACCTGAAGAGACGGCAGCGCAATCTCTGTACGGTACTGTGGGTGTGGCCTTGGAGGTGGAGCGGGAGACAGGCATAATACTCGCGGCATCCTGCACCTTAGTGCCTGTCATGGCAAGCGACTTCATAGGCAGGATACTCAAGGGGATGAGACTTTCCGAGAACTTGGAGGATGCAGTGGCAGAGATTTCGGTGCGCTATCTCGGTCCGGCCCAGAATGCAATTGTCGCGGCCTTGCGAGCGGCAAATGACCGCTGGGAGAGTTACCGGGAAGGTATATGACAGCATTTGTTTTGCGTAGGCCGCAGTGTGTGCCGTTCAGGATAAGGCTATGCTTTGCACACTTGACAGAGTATGACTGTCAGTGCTATGGTAATGCTATCTCAACGAAAACGGCCATCTGTAGAGGGCTTTTTTCGCGGTCCGTGCCGGTCCGGCATGGAGGTGTCCCCTGCATGTAGACTGACCGGCAATGGCGACCGGGTGCACGATTTCGAGGTGATTGGGTATCAGCAGTGACACAGAGGAGAGCCGCTTTTTGAGTGGCCAAAGAGCGCTCAAGCGAGCGCACTAGGAGGCTATTAGCCTCTTTGTATCTCGGCTGAACGCCGAGATGCGTGAGAGAGACTGACCCAGCTTCCTGCCGTATATTTACGGCCGGAACTGGGTTTCTTATTTGCTCGGATGCTTAAGGTCAGCGCAAGTGAAGCGTGAGGATTCAGATTTGCCATCAAATGCGTGCGGATGCATACGGTGCCTGACTGGTGGATTGCGCTCAAAGTAAGGTTGCGACTGGCTTGGGAGTTCATCGACCTGGCAGACCGCTTCAGGATCAAGATTTCTTGCCGGGATGGACGCATTACACTATCTGGCAGCGTAAAGAACGAATATCGGCAGTGCAAGGCGGAAGAGGCTGTGAGGCGGGTTGCGGGCGTAGTGCGCGTTACCAACCAGCTCAAGGCGCGCGAAGCCCTTCGTTTTGAGCGACGCAGGCGCGTATTGGTTGAGCCTTACCCAGTCCTGGCATGTGAGACCACGATCGAGGAGCCTCCAGCGGATGACAGAGCGACTTCTAGAGCCGTGCTGCACGCTCTAAGCGAGGAGGGTGTGACCACAGGTCAAGGTGCCGTCCGTGTCTGTGCGGTCGGAAGAACGGTTTACTTGCTCGGAAGTGTCTGTGACAAGGCAACAGCCGAGACTGCGGAGAGAGTGGCCTTGGACCTGCCTCAGGTGAGTCAAGTTCGAAATAGGCTCCAAGGTGCGGTCAGCAACGGAGGATAGAGTCTTCTTGCCCGGATGCTGCGGAACGGCTCGCAAACGAGGTATCAGAATGAGCGCACAAGAAACTTCATCCCAGACAGAGCCGAGTCAGGTCCTGGAAATGGCGCGCCGCGCGCGCGCCGCGGCCGATATTCTAAGGGCTGCCCCCACAGGAGCGAAGAATGCCGCCTTGGAGGCCATGGCGGAGCGGCTTCAGTCGAAAATGCCTGAGATAGCCGCTGCGAATGCGGCAGACATCGCTGCTGCACAAGAACGAGGACTGGAATCCCCAACACTGAGGAGACTGGGATTCGGGCCGGAGAAGATTGGCTCTCGCGTTCGGGCGCTGACGGAGATAGCCGCGCTGCCGGATCCGGTCGGTGAGGAGAAAAGCGTTCACAGTGAGAATGGGCTGCGGGCGACAAAACGGCGTGTGCCGATCGGAGTGATCGGGGTCATCTATGAGGCGCGTCCCCACGTTACGATCAACGCCGGCGCGCTTTGTCTCAAGTCAGGGAATGCCGTATTGCTGAAAGGCGGCTCGGAGGCGCTGAACTGCAATCGCCTCTTGGGAGAATTGTGGCAGGAATCACTTGAACAGGCGAAACTTCCGGCGACCGCCGTTCAAGTGATCGCTACCAGTGATCGAGATGCTGTTCGCCAACTTCTTTCTCTCGATCACCTCGTGGATTTAGTCATACCTCGCGGCGGACCCGGATTGATACAGGCCGTAACGAAACAGACCCAAATCCCGGTCATTAAGCACTCCCACGGGATTTGCCACGTATATGTGGACGCACACGCCGATCTCGACAAGGCCCGCGCCATCATCTTCGATTCCAAGACATATGCGCCTGCAGTATGCAATGCGATGGAGACATTGCTGGTGCATCGAGCGGTGGCAGATGAATTGCTGCCCCCTCTGGCAGAAGATTTCAAAAGCGTCGGAGTGGTTCTGCGAGGCTGCGGTCAGACGTGTGCTCTGGTGCCCTGGGCCGAACCGGTCAGTGAGGAAGACTGGGGGGTTGAATATTTGGACCTCATTCTTGCAGTCCGCATCGTAGAGAGCCTGGAGGAGGCGGTGCTCCATATCGGCAGGTTTGGTTCTGGACATACGGATGCCATCGCCAGCGAGGATGCTGAGAGTATCAGGCAATTTGTTGAAGAAGTGGACTCAGGAGTAGTGCTGATCAATGCTTCCACGATGTTCAACGACGCCAGCAGGCTGGGAATGGGGGCCGAGATCGGCATCTCCTCAGACAAGATCCACGCGCGAGGGCCCATGGGTCTGCGAGAGTTGACCTGTGAGAAATGGGTGATTGAAGGCAATGGGCATGTGTTCAGAGCCGCGCAAGAAAGGTCGGATGAAGTTTGAACCTTGGGTTCCCTTGCCCCGATCTTGGGAGAGGTTGTGCTGGGTTGGTATGAGCAATTGGAACGCGTATTCAGGATCTCGAATTGGTCGAATGGTCGGAAAGAACTGCGCGGACATTGCCGGAGAAAGACTTACTTATGACTGACAAATGGACACAAGGGCTTTTGAAGCGCTTTGAAGATGCCGATGCCGAGCGGCAAGGTATGCCGCGACGGGTGGCGGTTGAACTCAAGTTTCCGATCGTGTTATCGGCCACGGGTGAGGCGCCGACGAGAGAGGATGTGCAAGCCCTCTGGCGTCATCTGGGAGAAAACGGTTGGCAACTGATGCAAGATGAATACACTGACCGAATTATCGGCGCAAGACGCGTCCGCGAAAGCGGCAGCGATGTCTTGTCCAGTGCGACCGGATATTGTGTGATTGAACTATCAGTCGCTCCGGAACCCTCGCTTGATGGCGTGCGCCGCCGAGTGCAAGACAGCCTGAGACCTGTTCTATCTTTCTGCCGGGAGCATGATCTCGCACTCCTCGGTCATGGTATTCACCCGGTCACCGCGCCGAAGCCGGAACTGCTCACGGCCAAAACGCGCAATGCCTTCTGGGATGACATCTTCGAGAGGCGAGAGCAATCCGCGCGCGTTGATCTGTTTACCACCGCTGCCGCCAGTCAGGCCCATGTGGACATCCGCTCCGAAGAAGCCGAAGCCGCGCTGACAGCCTTCAACGGCCTGGCTCCGGCCCAAATCGCACTGAACGCCAATTCCGGTATCTGGAAAAGCGAGCCCGATGCGCACTACAAGTGTGTGCACGAGTCCTTCTGGGAGCGGTGGCTGCCGGACGAGGACCGTGTGGGTATGCCAACAGAGAAGCCCGCTTCGCTGGAAGACTATGTGCAACATCTGATGAGCCTCAAACCCGTGTATGTGGAGCGAGACGCCGAACCGGTGAGGCTGCCGTCCTGCCGGACGTTTGCTGAATTCTGCGAATCTGAGCGAGTCACCGGCTGCAAGGCCGACGGTGAGTCGGTGGAGGTGCAGCCAAGGGAGGAAGACCTGGAGTTGCATCTTACTTTCTGCTGGCACAATGCCAGGCTGTCTCGCTACCGGACACTCGAAAACCGCGTTAACTGCCAGCAGCCGCCCGAGTCGCTGCTGGTGGTGGGCGCTTTGACGCTGGGGTTGGCGGAGCGTTTGCCGGAGGCAAAGAAACTGGTGGAGCAGTATGAGTGGGATGATTTGCGCGCGGCGCGGCTGGACGCCATGCGGCGCGGGCTGGATGCAAAGATCGATGAAGAGCCGGTCAGCGCCCTGTGTGAAAAGATGTTGGAAGTAGCTTCCGACGGGCTGAGTGCCCGCGGCAAGAGAGAGCAATCCTACCTGGCTCCTTTGTGGAGACGCCTTACTCGCGGTCAATGTCCGGCAGATATTGCCGTGTCGCGTTTCCGCCGCTACGGGATCAAGGGAATCCTGGACCGTTTTGCCATCTACTAGTCTCGACTTGATGTGAGAGGGATCATACGCGTCATATTTGGAGGTGAGAGGCCGTGAACACACAAGCGCAGAGTGCATACAAAGAGATTGACCATACTTCAAGAGGCCAGTCGGTCGAAAAACCTGAGGAGTTACAGACCTATCAACAGGCTGTCCAAAACGGTTATTACAGTAAGGATACCGGCGGGCTTGTCGGCAAGTATGACAATGTGCGTCGGTATTGGGAGGATGAACTCACCGGTCTGGTCGTGAGAGATGCTTTGGAGGGGTTGCTGCTGGAGAAGAAGCGGGCGCTGGAGCGGCTGAGGATTCTGGATCTGGGGTGTGGCAGCGGCGAAGGATATGAGCTTCTGACAAACATTCGCCGTCGCACCTCAGGGGTGGAGACGACAAACTCACTTCTTGTTACACCCGAGTTGGTGGGCCTGTATCTGGGAATTGACATCAGCCAGGCAATGGTGGAGCAAGGGCGTGAGATATTCAAGGGCAACGGCAAGGTCGTATTTGAACCAGGCGATTTGCGTGAGGGTCTGCCGGCGGCAACAGGAACCGGACCCTTTGACCTCTACTTCTCCTCCTATGGTTCTCTCTCACACCTGAATGACGAAGAACTCGAGAACCTGATGACGGGAATCGCAAAGCATGCTGGCGGGCACGCCTTGGTGGTGTTAGACCTGCTGGGCAAGTTCTCCTACGAGTGGCAGGACGAGTGGGGCATTGAAACGCTTAATCAGATGCGCAACTACTCGATGGCCTACCTCTGTCCTGACGGACAGACGGGAGACAAAGAGATCGAATGCTTCCCGATGCGCTATTGGTCCCAGCAGGAACTTGAGCAACTACTGGGGCGCGTTTCACAACGGTCGGGCCGCAATGTGAACCTCCGCCGAAGTTTTGACCGTTCTATCCTGGTGGGGCGTCATATGGACACCGGATTGTACAATCCCAAGGTTCCCGCGCTCCGCAGAGCGGTGAACATGCTCCATGAAAGCAATCATCGAACGGACTTGCGCGACCTCTTGTTCGATTACCATGCAAAGCCCGGATTTGATGAGGCCAACAGGTTTTTCGAGAAGTTGCAGATGGCCTGGAACTTGGTGGTCTCCTATTGCATTGACCGCCTCAGCTCTGACCAAATGGATCCAGAGCACAAGAATCTGGATGCTTTTCTTGAGCCTGTTGCAGGAGCGGTGAAGACTATTGCCAGGGTCATCAACAATGTGCGCTGGATGCGGATGGGCGACCCGCGCGCCAATATCATTGAGCCCCAGCTTGCCTACGCCTTGCGGAGTCTCGAGACCGGTTTCCAGCAGGGGAAAGGTTATGCCCATGGACTGATCGGAGTGGTGGAGATTACAGACTGATGGCCATGATCGAGATCCAGAACGTAACCAAGGTCTATGCCGGGGGCGTGGGAGCCGTCAACGGGGTCACCCTGGATGTGGAGGAGGGGGAGACGCTGGTACTCATAGGCACCAGCGGCTCCGGGAAAACCACCCTCATGAAGATGATTAACCGCCTCATCGAGCCAACCTCAGGTGACATACGGATACGCGGCAAGAACATCAGCAGGATGAACCCGATCGCGCTTCGCCGCGATATCGGCTACGTGATTCAGAAGATAGGGCTCTTTCCTCACATGACAATCGAAGACAACATAGCTGTCGTGCCGCGACTCAAGGGGTGGTCGCCGGAGCGAAGACGCCAGAGCGCGGAGGAATTGCTTTCCA
>JABAOF010005348.1_pt5 | contig 20220 bp, 12 predicted proteins | sample 7062171 | NCBI WGS metagenome assembly JABAOF01 (sample SAMN14538628, study PRJNA623070) | marine sediment metagenome | biome: marine biome [ENVO:00000428]; feature: marine pelagic biome [ENVO:01000023]; material: deep marine sediment [ENVO:00002113] | place: India: Gulf of Khambhat ...
TGATCGCGTACCGGCTCGAGCCGAGGAATCAGTTTTTCGGCGGAGATTCGTTGGCAGTCGAGTTCAACAAGGCTGTCTTATGTGAGGATTACCGAAAGCGGATAACATCCCTTCTGATTCAATTGAAAGAAACGCTGATGGCCAGGTACGCAACGGGGAAAGTTGACGAGGCGGGTTATCCTTTGGTTTCAGGTGAGGCCCTCGATTATACGTTTTTTAATCTCATCAAGGGTGTTGATGGAGATCTGCGATTTATTGATCGGAAATGGAGATTCCTGAGGGAACTCCCCTCGGACTATATTCTGTTCAGGAACCTCTATCATGTCCATACCTTTTTGGGACCCTTCGTCAAAGAAAAAGACCCCCGAAAATTCGTTTCGTCTATCCTCACGGGTATCTATCCGAGATATGATCCAGAAAGGATCAGAAGATGCTGCGCCCTCGAAGAGGAATTCCAGTCAGCGGTCAATCTTGATCAAGTCAGAATCAGCCTCGATCCAAGACCCATATTCTCTGTCGAGCAAACGCTGCACGTCCTCGACTCGGCTCTGACCCAAAGAGACGATGAAGTCTCCAGACTCAGCCAGGAGCTGAAGGCGCGTGAGCGACAACTCACCGAAACGGTGCAAACTGTCGGAAAGATGACCGAAGGCCTCGCGATCCTCAAGCGTCTGATACAACGGTTGATTCAAGAGACGGTCTCGGCTGAATTGTTGGGAGACGCCGGAGAACTCTGTCTGAAACTCGGTATGATCGATACGGGGCAGTCCCTTTTCGAAAAAAGCCGATCTCTGGATTCTCAAAAGAACCATCCAAAGAGCCCGAAGTTTTCAAAATCTGGGAGGAAGGGATCGGCCAAGCGTCAGTCACCCAATCACCCAGAATAAGCACGGGGAGAACAATGAAGCAGAGTCGTCGTACTGATCCCCCACCTTGTCGCTCAAAAGGAGCGGATTCTCACCTAAAGGCTTCTATCATTATCCCTGTATTCAACAAGGTCGAATATACAGAGAAGTGCGTGAACGGTGTCATCGAGAACACGATTGACACCTGTTATGAGGTCATCGTTGTCGATAATGCCTCGACGGATGGAACAAGAGATTTCCTGAAGCGTCTTCGGGGCGAGGTCAAGGTCATCACAAACAGGACCAACCTTGGGTTCGCCAAGGCGTGTAATCAAGGTGCACGGGTTGCCCATGGGAGATACCTGGTCTTTCTCAACAACGATACGGTTCCTGAGAAGTTTTGGCTCCGTGCCATGGTCGAAGCGATTGAGAAAGCGCCTCAAGTTGGTATCGTCGGAAGTAAACTCCTCTATCCTGACGGGACCGTCCAGCATGCCGGTGTCGCATTCCACGGGAGAACGGGTTCGATTTTCCATATTTATAAGGGCTTTGATGGCGACCATCCAGCGGTGAATTACGGGAGAGACTATCACGCCGTCACCGGGGCATGTCTGCTGATTCCTCGGGGACTGTTCTGGAATGTTGGTGGCTTCTACGAGGGATTCATTGCCGGGTATGAGGACGTGGATCTCTGCCTCAGGGTAAAAAAGGAGGGTTACGGGGTTGTCTACGCGCCCAAGAGTCGGCTCATCCATTTCGAGGAAGTGACGCGGAGGGAATTCCCTTCACACGGGATTGCGGACGGCCAGTTGCTGATGAAAAGGAACGCCTTCCCCGATGACGCCGAGCAAAAGGCGGAAGAGGATGGATTCGCCGTCAAATATCTGGAAGATGGACGCGTGGCCTATGTCCCCCTCCGATTGTCTTCGCCTGAGAAAGGCACGAGACGGGGCCGCCCCAAAAAAAACGGCGCGAACAAAAAGAGAGAAAATCCATCTCGAAAGAAGTCCGCCAAAGTCCCTCGGGCGAGGGGACGGCCCAAGATCGCCATTGTCAGGGGCCCAAATCTAAACAAGTGGGAGATGCAGAACTGTGAGCCCCTTTGTGAGCGATTCGATATCACCGCTTATGCAACAACGACACACGCCTTCGATACGCACGACCTCAAGATGCCGATTGTTCACCTTCCCGCAAGCCCCAAGAATCCTGCTCAAATGCAGGGCCTTGAGGACCATCTTGGCGATAAGCATATCATTTACACCGCAGATATCACCTGGAGCTTCTCCCTGCAGGCGGTCAAAGCGAAGGAAAGATATGGAAATCGGGTGGTCTGCCTCGAATGGGAGAATATCCCCTTTGCCTATGAGGATTATGAGACGGTTCGGGCAATCAAGGGGGGAGTGATCGACAAGGCGGATCATTTTGTTGCGGTGACGAGGCGTGCGAAAGCAGCGTTAATGCTCGAGGGCGTTCCAGAGGAGAGAATCGATGTGATCCCCATGGGGGTGGACGTCAACAGGTTCAAACCTGAGGCGGAGACGCGGGAGATAGATCGAAGAGAACTCTGGTTTGAGGAGAATGAACTCGTCGTCCTATTCCTTGGCAGGCTGGTTTGGGAGAAGGGGATCTATGATCTTGTCCATGCGGCAAAGATGCTCCTCATCGATTCGTCGGTCCATGAACTCCCCGTAAAGTTCCTGATCGTCGGCAAGGGGCCTGAGTTGACTGGCGTGAGAGATCGGATCATTCGAATTGGCGTATCCGATCGGTTTCGATTTGTCATGGAGTACGGCTACCACAAAATCCACAAGCTGTATAACCTCGCAGATATTTTTGTCCTTCCGAGTATTTCGACCCGAGACTGGCAGGAACAGTTCGGTATGGTCCTTGTCGAGGCCATGGCATGCGGTAAACCGGTCCTATCGACCCTCTCGGGCTCGATACCTGAGGTCGTGGGTGAGGCTGGGGTTTTGGTTCAGCCCAATGACCCCCTCTCTCTTTTCGGGGAGCTAAAAGGTCTACTCCTGGATAGAGAGCGAAGGGACAATCTCGGGAGAAAGGGGAGAAAACGCGCTGTTGAGGAATTCAATTCTGAGAAGGCCGCGAACAAGATCGCAGCCCTTTTCGACAGGGTTCTCGCCGGACATGCGACGACCAACGGCCCTCAGGCCGTCCATGATCAGGCATTGAATCTGTGGAACCAAGGGAAGAGGGAGCAAGGGTTCCAGAAACTGTACGAGGCCTTTCAAGAGGATCAGCAGAACAGGGGATTGTTAGAAACGCTCGTCAAAATGGCCGATGATCTGAACAGAGCCGAGATCGGAGAGCGGTGTCTCAAGGAGTACCTGAGGCTGCACCCAGCCAACATTGAAACCCTTCTCTTGCTCGCCGACAACTTAGTCTCTCAGGGGAAGTTCGAGGAGGCTCAGCAGGAGATCGACAAAGTACGGATTTTTGACCCAGGAAACGAACAAATTCAGTACTTAATCGACCAAATTGGTCGCGTGTAACCCCTATCCGTCCTTTTCCTCGAGGGTTTCTCCAAAAATCCAAATCACACCGTTTTGGAGGAGGGTTCCTGGGGCAAATCCACTCGTCCAAACATACACCTCGTCAGGATAACCCCTCGATCAAACCCGCGTATCACATGGCATGATCGTTGCTTGGAATCATGTAAAGCGCTAACAGGAATCACCCGTGAAAACAGTCCCAGCCAGGGTGAGGACCTTGCGCGCAGGAGGTTCCGCGGCAGGGGTGAAGAGATTTGTATGACAGGTCCTATAGTCTCTGATAAGAAATCGACGCAATTCTCTGGTTTCAAGCCAAACTTTTTGGGTATCGGTGCCGCGAAATCGAGTACGACGGCGGTCGCCACGTTACTCGCTTCTCACCCCGAAATCGGGTTTCCAGTCGATGGGACCAAGGAACTCCACTACTTTGACGAACGGTATGATGATTACTCCACGGCCTGGTACTTTAGTCATTTTCGGGAGAATGCTGCAGTCGGTGAGTATACGCCCAGCTACCTGTTTGTCCCTGACTGCCGCGACCGAATCTACGCCACACTGGGGCCAGATACGAGATTCATTGTGGCGCTCAGGAACCCGGTCGACAGAGCTTTTTCGCATTACTGTCATGCTGTGAACAACTGGTGGCAGGAAAGCTATCGAGCGCTGAATTACCCGGTGGAAACCCTGAGTTTCGAGGATGCTTTGAAAGCGGAACCCGCACGACTGAAGAACGGGAAGTACCACATTCGCCATCTCAGCTACTTCCGCAAGGGCCTGTATGCAGATCAACTCGTATGGTATTTCCAGCGGTTCAAGAGGGAGAAATTCTACATCTATCTATTCGAGGACTATGCGACTGATCCTGCCCGAATCTTGGGCGAGATTTGTCAATTTCTCGGGGTTCACCCAAGGTACCGGTTCCGAGGTCTGGAACGGAAATACAATGCTCAGACAAACAGACCCCTCGATCCATCCACGAGAGAAATGTTACTGGCCAAATATCTGCCCTCTATTGAGGCCCTCGAGGTGTTGCTGGAATTGGACCTATCGATTTGGAAAAGGAAAGGGACCCTGAAGAGAATCCGAAACGAACAGGGTCGAGTCGGAGATGAAACCGGGGAAACACCGACGGAGGATGGAAAGAGCTTCAGCACTGGCCGCGAGGGCGGGCCGCAGATACTCAGGGATCCAATCTTCCTGGTTGGCTGTCCCCGCTCAGGGACAACCCTTCTTCAGTGCATGCTGTGTGCCAGCGATGAGACCTTCTCTCTCCCCGAGACTCACTATTTCTGCGATACCTTGCCCGCTTTGCGCTTGGATTTTCAAGATTCACTCAATTCCGCTCTCCTGGAGAAAATCGTCAGCCTTTTGAAAAAGCGGATGCTGTTGTCCATGCCCAGTTCTCTGTATGCCAAATTGAGGACGCTCGCCCGAGACCATCAGCTCACCGGATTGGATGTTTTTCAGGAGGTCGTCGAACTCTATCGGCCGACTCATGACCAGACGAGATCATTGCGACTGATCGAAAAAACGCCCTTCCATGTCCTCTATTTGAGACAGATTGTCGAATGTTTTCACTCGGCAAAATTCATTAACATGGTCCGCCATCCCTTCGATGTCGTGAGCTCGCGAATGGTGATGCCCACAGAGCCGCATAAGTCCATCATGAAATTCGTAAACGACTGGATCCGGCTCGTCGAAGCAGCAAAGGACTTCTCCGATCAAAATCATGGAAGGCTACTCACGATCCGCTACGAGGATCTCGTCCATCACACCGAGAGGACACTTCGGAAGGTCTGCGAGTTTTTGAGCCTGGAATTCCAGAAAGATATGAGGTCGGCCTTTGCGGCCCAATACGAAGTGTGCACCTTGGCCGGCGATGAACCGTGGAAAGGCGAAGTCAAGACCGGTAGAGTCCTCAATAAAATCGGAATATGGAGGGATAGAATCAGTCCTGGGCAAGCGTGGTTGGTGGAGCAGGAAGCAAAGAGGCTAATGGATGAGTATGACTACGAAGGGGTTGCCACACCGCCAGAGGAAGAGAGAACCCTCTGGAGAGAGCGGGATGCGCTTGCCATCAAGCGAATGCCCCGGCTGGAGAGGTCGAATCTGCACCTCGAATGGGCCAACAGGTATTTCCGTCAGAAGCGATACGGAGATGCAGAAAAGAGATATAGCGAAGCCCTTTCGATAAGAGGGATCCCAGCTGAAAGAAGATTCGATGTAATCCTCGGATTGGCAAATTGTCTACGAGATCAAAACCGATCCGAAGAGGCGCAAAAGTATTACCGAGAAGCCTTGGCGATAAACAGCGTCCCCAAGGAGAGAAAGGTGCACGCTATTCTTGGTCTTGGATTAGCCTATACAAAACAGGGGAGAGACACCGATGCAGAAAAGGCGTATGTCAAGGCCCTCTCCTTCGGCGAGATCAAGGATGTGGATAGATTTCTCCTGCTTCTCCGGCTCGGGGATGTCTATTTGAATCAAGGGCGGCTCCAAGAGGCAGTACAAAGGTTGAACGAAGCGCTATCCGTTCAGGGGATTCCTGAGAAAGAGAGATTCCATACGTTATCGATTCTTGGAGGATGCTTATTCAGACAAAAGCAATACAAAGAGGCTGAGGAAAAGTACGAAGAGGCTTTTCGTTTGCCAATGACAAGCGATTCGCGATTCAAAATCGCATCTCACCTTGTGCAATGCAGCCTGTTCAATGGCAAACCCGACAAAGCCAAGCGGCTCCTCGAGTTGATTATGGCTTCGGATGAGATCGAAGAAGGAGATAAGCTTTCACTCATTATGAGTGCGCGGAAACTAACCGGTATGTTGCCTCATCAAGGAGGATGAAGTATGCAAGAACCGCTCGTCTCCATCATTATCCCCTGTTACAACGCAGCGAATACGTTGAAGAAGACACTTGTCTCCGTCGGAATGGAGGCGTATTCCAACTATGAAGTTATTGTGGTGGATGATGGAAGTACGGATGAATCTTTTGAAATTATTAATGAATTCGAAAAGATGGATCACCGTTTCAAGGGTGTCAGGCAACCTCAAAAGGGTGTCTCGGCGGCGAGGAATCGAGGGATAAGACTCGCTCGAGGAGAATACATCGGTTTTCTCGATGCGGACGATCTTTTTCTCAAGAACAGTCTCTCAAAAAGGATGCGTGTTTTCATCGACGACGATGATCCTGACATGGTCGGAGTATTTTGTCCAGCCGTCATGATTGACTCCAAAGGAGAGGTGCTGAGCGATACCCTCTTTTGCAATTACTCGCTCCCTTTTGACCGGTTGTATTTTTCCACCATGCCAGACTGTGTCTTCGCCATCTGTTGCGTCATTGCAAGGAAAAAGGAGATCGAGAAGGCCGGAGGATTTGATGAAAACCTGAGCAACGGCGAAGACTACGATCTATGGCACCGGGTGCTGAGAGGCGGGGGATATTTTCGATACGTTGACTCGTGCCGTGTGGCATGGACTCAACACCCTAAGAGCGTGAGTCATACAGGGATACTGAAGCATCATACGCAATGCAAGATGGTATTGCAAAGGATCTTTTCAACAAGCACGAACGGGGCGATTCCGGAGTATCGGGATGGCTTTGGCAACGCACTTTTCCATTTGAATCTCACGAAACGCGCCTTCTGGACCGCGGTTATGGCTGTGGTGACTGGACAATACCACGAGGCAAAGGAAATCGCTTTGGACATCAGCAAAGATATGCTTCAACAGATTGCCCCTATTGAGCTGGAACATATGGTCAAGTACACGGCGTTAAGGGCATTGTGTAAGCCCGAAGGAGAGTGGGAGATTTCTGTCTGGCCGAGTATTCGTACAGACATGATGCGTTTCATTACCGAGTTAAACGATGCATTCGGTGGGAACTGTATCAGTCTGATCGCCCTCAGAAACCGGCTTGGTTGGAGCAATAGATCTGATGCTGAGCACGACTCGAGGTGACGTGATGCCCCAAAAGCCTGATGTTTTCAACGTCGTTTTGAACTTCCATCAGCATGATCAGGATTCAGCGAGAATATTGATGGAGCTGTTAATGGCTGTGGAAGAGGGAATGAATTGCAAATACCATCTCCAGTATGGAAATGCGGTGAATAGTCTGAGAATACATGAAACGATTCTTCACTTCATAGACAGCAAAGACGCTTCCTTTTCCACCCAATTTCCCGATATCGAGATTCCCGTGGATATGGTCGAAAACGATCCCAATCTGCTCAGATATGACGGCAATCACACGCTCAGAACTAGAGCGGAAAAAAGAAGAATATTCATGTGGAATCTCTGTGTTTATAAGTACATTCGTCTCATCGATTCGTTTCTCGTGATAGAGCCTGACTGTATTGTGCTGAAGCATGAATGGTTGCGGGAGATCTATTCCGAATGGAAAAAGTGTGAGGTGCCCGTTTTTGGCCATCTCAAGAAGGGGAAAATCAACCATAAATACGTTCCAACCCATTGGGCAGGTTGTTCGGTTTACGATTCGCGGAAGCTCAGGGAACTACCCTTGGAATACTACTTCTATCACCGCTACGAGAATCCGTGGTGGAAATATCGGAATGAAGAGGGCACGGTCACGGAAGGCAACTGTTTCTGGGGCCCCGTTTTTAGTGGATACGACATCTCCTATGACTATTTTTTGTTCGCTCTCTATTGGAGGGAAAAAACCGGTGTCAATGATCCTTTCCAATGGCCGTTGGAATCCCTTGATGATAAGAGGGATTTGATTTTCTGTGACTTCCATTCAAAGATGAAATCCGATGAGGTATTCGAGAGGTTTGTCGAGAAATTACCCCTCATCCACGGGATAAAGGATGATGAGATCAGAGAAAGGGTGCTCAAGCATTTTGGTTCGACGACGAACAACCCTATCCCCAAAACGGGGTATTCGCCGCCTAAGCACCTCCACCCGAGTTCAGGGGGCTCCCAGGAAAAGCACGATAGACTGAGCGGCCCCTCGGATGGTCCATTGAGAAATAATGAAAAGCACCTGACGATCGGTGACTTGAGGGATATGTTCGCGGGCAAGCGATGCTTTATCATCGGAAATGGGCCAAGCCTCCAGAAGACGCCGATGAAGCGACTCACCGATGAATATACGATCGGATCTAACAGAATCTACTTGAACTACGACTCCATGGGATTTGAACCGACTTTCTACTGTGCGGTCAACCGTTATGTTATTGAGCAGTTTTATAGAGGAATTGACAGGCTCAATTCGATCAAATTCCTCCGAAAAGAGGCCGAAAGCCTTATCCGGAATCGACGGAACACTTTTTTCATGGAGAGCTATGGAGTCCATCATTTCAACCCCGATCTTGAAACCTTGAAGTGGTGTGAAGGATGGACGGTCACCTTTTGTGCCATGCAGGTGGCCTTCTATCTTGGATTTGAAACCGTCATTCTGGTGGGGGTGGATCATCGTTTTGAGGGGGTTGGAGAACCGAACAAACTCGTCATCGCCACCGGTGCCGATGAGAATCATTTCCATCCCGAGTACTTTGGGAAGAACGTCAAATGGCAATATCCAGACTTGAAAAGGTCCGAGATTTCTTATGCGGTTGCAAAAGAGGTCTACGAAAAAAAGGGACGCCTCATTTTGGATGCGACGATAGGGGGAAACCTTAAGATATTTCCCCGAGTCGATTTTCACGAGGTCCTACGGGCAGGAAGTGTTCCGAGATCCGCCGCTTCTTTCAACAGACAAGGAGAAGCGCTATTTAGTCAGGGGGACGTTCCAGGTTCGGTTGTTGCGTTTGAAAAGGCGATTGAGATGAACCCGAACTTCTCAACGCCGTATAACAACCTTGGGGTATTGTCCTGGCAGATGGGTCGGGCGCGGCAAGCTGAGGAATACTTCCTGAGGGCTTTGAAGATCGAACCCGATGATCGGGACACCATCGTGAACTATGGGGAGGTACTCAATAGCCTGGATCGGTTTAAGGAGGCCAGGAGGCTCTATTCATCGTTTCTTCGCAAAAATACCAACGATCTTGAGATTCGAGATTTGCTTCGGCGCGTCTCAAAGGGAGAAGAACTCCGATAGGGACTCGCCGTGAGCGGGTGGGAAGCACCCTGTCGAAAACCGCAACAGCGATCTTCTATGGGTCGCGGTGCTTGTTCACGAATCCGAAAAACTCGTGAATCATACAGGCGAGAGAGGCTAACGATATTTCTCTACGGATTGTCTATGGGCTCAGTGAGAACGGTGAGAGAAGAAAGGGTTCTGGTTTCTGCCATTGTTTCGGCTTACAACTCAGAGCGGTTCATGCCTGGGAGACTGCAAAACCTGGTCGACCAAACCCTCTTTGAAAAGAAGCAGCTTGAAATCATTGTCATCGATTCCAGCTCCCTCGAGAGAGAACAGAGAATTGTCGAAACCTTTATGTCGAAATATGAGCATGTTCGATACTTCCGCACCGCCGTGAGGGAAACCGTTTACGGCGCCTGGAATCGAGGAATTCGGCTTGCCGGTGGACGCTATGTGATTAACGCAAATACCGATGATCGTTTCGCCACGGACGCACTGGAGCAAATGGCTGACCTGCTCAATTCGGATGTCGGTGTCCATGGCGTGTACGGTGACTGGATGGTTACGAAGATCGAGAACGACGCATTCGATTCTGATTCTGAAAAATTCGTTTTCCATTATCCAGAGTTCTTCCCGCCCCTGTTCTTCTACTACCAAATCACTTCTCATGCCCCCCTCTTTCGCAAGGAGGTTTTCCAGAAAATCGGATTCTATGATGACAATTTCAAAGTATTCGGGGATCGAGACTTTATGTTTCGTTTCTCAACCCGTGGTCTCAAGGCAAAGAGGATCCCATCCGTGGTTGGATTGTACCTGGAAAACGAGACGGGTCTCGAGCGCTCGGGAGCGGCTGCTGGAGCGGAGTTTGCCTCGATTCGGGAACACTATCTTACCCCGAGAAGATTTGTTCGGCTTTTCGGGTATGATTCGATTCCTGAGCGAAAGGAGCTCGCAAGGCTCTATTCCATAACGGGCTCCCTGGGCAAGGATTTCTATCGATGGGACGGTCGACCGGTAAACGATTTCAGGTTCAGCGCAAGACTATTTGGCAAGGCGTTGGAGCTAGACTCGTCAAATACGATGGCCCTGAACAACCTCGGTATCATCCTCTATGTGCTCGGACGGAGAAGAGAGGGAATTCATCTGTTTCAAAAGGGGCTGGAACTTAACTGCGTGCCCTATTCGGACGCGGTCAGTACAAACCTTGCCCTCGCCAAAGCAGGTTGCGAGGCAATCGAGGAGTACGCCTGGGTCACACCAAAGGAGTCACACCTCTCCAGTTGATCCGTTAACCTCGTCTCCTTCGAGAGGGTCACTGGAGTCGGATCGAAAATGGGATCTCCGCTCGTCAGTGTCATTATTCCAACCCACAGTCGTCCCGCCTTGCTAGAGGTGGCGCTGAAGTCGCTTTTGGCGCAAACCTACACAAACTGGGAGTCAATTGTCATAAACGATGGGGGAGTTGATGTAAGTCCATGGGTCAACTCCCTGGATCCAGAAGGGCGCATTAAACACGTCTCGAACAGAAAACCAAGGGGGCCGTCTGCGGCGAGGAACACCGGGCTCAAAGAAGCAGCGGGGAAGTATATCGCTTATCTGGATGATGATGACTGCTATCTGCCTGAACATATCGAGACCCTGGTCTCTACCCTTGAAACCAGATCCTGTGCCGTCGCCTATACAGATGCCTACAGGGTGACTCAAGATCGTTCCGATGGAGAAAATCGAGGAGAACGCTTGGAAATACCTTTCAGTGAGGATTTTGAGAAGGAAAGGCTTTTGGTTTGCAATTATATTCCGCTGCTGACGCTCATGCACTCGAAGGGTCTCCTTGAGAGTGCAGGCTTCTTTGATGAGAGTTTGAGCATTCTGGAAGACTGGGACTTACTCATCAGGCTCTCACAGGAAGTGACATTCCTTCATGTACCGAGAGTCACATGTAAGTTTACCGTCAGGGTCGGCGATGCTGGTCATGTCAATTCACCTCTTGCACGCCAACTCAAAGGGTTCAGGATCATTTATGAAAGATACCCGGTGGATGATACACAGGTCTTACGACGAAGAATAGAAATGCTGAAACGGTTAACGAATGAAGCCCGGAAATAAGCACGGGAATTGATACACCCACACACCGTCTCACACCTCTATTCAGCAAATTGGAGAATACCAGACCTCCTCCCAGGGCAATCCCAACCCCCTTTTGGCACGGGGGTTGCTAATTTGCTTTTGAGTACAAACAAAGCGAGTTTGCCGATTGGCATCGAAACCCATGAGCAAGATCTTGGTCATCCAGTTGGCGAGAATGGGTGATCTGCTCCAGAGCGCACCGTTGATTCAGGCCATTCGAGCGAAAAGGCCTGCTGCCTCGATCACGCTTCTGGTAAGCGAGAAAAATCGGGAAGTTGCCCAAACGATTCCTGGGGTTAACGAAGTCTTGGCCTTCGACTTTGGCAAGGCCTATGGGATCCTCAACGATGGGGCAGAAGAAGTTTCCCTCAAGTATCATCGTTTCCGCGCACTTGTGGATGGGCTCAGAGGAAGATCCTTCGAGGAGGTTTATAACCTCAATCACTCCAACATTAATGCCAATCTGATGAATCTCATCCGGTATCAAAACGCCTTCTGTTATAGTCTGGATGGACAGGGGAGGAGGATTCTGAAAGACGAGTGGCTTAGCTATATGTTCACTATTCTGGAAGACCGGAGGCTCAACCGATTCAACCTTGTCGATATCTACCTCCATGGCTCACACCTGGGTGCCGGCAGCCCCGTTCACTTTCTCAGGCCGGACAAGGAGATGATTAGCCGTGCAAATCGCTACCTGGTTCAGCAAGGGGTCCTCGAGGGGGAGCCCTTGATCGGGTTTCAGTTGGGGGCGGGGGATGGGATTCGTCGCTGGCCCGTGACCTCCTATGCTTATCTCGCCGATTTGATGCTCCGGCGGCATGATGTCAAGATTCTTCTCTTCGGTTCTCCGTCCGAAAGAGCATCGAGTTCAGAGTTCCAAGCCCGATTCGATGAGAATCGCGGGCCAAGAGATCGTGTCATCGACTTGGTGGGTCAGACGACCTATCCGGACTTGGCGGCTTTTCTAGGGAAGTGTGACCTTCTCGTTACCCCGGACACGGGAACGATGCACGTTGCTGCGGCTGTTGGGACTCGGGTTCTTGCCCTTTTCATGGGCTCAGCTTTTTGTCATGAAACAGGACCCTACGGACCCGATCATTTCGTCCTTCACCCGAACATCGGGTGTTATCCGTGTCTTCAGCACCGTCCCTCCTGTATGGATTATCCATGCAAAGGGCTGATCTCTCCTGAGGCGGTGGTCGAGGTAATTGGGTGGATCTGTCAGGGGAAGAACGACGGGCCGACAGAGGCAGATCTCGGTTTCTCAGAAAACAGATTGAGGCTTTTGCATTCACAAATGAAGCACGGTTTTGTCCAATACGTCCCCGTCAAAGGGGGCCCCTTTTTCTTGGAGGACCTCATGGCGCAGGGATATCGGATGATGTGGCAAGGGGTCCTCGATGATCGATGGAACGGGACAAAGACCGGCCTCAAAGAGGTTTTGGACGCTCGTGGCCGGGTCTCGCTTCCAGAGGAAGAGATCCGCGTGATCGCGGGTCTCGAAGAAGATTTCGGCCGGCTCGAAAGTGCTTTTGACGCAGCCAGTGGCTCCTCTCACGGCGCACACCGATTGACCCAAAACATCGCCCAAGAGGAAGCGGACGCCATACGATGGGTCAGGCCGATCATTCGTTTTCTCAAGATCGAGCAGGCCAATAGTTGCCCGTCTGGACAACGTGTTGATGATCAATTTCAAGAGCTTCTCCGGCGGCTTGCCAGGGGAGCCGGGTTCATGAAAGCATTCTGCCAGACCCTTTCGAACAACTCGTGAAAAATTGGGTTCATCGATGAGGCTTTTTCAAAAGAACCTCGCCATGCTGAAACGTGTGGATGAGCACCTTGCCCGACGGATCGAGGAGGTTCAGGTGGCGAGACCGGTTGATCTCTTTACCGCGAGGAGCGGGCATCTCACCCTCAAGGTGGGAGGGCTTTCCATGCATAGCGCTTATGATCCCGAGAAGGAGGCGGAACAACTCGTCACCGCATTCATGGAAGGGGCCTCCGGCGATGGACTGATTTTCATTCTGGGGTTAGGGCTCGGATACCACGTGGAGAGACTCATTGACACGACCTCGGCACCGTTGGTTTTGGTGGAGCCCGATCCTGAGATTTTTCGAATCGCCCTTGAAAAAGTCGATCTTGAACGGATCCTTCGCAAGTGCCGACGGCTGTTCGTTGGCAAGGACGTCGAGGAGGTGTTTACCCAACTCGAGGAGGACCCCCTCTTCCAGGGTGAGTGGCGGGTCTTTGTCCATCAGCCCTCCATGAAGATGAACCGACGCTATTTCGACCGCCTGATCCCGAAACTCCAGGTGAAGGATACCCTCACAGCATTAAAACTGAATGTCCTCGTTGTCCCTCCGGTATACGGTGGGTCTCTGCCCATAGCCCGCTATGTCGCAGACGCCTTCAAGCGGCTGGGGCATCATGTGACGGTGATCGATAATTCACTCTACCATCGGCCATTGAAGGATATCGATCAGGTGACTTCGAACACCCTTCATCGAGAGCAACTTCGTGGGTCTCTGACGCAACACCTGTCCGAGAGGGTCATGGCAAAATGTCTCGATATCGGGCCCGACTTGGTTTTTGCTCTGGCCCAGGCCCCTTTGACCCCGGAGATTCTGGACAGGATGCGGGAGTTTGGTTTCATCACTGCCTTCTGGTTTGTAGAGGACTCTCGAGAGTTTACATATTGGAAAGAGGTTGCGCCGCGGTACGACCATTTCTTCGCCATTCAGAAACGAGAGGCCTTTGAAGAATCGGAAACCCTCAGAGAGATAGATTTCCATTTTCTGCCATTGGGGTGCGACCCACGGGTTCACAAGCCCGTGGATCTCAATGATCGAGACAGAGAAAGGTTCTCCTCGGAGGTCTCGTTTGTCGGCGTGGGGTACTACAACCGTCATGTTTTCTTCCAGGGTCTCCTCGATTTTGATTTCAAGATCTGGGGAACAGAATGGAACCCCGCTTCCCCAGTGGGCCGTTTCGTTCAGGAGAGGGGCAGAAGGATTACCCCACGGGAAACGGTGAAGATTTTTAGTGGCACAAAGATCAACATCAACCTCCATTCATCAACCTATCACCGAGGGGTTAATCCAGCCGGCGATTTTGTGAATCCAAGGACTTTTGAGATTGCTGGCTGTGGCGGATTTCAGCTCGTTGATCGAAGATCCCATCTGCCGGAGCTCTTTGTACCTGACCAGGAGGTGGTCTGCTTTGAGACGATTGGAGACCTTCGAGAGAAAATTGCCTACTACCTCTCTCACTCAGATGAGCGGGAGCGGATTGCTCAAAGCGGATACCGACGCGCCTACAGAGATCACACCTATCAGAGGAGAATTGGCCGGGCATTGGAGGTCATCGTCGGGAAGGCTCCGTCTCGTTTTACGGCGCCGAAAGCGAAGGCTCGGAGCTGGGAACGTCTGATTGGCAAGGCTGAAACTGAAACCGAGCTCGGGCGATTTTTGAGTCAGTTCAGGGGCGAGAAGAACCTCACCCTGGACAGGATTGTTTCCGAGATCAAACGGGGGGAGGGGAAACTCACCGAGCCCGAGGTCATTTTCCTGCTCATGCACGAGTTTTCCAAGCACACGGGGAAGGCCCGCAGGGGTTCGCCTTAGAGAAAATGGCTGGAGAGAAGCTTAGGGTCCTCGTTATCAATCTGACGCGTATGGGTGATCTTCTCCAGATGACCCCTTTCCTGAACGCATTTCGCCAGGAGTTTCCTGATGTTGAAATCACGCTCATGGTTCTCAAGCAGTTTGAGGATGTGTGTTCTGGATTTTCCGCTGTGGATAAGCTCGAGGTCTTCGACGGGAAGGATTTTCTCTCGAGACTCGGGAATCCCGAGTACTCTCTCGTTGGACTTTATCGAAAACTCGAAGAGATGTTGGCGGGGGTGAGGCGGAGGAAGTTCGATCGGGTGATCAATCTCTCGTTTTCCAATCATTCGGCTCTCTTAACCTATCTCCTCAATCCAACGGACGTCGTTGGCATCACCGTTGACGAACAGGGGAATCGACTCCTCAAGAATCCTTGGGTGAGACACTTCTACAACATGGTCGACAACCGGGAGATAAACCCTTTCAACTATGTCGATTTTATCCGCAAAATTGGTGGGTCCCGCTCGAGAGCCCCGATGGCCTTTGCCGTGTCCGAGGCGGCCCGGGAATTCGCCGAGGCATTCTGCGGCAACCACGGTGTATCGAAGGCCGATTGGGTGGTCGGCATTCAAGCCGGGGCCAGCACGGAGAACAAACGGTGGCCCGCGCGGTCTTTTGGCGGGCTTGCCGAGGAATTCATTGGAAAAGGGGCTAAGGTCTTACTCTTTGGGAGTCCTGGAGAGCGCTCCCTCGGAGAGCAGATCGCGGAAGTCATCGCGCTTCCCCAAGAACAGATGGGAAGACACCTGATTGATGTGATTGGGGAGACCTCCGTACAGCAACTGGCTGCCCTGCTTTCCAGGTGCGACCTTTTGATCACGAACGACACGGGGACGATGCACATGGCCACTGCCGTGGGAACGCGCGTCGTAGAGCTCTCTCTCGGCCCGGTCTACTTCCCGGAGACCGGACCCTATGGAGAGGGCCATATTGTCATCCAGACCGCGCTGCCATGTGCCCCCTGTTCCTTCCACGTCCGATGCAGGAATCCGATCTGTCGGGAATCCATCCGGGTAGACCAGGTCCTGAAGGTCGTCGAAATGGTTCGCGGGGGTGAGTTCGAGGGAGACCATCAGCTCCAGGACGCTTCAGAATGGGACAGTATCCAGGTCTACCGGAGTGCTTTTGATGAGGATGGAATGCTCGAGTTCCATCCGGTGATTCGGCGGCCGCTCAAGCCCGTTGACCTGGTGAAACTGCTCTACCGAGAGATGTGGAAGATCGTCTTAGACGGAAAGTCCCGGAAGGTTGATTCCCCCCGAGTAGAGGAGAAGATCCGTCGGTTCTTTTGCGTGGATGGCGGTCCCCCCAATTTCGATGAGGATCGAAAGGCCTTCCGATCCCTTGTGGAACTCGCCCGTGAGGGAATCGAGGTTTCCAGGCGCCTGATCGTTTGGGCAGAGCAGACCCCTCAGAATATTCCCGCCATCAAAACGGCAGGCGGGCTCATTCACGAGATCGACGAACAGATCGAACTCCACGGGCTCACCCACCGATCGTGTCACCCTTTGACATTCATGTTCCAACAGGGCAAGGAAAACCTGGAAGGAGAAGATGTGGGTTTTCTGTCGCAAAAGACCCTTGAGCTTTATCAAACCCTCCTCTGTGAGGCTACCCTGATGGATAGAGCCTTGGAAGAAACCATTGGCCTCTTACAGGAAGACCGTGAAGGGAGGCGCGTTGACTCCAACATGCTTTCAAAAAAATAGGGCGGCCATCCGTCAAACTTGCCCCCAATTGGTGCGGAAATTAGACCGAGTGCGTCAAAAAATGTCAGATATTCATGTATTTCCGTCCCGTCAGGGACCGATGACCTGTCGGGTTTTGGCCCGAAACGGCCGGTGGGTGACCCTTCACAGTACGGTTAACCCAGAGAATGAATCCATTCGAATCGTGGAAAAGCTCGGGGTTGACCGGGAGGGGATCGTGGTCATCGTGGGCATGGGCTTGGGCTACCTCCTCCTGGGGCTCATGAACTGCACTGACGTCACCGGGCGCACAGTTGTTCTCGTGGAGAGAGACCTCTCCCTCTTCAAGAAGGCGATGGAATTGTTTGATTGGACACCCCTTTTCCAAAAAGCCGATGTGCATTGTTTGGTTGGTGAAGAACTGGAGCCGATTGTTAGGGCGATCACTCGGATTCGCATGAAAAGAGGTTTTCAGAACTTGGTTCTGATTCCCCATGGGCCCTCCCTGCGGAGAGACCCCGATTTCTATGGCCCCCTCATGGATCAGCTGCGTCTGATCGAGGCCTCACGCTTCAAGGCCAGGAAGGATCTTCGACCCTTTGTTCGGGACCAGTTAACGGTGCTTGTCCTTGACTCGGGTTACTTTCTCATCCGGGAGTGCATCAAGGCCCTGGAAAGAATCGGCCACAGGGTATTGCGGGTCCCTGTTTCTGACGGAAAACTGCTGGAAGGCATTCTGGGGCGTGTGGCACAAGAGAGGCCAGACTTCCTACTTTCGGTCAACCACCTGGGGTTCGATGAGGGGGGGAAGCTGACCGAGCTTCTCGGAGATCTCAACCTCCCCTTTGCCGTATGGTACGTGGACAGCCCAAGCTTTATTATTCGGAATTTTAGGAAAAACGTCGTTCCGAACTGCATGCTTTTTATCTGGGAGCGCTCCTATCTAAAGGGCATGAAGGATTACGGATTTGAAAAAGCCTTCTTCCTCCCACTGGCAACCGATCCCTCGGTTTTCCGGCCAATGAAACGGCAGCATATCCCGCTCCGTTTTCGGGGGCCGGTCAGTTTCGTCGGAAACTCCATGGTTGAAGCTGTGGAGGATTGGTTCGGTCGATTTCCCAATAGTCGGGTGGTTCAAAAGATCAGCCGCCTGGCCATCCCGCTTCAGATTGAAAACCACCATCTGACCGTAGACCAGATCCTTGAGACCATTGCCCAAGTGCATGGCCTCCGCCCAGGGTTCCGGGATCCTCTCCATGACCTCGATTTTCAGGCCGCCCTGGTGTGGAAAGCGACCCTGGATTATCGGAGGATCCTCATCGAGCGTCTCGGATCTTTCAATATTCGGGTTTTTGGCGATAGCGGATGGCGCCAGATTTTGGACGGTTCTGTGAAGATCTTTCCCCAGGTAAACTATTACCGGGAACTCCCACTCATTTACAACGGCACCGAAGTGAACATCAATGCCACCAGTTTTCAAATGAGTTCTGCCGTCAATCAAAGGGTATTCGATGCAGCTGCCTGTGGGGCCTTTATGATTACAGACGATCAGCCAGATATGGATGAATTCTTCGAGCGGGATGCCGAGGCGGTTTGCTATGGCGACATGGACGAAGCCCAGGAGCAAGTGGCATACTATTTGAAGCATTCAAAGGTTGGGGCGGAAATCGCCGGGAGGGCGAGGCGGCGCGTTTTGGATGAGCACACCTACGTGCACCGTCTGAAAAGAATGATCCGTCTTCTGAAGGATGAATTCGGTCCTTTGTAACCCGAGGTATTTGGAAGGATAGCCGGGGAAATCCAAGGAGTGAGACATGCGTATCTACATAGACAGACGGGAAGAAGAGATGGAACTCCCTCCCGGAACCTCTCTTTCGGAGGTCATTGACCGCCTTCGTTGTGACCGCATACTCGGTGAGCGGGTAATCACCCGTGTGAAGGTGAACGGCCAGGAACTCCTCGAGGATGAAAATGGCCTATATCCAGATCTGCAGAGTGACGAAATCGAGTCACTCGAACTGAAGACAGGGCTTCCCGCAGACATGGCCCACCAAGGGCTGGACGATGCAAGAGAATACCTCCAGAAGCTCAATCCTGGAATCGAGAAGACCGCGGAACTCTTCCGCCTTGGTGAAGCGTCCAAGGCCAATGAGTATTATGCTCACTGTGTCGATGGAATCAACTGGTTCATTCATGTCTTGGAGGGGGTCAGGCAGGTCATGAAATTGAACTTCCAGGATCTCTCATTCAAAGGGGAGCCGGTTCAGTCCCACGTTGAAAAGCTCCAGCAGATCATCCGCCAGATGTGGAGCGTTCAAGTGGAGGAAGACTGGGTCATGCTTTCTGACCTGCTGGAATACGAACTCTTGCCGATTATGGAGGCGTGGAAGGAGATCCTTCCTCTGATAGAAAGGGCGGCAAGAAATTCTCGGAAAGGCGTAAAGAAGAAGAGAAATGCAAAAAAGTAACATGAATGAGGATCCTGAAAAAACACTCGTGCACCGACTTGACCTGGTCGAAGAGATTCTTCGTCTGACAAAAAGCGAGAAAAAGGCCGTTGGAGCGGAAGAGTGGGAGGAACTCAAAACCATTCTCGATGAGAAGGACCGCAGGATCCGGCAGTTCGAAGAGCTAGAAAAGCGAGCCAAGGGCTGGAAATCGCTAAGAGTCATGGCAGAAAAGAATTCATCTGTTCAACGCGTCCTCAAGAGAATCGAATCGAGAGTCGCGGCCATCCAATCATTGGAAGAAGAGTGCAGGGGGGTCCTGATGGAACGCAAAGACGAGGTTGGCAGGCGTCTTCAGGAATTTAGACGAGCCCGCGAGGGAATCAGAAGGTTCAAGTTCCGTGGGAGGGGAGTCCCTCGGTTCGTTGATCTTCACAAATGACCCCTGCTTAAGTTTGTCAGGCAGCCTGCCGATAGAGTGGATGAGGGAAGGAAGGCTTTGGAGGGGGAATGTCGGATGACAACTGCGGGTTTTCGGATCCAGAACATTCTCAAAATCTGCCGCAAGGGCATTCGGGGAGGTGCGGAAAAGCCAAAGAGAGAGGAAGAGGGAACTCGTGAGCCGGACAGCACGAAAACCTCATTCGAAGGGAGAAGAGCGCTGATCCGCCAAAGAGCGGCAGTCGACCTCATCAAAAGGTTGACGAAGTCCAGCAATATGCCCGTCTCCCCTCCTGAGGAGAGCCAGTGACTCCCAAGAAAGAGCCCCTGAACATCCTGCTGGTCGACGACTATATTCCTTCAAGAAATGTCCTTGAAGAATCCTTGGAGGGCGATAGCTTTTCCATCGTCACCGCGGAAAACGGTTTGGAAGCGATTCACGCCTTAGAAGGGGACC
>JABAOF010007834.1_pt2 | contig 20212 bp, 17 predicted proteins | sample 7062171 | NCBI WGS metagenome assembly JABAOF01 (sample SAMN14538628, study PRJNA623070) | marine sediment metagenome | biome: marine biome [ENVO:00000428]; feature: marine pelagic biome [ENVO:01000023]; material: deep marine sediment [ENVO:00002113] | place: India: Gulf of Khambhat ...
ATCGCCCAGGCGGCGCACATCCCGGTGCACTTGGGGGCGATGCCGGAGGCGGTGACCGCAGTCCGGGGGCTCGCCCCCGAGCCGGGGGACACGTACGTGCTGAACGACCCGTACACGGGCGGCACGCACCTCCCAGACATCACGATGGTCCACGCCGTGGAGGTTGAGGGAGTGGTGGGCGCGTACACGGTGGTGCGGGCCCACCATTCCGACGTGGGCGGCTCCCGTCCGGGGAGTATGCCGCCGCACTCGACGGAAGTGTTTCAGGAGGGGCTGGTCATCCCGCCCGTCAGGTGGACCGCCCGGGGAACGGTGCAGCGCGACGTGGAGCGCCTGCTGCTGGCCAACGTGCGCACGCCCGACATGCGCAGGGGAGACCTCGCCGCCCAGCTCGCGGCATGCGAGCGGGGTGCCCTGCGGTACCGCGAGCTGGTGGCGCGGCACGGCCGGGCATACGTGGAGAGCGCCGTCCACGATCTGCTCGATTACGCGGAGCGGCGCACCCGAGCGGCCGTGGCCTCACGCGTCCGGCCCGGACGGTACGTGGCCCAGGACTGCCTGGAGGGCGACGGGGTCGGCGAGGACGACATCACCATTCGGGCCACGGTGGACGTGCGGGACGGCAGCCTCATCCTGGACTTCGCCGGCAGTCACGGTGCCGTCGCAGGGAACGTGAATTGCCCGCTCTCCGTCACCCGCTCCGCCGTGTTGTTCGTGCTGCGGTGTCTGGTGGACGAGGATATTCCCACCAACGGAGGCATGCACCGCTTGGTAACGGTGCGGGCACCCGAGGGATCGGTGGTGAACGCGCCCTGGCCCCGCGCGGTGGCGGCCGGGAACGTGGAAACGTCTCAGCGGATCGCCGACACGCTGTTCCTCGCGCTGGCGCAGGCGGCCGACGTCCCTGCCCAGGGGCAGGGGACCATGAATAACGTGGTGCTGGGCGGTGACGGGTGGACGTACTACGAAACGCTTGGTGGAGGGCAGGGAGCCTCGGCGGTGGCCCGCGGGCCGTCGGGGGTGCACGTAGGGATGTCCAACACCCGGAACACGCCGGTGGAGGTGTTCGAGCTAGAGCACCCAATGCGCATCGCGACGTACGCCCTACGGTCCTCCAGCGGCGGTGCGGGGCTTCACCGCGGGGGGGACGGAGTGATCCGCGCCTACGAGGCGCTCACGAGCGCCGAAGTGAGCGTGATCAGCGAGCGCCGGCGTCGCACCCCGCAGGGCGCGGCCGGGGGCGAGCCCGGAGCTCCGGGTCGGAACACGCTGAACGGGGAGCCGTTGGGAGGGCGGGTAGAGCTGACGATGCAGCCGGGGGATGTGCTCAGGATCGAGACGCCGGGGGGAGGGGGGTGGGGGAAGCCTGATGGGGAACGGGGCACGGGGAACCGGGAGCGGTAAGACGGGCTGCCCGCCGGGCGAGCCGTGCGCTCCCGATCGGCCGTGAGTGTCCTACCGTTCCCCGTTCCCTGTTCCCCGTTCCCGTCCTCGCCTAGCGTGTCATTCCCCCGACCTCTCAAACACCTTCGCGTCAATGAAGAGCCTGAGTAAATCGTGATCCAGCTGGCCCTTCTCGGTCTCGTCCTGCAGGATGTCCAGCGCCCTGGGAACCGGTTGGGCGGGCTTGTAGGGTCGGTCGGAGGCCGTCAGCGCGTCGAAGATGTCGGCGATGGTCATCATCCGGGTCTGGATGGGGATCTGATCGCGTGTGACCTTCCGCGGGTAGCCCGAGCCGTCCAGCTTCTCGTGGTGGCCGTAGGCGATGGTCGGGACGGACTGCAGCTCCTTCGTCCAGGGTATCTGCAGCAGGAAGCGATACGTGTGGGTGACGTGGTTCTCGATCTCGAGCCGCTCGCTCTCGTCCAGGCTCCCCTTCCGGATGCTGAGGAAGCGTACCTCGTCGCCGGTCAGATAGGGCTGCTTCCTGCCGTCTAGGTCCTCGTAGTACCGCTCCGCGTAGTGCAGCAGGTTCTCGAAACTCCCCTCCGGGAGCACCGTCGGCTCGTTGGATTCGAGCACGAGGTGGATGAACCGGTCGAGCTCGTCGAGTTCCCGACGATGGTCCGCCTCGAGCTGCTGCACGAACGCCTCGTATCCCTGGCTCCCCTGCCGCTCGAGGTACTCGGCCCGCAGGCGGTGGTACTCGGCCTCCGCAGTGCGCCGCACGAACGCGAAGCGCTGCCTGATGAGAGCGAGGTCGGGCGGGTGGAGCTTCTTGGCCTTGATCAGCACCTGCTCTCGTACGCCCACCTTCCCGAAGTCGTGCAGCAGGCCGGCGTAGCGGATCTCGCGGATCTCCTGGCGTGAGAACTTAACGTGCCGGAAGGGACCGCCGGCGCTCCGATCCACCGTCTCAGCCAACCCTACGGTCATCGAGGCGACCCGACCGGAGTGGCCAAACGTGGTAGGATCGCGCTGCTCGATGGCGGTCACCGAGGCCCGCACGAAGCCCTCGAAGAGTCGCTCGATACTCTCGTATAGCTGGCTGTTCTCCAGGGAGACGGCCGCCTGTCCCGCCATTGCCCTGACCAGTTCAACTAGGCGACTGGCGTAGGGAACGACCTCGGCGTCGAAGTCCTCTGGTGCGGAGAGCGTGACGTCGCCGTGACGTTTGCAGTTGATGAGCTGCAGGACCCCGATGATCTCGTCCTTGTTGTTCTTCATCGGGACGGCGAGCATCGACTTGGAGCGGTAGCCGTACTTCTCGTCGAATGAGCGGTTGAAGGTGTAGTCCACGTCGGGCGGCAGGAAGTATACGTCGGGGATCATCAGCGGATCGCCGGTGGTGGCGGCGTACCCCGCGATGCTGCCCGTGTCGAGCGCCATGGTGTACTCGACGAACGGGATGTCGGGCCGCGAGACGTTCTGGGAGTGTGCGAACCGCAGCCGCTTCGTGCCGTCTTCCTGCTCCTCGACGATATACAGGCTGCCGCCGTCCGAGTTTGTGATCCGCAGTGCCTGTGACAAAATGAGCCCGAGCAGCGTGTGGTAGTCACGCTCCGTGGAGAGCGCCATGCCGATGCTGGTGAGCTCCTTGGTCTCGCGTGTGCGGGATGCCGCTTCCTTACGGGCTCGAAGGGAGTCGGCCCGGGCGGCGGCCTCGCGGTAGGCGGCGCGCAGCGCGACCAGGAGCTGGCGGGGCTGCCACGAATGGGGGACGTACGCCGTGATCAGGTCGTCCGGCAGTCCGTCGGGGACGTCCTCCTCGTGCGGTGCGCCCACGACCACCACAGCGCCGCCCTCGCCCACGAAGCGCCGCAGCCGCTCCGTCGGGAAGCGCGACCGGCTGGCGGGATCCAGCACGAATGCGGTCGGCGAGCCCGCCACCGCGAGCTCGTCCGCCGTCTCCACTGCTTGTGTGGTGACGCCCTCCGCCTCCAGCGCCGCGGCGATGAGGCGCGTGCCGAACGTGCTGGGGTGCAGCAGCGCGTACTTCACGGGGAGGGCGTCGTCGTGTCCGGCACGGCCGAGTCGGGTGGGGGCGGCGGCGTGACTCCCCACAGCATGCGCAACGGCCGCCGGCTGAGCTGCTCGGCAAAGTGCTCCAGAATCACCGCGGAGCGCGTGAGCTTGTCGATCGCGAAGGTGATGTCGGCCCGGTTCTCGGTGGCCATGTCGTGCGCGGTGGTCGCCAGGCTGTCCAGCTCCTCCAGTAACACGTTGGCGTTCTCTAGCGCGACCATGATGCTGTCGGTCGCCGGGCCGATGCGAGGCTCCACCTGTGCCAGGATCCGGTCGGTCCGCTCCAGGCTCTGCGTCAGTCGGTCCAGCACCGTCTGCAGCTGGGGGCGGGCCTCGGCGAGCAGCGACCCTGTCTGGTCGACCGTCGCGGTGGTCTTCACCACGAGCTGTCGTGTCTCGGCCAGGGCGGCGAGCACGTCCTCGTGCATGCCGGTGGCGATGTCGGCGAGGGCCTCCATGACGCTGGCGCGGCGCTCGGATTCGAGTGTGTCCCCGGGCTGCAGGAACACCTGGGCCGGTGTCGCGGGCGGCATCTCGAGCTCGATGATCGCCGCGCCGACTACCACGGTCGGGGGCGGCGCGATCAGCGCCCGCGTGCCGGCCGGCAGCCGCAGACGCGTCCCGTCGGGAAACCGCTCGCGGATCGACAGCGTCGCTATGAAGCTGAGCTGGTTGCTGGCGGAGTCGAGGTGCGGATTCACCGCGGCTACCCGCCCGATCTCCAGGCCCTGCAGGACCACCCGCGTGTCCTGCGTGAGGCCTTCCGCTTCGGCGGCCCGCATGTGCAGCACGTAGCGCCCCTCGAGCAGGCCGCTCGTCAGCACAGCGGTGCCCACGACGATCCCGATGGTCACCAGGATGAACAGGCCGACGAGGAAATCGGTGCGTCCCGTAGCTACCTCCCTGCTCACGCGTCGCGCACGAGCTCGCCCTTGACGAGGCGGTATCGCACCTCGACCCGCGACTCGAGCAACTGGGGAATGAACTGCCCCGTGATAAACACGGTGCGCCTCGAACCTGTCTCGGTCTCGCCACCTCGCGCAAGCTCTAGCAGCTCGGCGGCCGTGCGGGTGGTCAAGCCGTCGAACGGGTCAGCGAGGATCACCAGATCGGGGTCGAACGCCAGCGCGCGGGCGAGGGCGGCACGTCGGCGCTCTTCATCGGTGGCCCCGGCCGGCCGCAGGTCTCCCGCGTCTGCGATTCTCAGTAGCGTCAGCATGATCCGGATCCGACCGTTGATCTCCCGCTCCGTGAGGTCGCTGCCGTAGCGCAGCGGCAGGGCGACGTTGTCGCGCAGCGAGAGATTGTGTAGCAAGCCATCGCCGGCGGGAAGGTATCCCACCTGTCGGCGGAAGGCGAGCGCCGCGCGACGTGACAGGCTGGATACGTCCTCGCCGAACAGCAGCACACGGCCGGAGCGCGGCCGCCGCAGGGCCATCGCGAACGCCGGGAGGGCGTCCACCCCGCTCGCCTCAGGCCCCGTCACCACGACCGCGCGGTGCTCCGGTACCTCCAGCGCGATCCGCGTGCCCTCACCCGGAAGGGTCACGTCCTCGAAGATGAGCGGCGCACTCATGCCATGAGAATCACGAAGAGGCCGGAGCAGAAGAATATGGCGATGATGCTGCCCACCGCGGCCTGGCTGGCCGCAACCGGTATCTCGGTGGGGGCTCCCCGCACGCTCAGACCATGGAAGCTGGGGATCATCCCCACGATGATGCCGAAAACGAGCCCCTTGACGACGGTGAGCCACACATCCCGCAACGAGAGGGAGGTCAGCACGATGTCGAAGTAGCGCTCGGGCATCATCCCGTTTGCGGTAGCCGCCACGAGCCCGGAGAAGATGGCCACCACGTCGAATACGATGATCAGTCCGAAGATCGAGAGCAGGGCCGCCCCGAAGCGCGGCAGCACGTGGTAGTGCAGCGGATCGATCCCCATCCCCTCCAGGGCGTTGATCTCGCCCATCACCTTGTTGGTGGCGAGCTCCGCCGCGATGGCTGTGCCCGAGCGGCCTGCCACCGCCAGCGCTGTGATCAGCGGCCCCAGCTCCCGCACGATCGCCACCACCATGAGGCGCCCGAGTAGCTCCGTGGCACCGATCCGCCCCAGCTCCCGCACCGCCTGGGAGATGACCAGGAAGCTGAGGATGGAGGAGAGGACCAGGATGAGGGGGAGGGCCTGGAGGGCGGTGAACCACACCTGCTTGAGGAGCACACGGAAGGCCACACGGCGCCCTGCCCTGGGCAGCCACCGCGCCGCCTCCAGGGTCGAAAAGAAGAAGCGCGCCAGCGCCCCCAGCCAGGCGATCGAGCGCGCTACCCCTTGTCCGAGTGCCGCAACTGGCGCCGTCACGCGCCTATGTTACTACCCCTGCTGGATCTGCCTCAAGGCCTCCTGGGCTTCCGTGTACTCCGGGAAGTCGCGGGCCACCTGGCTGAACAGCTCCACGGCGCGCTCTGTGTCGCCGCGGTCCTGGTACAGCAGGGCCTTGCTGTAGAGCCGCAACGCCTCCTGCGGAATGTCCTCCGACCGATCCCGCCGCGACTCGTATGCCTGCTCAGACAGGGCCGGCAGGTCGAGCCCCTTGGTAATGTTGTTCGCCAGGTCCACCACCATCGGGAACAGGTTCTCCCGCTCCTCGCGGCCCCGCTCCACCTTTACGATCTCGCCCGTCTCCACGTTGACGATCCGCGCGTTCACCCGGAAGTCGCCGTACCAGTCGATGAAGCTCCCGAAGACCATGTACTTCGCGCCCACCAGCCTACCCACCTGGGCGGCGGTGCCGGCGTCCACGGTCCCCGAGGCACCGAGCTCCATCTCGGAGAGCAGGTCGTTGATCCGGCCGCGCTCCACCACCCGCAGGGCGTCGTTGATGGCGAACTCCGTGAGCAGCAACTGCTGGATGCCGACCGTGAGCGCCTCGAAGTCTTCCTTGTCCTGGCCATAGGAGCCGCCGTCCTCGAAGGGCATCACCGCGACGCCCGGCCGCATGTCCTGCCCCCAAACGACCTGAGGCCCGGCGAGCCCAGCCGCGAGGGCCAGAGTCGTAACCGAACGCCAGTGCATAAGCCTCTCCTCCGTCCTCAGAGGGTGAGTTGCATTCCCTCGGTGGCGGCGATCACCCCGAAGGTGTGCCCCGACTCCTCCGCCTCCGCCTGTGCCGCCTCGACCACGTTGTCCATCGCTGCATCGTCGTGCTCGGGGCGGTGGTGAAACAGCACCAACTGGCCGACGCCCGCGTCGCCCGCCAGGGCCACCGCCTCGGAATACGACGAGTGCCCCCAGCCGCGGTGCTGCTCGAGATCGTCGGGCGTGTACATGGCGTCGTGGATCAGCACCTCGACGCCTTCCAGGAACTCGACCAGCTCGCTGCGCCAGCCCGGTCCCACCTCATACTCTCCGCCCGACCCGAGCTCATTGTCGGTGACGTAGGCCATGCTGGCCCCGCCCTCCACCGGCGTCAGCCGATAGCCCAGCGTGTTGCCCGGGTGGCGCAACCGCATCGCCTCGACCCGGAAGCCGTCGATCTCGAACCCCCCCGGCTCCACGTGCTCAACGAATAGCTCTGCGGCGACCCGGTCGAGCGGGACCGGGAACACGACCGGGTGCATTTGCTGCCGCAGGATCACGTCGAGATCGACGTCCCCCTGCTTGGACCCCCAGACGCGCACCTCGTTCCCATCGTTGAAGAAGGGTGCGAAGAACGGGATGCCCTGGATGTGGTCCCAGTGGGTGTGGCTCAGCAACAGATCCACCCGAAGGGGGCCGTTGCCGCGCTCCACCAGGTCTTGCCCCAGGAGTCGAATGCCGGTGCCCGCGTCCAGGATGACGAGCCGGTCGCCCGCATCGCCGCCGTGTTCCACGGCGACACACGGGGTGTTCCCCCCGTACCGGGTGGTCAACGCACCGGGGGTCGGAATAGACCCCCGTGCACCCCAGATCGTTATCGTGTGTGCCATCCGACCGGTTCAGGCGCCATTGCCGCGAACCTATTCGCGGCGGGGGAGCTCACACAAGGCGTGCAGTCACGCGAGGTCCGTGACATGGGTCACTAGAGACCGGCCAGCTCCTCCAGGCCGCGGCGGTTCTGAATGGCGATGTGCTTGCGGGACACGACGATCATGCCCCGGTCCGCCAGCTCCCGGATCGTGCGCGAGACCGTCTCGCGGCTCGAGCCGATCATCTGGGCCAGCATGTGGTGGGTGATCTTGCGCGGAATGTGCTCGCCGTCGTGCTCATCGGCGAGCTCCACGAGCACCCGGGCCACCCGGCCGCTGACGTCGAGCAGGACTAGGCCGCCGATCTTGTCGTCGGCCCGCCGCAGCCGCCGGGAGAGGGCCTGCAGCAAGCCGAGCGCGATGCGCGGCGCCTGCTCGAGACACTGGCGGAACTCGTCGCGCCGTAGCACCAGGAGGTTGGAGTCCTCGGTGGCGATCACGTGAGCCGAGCGGGGTTGGTCGTCGATCAGCGACATCTCGCCGAAGAAATCCCCGGCTCTGAGAATCGAGAGGATGACCTCGCGCCCGTCCTCGCCGATGAGGACTACCTTGACCTCGCCGTTCAGCACCACGTAAAGGGCATCGCCTGGGTCGTCCTCGAACAGTATGACGCTGTTCTTGGGGTAGGTGCGCTCCCGGGCGGCTTTGGTGACGCTCGCTATCTCCGTGTCGGATAGCTGCGTGAAGAGCGGGATCTTCTTAAGCCGCTCGACCGCCGACAGGGAGGCGTCGCCTGCGGAAGTACCGGTCATAGACAGGCCTAGCTTACGTCCCGGCCCGGAGCCTGTCAATCGAAATGGACCCGGCGGCTTGCCCCCAAGTTCATGTCACGATTATATTTCCGCCTCTTCGGACCACAGTTGTTGTACCGTTTGCCCGTGGGGAGTGTCCTGGTGAAAGCGGATATCCATCCTACCTATCAGCGCGCGGTCGTGCAGTGCGCCTGCGGCAACACGTTCGAGACGCGCTCGACCCTGGCGGACATCCACGTGGAGATCTGCGCGCGCTGCCATCCGTTCTTCACCGGCAAGCAGAAGCTCGTGGACACGGCTGGCCGCGTGGAGCGCTTCCGCCAGCGCTACTCCGGGACGGCCGAGTCGAGCGGAGCGTAGCTCGTCATGGAAGCGCGGCTCGAGGCCGCGCTTGCACGCGCGGCTGAAGTCGAACGAGAACTGGCCGAACCCGCCACCGCACGCGATCCCGCAAAGCTAAAGGCGCTGGGTCGGGAGCACGCCCGACTGGAGCGCATACGCAAGACAGCGGCCCGGTATGCGAAGCTGCGTAACGAGTTGGAGCAGGCCGAGGAGCTGGCCCGGGACCCCGATGCGGCGCTGGTGGAGCTGGCCCAGGCTGACGTGGAGCGGCTGCGCCCCGACGTAGCGGCGCTGGAAGCGGAGCTGCACGACCTACTGGTGCCGCCGGATCCCCTCGCGGACCGGGACACCATCGTGGAGATCCGGGCCGGGACCGGGGGAGACGAGGCAGCGCTGTTCGCCGCGGACCTGTTGCGCATGTACACCCGGTACGCGGAGCGCTGCGGGTGGCATGTGGAAGTGGTCTCGGCTTCCGAAGGGAACGTGGGGGGCGTGAAGGAGGCCATCTTCAAGGTCGCCGGCGAGAGCGCCTACGGCCGGCTGCGGTACGAGTCGGGAGTGCACCGGGTGCAACGGGTTCCCGCGACCGAGACGCAGGGCCGTATCCACACGTCGGCCGCCACAGTGGCCGTGCTCCCGGAGGCGGAGGAGGTGGACGTCGAGATCGAGGAAAAGCACCTCAAGGTCGACGTGTTCCGCTCCTCCGGGCCCGGCGGGCAAAGCGTGAACACCACCGACAGCGCCGTCCGGATCACCCACCTACCGACGGGGCTCGTGGTCCAGTGTCAGGATCAGAAGTCCCAGCTGCAGAACAAGATGCGGGCCATGGAGGTGCTGCGTGCGCGGCTCCTGGACCGCGTGGTCGCCGAGCAGGAGGCCGAGCGGGCCCGCGAGCGGCGCGCCATGGTGAGTACCGGTGACCGCTCCGCGAAGATCCGCACGTACAACTTCCCGCAGAACCGGGTGACCGACCACCGCATCAACCTCACCACGCACCGCCTGGACGAAGTCCTGGACGGTGAGTTGGATGAGATCATCGAGGCGCTCACGGCCGCATACCGCGACGAGCGCGCCGCCACCTGAGCCGTGCCGTCCGTGGGTGAGGAGCTGCACGCCGCCGCCCTCCGGCTGGCGGATGCGGGCTTCGAGCAGCCGCGGCGCGAGGCCGCCGGTCTGTGGGCTCGCCTCTCCGGCGAGACGGTGGGCGAGGTCTGGTTGGGGCAGGAGGCTGATGCCCCGGAGCAGCGCCGCGCGCGCTATCGCGCGGCAGTGGAACGCCGCGCCCTCGGCGAGCCGGCGGCCTACGCGGCCGGGGCGGCCGGGTTTCGCTGGCTGGAGCTTAGGGTCGATCCCCGGGTCCTGATTCCACGGCCGGAGACCGAGGGGCTCGTGGAGCACGTGCTGGTGTGGGGCCGACAGGGTGGTGTGGAATCGGACTGGGGAGCGGCCCTCGATGTGGGGACGGGTAGCGGCTGCATTGCCCTGAGCCTCGCGACCGAAGGGGGGTTTGGCCGTGTCGTGGCGACCGATGCCGCCCCGGGCGCGCTGGAGGTGGCATGCCACAACGCGGCCCTGGTGGCCCCACCGGTTCCCGTGGAGTTCCGCCAGGGGGACCTGCTGGCGCCGGTCGCCGGGGAGACATTCGAGGTCATCGTCTCGAATCCGCCGTACGTGGACGCTGCGGAGTTCGCCGCTCTGGATGAAGGCGTGCGCCTGTACGAGCCCCGGGACGCCCTGGTGAGCGGTGAGGGCGGGCTGGAGCACTCCCGGCGACTGTTAGAAGGGGCGGCTGGACATCTTGCTGTCGGCGGCCTCCTCGCCCTGGAGGTAGATTGCACCAGGGCCGAGGCGACACTGGGGCTGGCTCGGGACGTGGGCTGGCGCGGGGCTCGCCTCGAGGACGATCTGTTCGGACGTCCACGCTATCTCCTCGCGACCAAGGAGTGATCGGTGATCGAAGCGAAGGCACTCGACCTGGGGCGCCTCATTGGGCAGAGTGAGGACTACAAGATGCTCAAGCGCGCGCGCGAGGAACTCGAGGGCGACAAGGAGCTGGAGGCCAAGTTCGAGGAGCTGCAGCAGGTCGCGGTGCGCCTGGAGCGGGCGATGGGGGAGGGGAAGGAACCCGAGAGTGCCGACGGAGAGGCGTACGAGCGCCTACTGAGCGAGGTGCAGTCCGACAGCCGCTACCAGCGCCTCGTGGCCGCCCAGGCGAACTTCGACAAGCTCATGCTCCGGGTGCAGGAGCAGATCATGGAGGGCATCCGCAAGGGCGCCGAGAGCGTGATCATCACCCTCGACTGACGGCACGCGGCGAGGCATCGTTGTTCATCGTCGTCGAAGGCCCCGAAGGGGCAGGCAAGACCACGCTGGCGGCACGGCTCGCCGGCCGCGCGCGGGAGGCGGGCCACCAGGTGCTGGAGGTGCGGGAGCCCGGAGGGGTCGAGACGGCCGAGGCGGCGCGGGCGCTGGTACTCGATCCGGAGCGGGCGTGGAGCCCGGCGGCCGAGCTGTTCCTCATCTTGACGGCCCGGGCGGAGCTGGTGCAGAAGGTGATTCGCCCCAAGCTCGAGCAGGGCTCGTGGCTGGTGATCAGCGACCGGTTCGACCTCTCGACGGAGGCCTACCAGGTGGCCGGGAGAGGGCTCAACCGGGACGCCGTGCTCGCAGCCAACCGGCTCGCAACCGGCGGGCTGTGTCCGGACGTTACCTTGGTGTTGGATCTCGAGCCGGACGAAGGGCGACGCCGGCAGGCGGCGCAGGGGAAGCGGCCGGATCGGATGGAGCAGGAGGATGCCGCCATGCACCAGCGCGTGGCTCGGGCCTTCCGCGAGGCCTCAGGACCCGGCATCATCCATCTGGATGCCCGGCTGGCGCCCGACGATCTGGCGGATGTGGCCTGGAACACGGTGCGGGAGCGGCTCGCCGGAACACCATAGATTGCCGCAGGGTTGAACCGATAGGGGAAGGCTCGCAACGGATTTCGGAGGTATGCGAATGAGGGGTCAGCGCATCCTGTTGCTCACTCTGGTGGGGTTCATCTCGTTTCTCTCGGGCGGATGGCTCCTGCAGCGGGGGACCTCGCGGGCGGGCAACATCTACCAGCAGGCGAGGCTGTTCGACGACGTCATCGGATACGTCGCCGATTACTATGTCGACTCGGTGGGCGTTGACGAGCTGTACGACATGGCCATCGACGGCCTCCTCGACCGGCTGGAGGACCCCTACGCCCGCTTCCTGCGTCGGGAGGATTACGAGGAGCTCACCGAGAGCACCACGGGCAACTACGGCGGCCTCGGCATCCGCATCGACGTGCGCGACGGTTGGATCACGATCATCGCGCCCATCGCGGGCACGCCGGCCGAAGCGGTCGGGCTGGAGACGGGCGACCGGATCATCGCCGTGGACGGTGAGTCCACCTTCGGCTGGAAGAGTGACCAGGCGGTATCCGTGCTGCGCGGCAAGCCCGGCAGCTCGGTGGAGCTGACGGTGGCGCGCCCCGGGTTCCCCGAGCCGCTCGAGTTCACGGTCAAGCGGGCCCTGATCCACATCACCGCGATCCAGGCGGCGACCGTGCTGGGCGGCGACGTGGCCTATATCTCCCTGGTGTACTCGAACATCAGCGAAACGCTGGCCGACGAGCTGGAGCAGGAGATCGCCCAGCTGCGCGAGGCGGGCGCCCGCTCCTTGATCCTCGACCTGCGGAACAACCCCGGCGGGTTGCTCGACGCCGGTGTTGACGTGACTGATCTGTTCCTCGAACCCGGTGAGTCGGTGGTCTCGACGCGAGGCCGCGCGCGGGGTACGTCTGATGCCTACCGGGCGCGCGACGGGCAGCGGTGGCCGGACATGCCGATCGTGGTACTGGTGAACGGCGGCACGGCCAGCGCCTCGGAGATCATCGCCGGCGCGTTGCAGGACCACGATCGTGCGCTCATCGTGGGCACGCCCACGTTCGGCAAGGGGCTGGTGCAGACCGTGTTCCGGCTGGGCCGCACGCAGGCGCTGCGGCTCACCACCGCCCGGTGGTACACGCCTAGCGGCCGCACCATCCAGCGGCCCGTCGAGCGCCATGCGGTCGAGACCATCATGGTCACCCAGCTCGAGGAAGGTGCCACGGACACTGCCGCGGTCGATTCGAGCCAGGTCTACCGCACCGACGCGGGACGCCCGGTGATCGGCGGCGGCGGGATCCGTCCCGATCTCGTCGTGGCGGCCGATACGCTGACGACCGCCGAGCAGGAGTTCCTGCGGGCATTGGGCTCCAAGCTCCCAGTGTGGCGCGACCTAATGACCAGCTACGCGCTGGAGATCAAGGCCGCCGGGGCGGTGACCGACCCCGACTTCGCGGTCACCGGGGCGATGCGTGCCGAGCTGCTGCGGCGCCTCCAGGAGCGAGATGTAGAGGTGACCGATGCGCAGTACCGTGGGGCCCGTGGCCTCATAGACCGGCAGTTCGGCTACGAGGTGGAACGGTACGTGTTCGGGCGGGAGTCGGAATCGCGCCGCCGCATCTCGGATGACGTCCAGGTGCAGAAGGCGTTGCGGCTTCTGCAGGAGGCGAGCACCCCGACCGAGCTGCTGATACTCGCAGAGCAGGCCGCGGAGCGCGCGCGCAATCCGTGAGTGCCGTCGGGATCGTGGGGCCGGGTCGCGCTGGGGTCGCGCTCGGCCTCGCGCTGTCCCGGGCAGGACACCACGTAGTGCTCCACGGCAGGCGATCCCGCGAAGTTCCCCAACCACTCACATTGACTGTCGGCGACGCTCCACCGTGGCTCGCCGCGGTGGATGTCGTGGTGTTAGCCGTTCCCGACGACGCCGTGCGCGATGTGGCGGCGGCGCTGGCGACCACCGCTGCGGTGAGCGAGCGCCACACCGTGCTCCACCTCTCGGGTGCGCTCGGAACGGACGTGTTGCAGCCGCTCTCCGCGAGCGGCGCGGCTCTCGGCTCGCTGCACCCCTACCAGACGCTGGACGAGTCGCCGCAGGCGGTCGGGCGCCTGGAGGGCGCGGTGGCCGGCGTCGCCGGTACGGACAGGGCGGTAGCCGTCGCCTCCGAGCTCGCGCGCTCCGTCGGGATGGAGCCGGTTCCTGTGCCTGAGGAGCAGCGGGCGCTGTACCACGCCGCCGCAGTGTTCGGGTCGAACTACCTCGTGACGCTGGCTGGGGTAGCCGCGGAGCTGCTCGAGGAGGTCGGAATGAATCCCGAGCAGTCGCGCGCGGCGCTCGGCCCACTAATGGCTGCCGCGCTCGAGAACGCGCTTGCCAGCGGGCCGGGAGCCGCCCTCACGGGGCCCGTGGCGCGGGGGGACGTGGAGACCCTGCGGAGTCACCTGGCGGTGCTGCCCGATGACGTGGGCGATCTGTACCGAGAGCTCGCACGGGCGGCGCTGCGCTTCGCGGATCTCCCGCCCGAGCGGCGGGCCGCGATCGAGGCAGCGCTGGAGGCTTAGAGCTCAGGGGCCGTCCCGCTTGACGATGGCTGCGGCTTCGGCATTCCAGGGGAACACGAACGAGCCGCCGAAGGTGAGCACCCAGCGGCTTCCCACGTCCGAGCCCTCGCCGAACCGGTAGCCGATGTCGATCCGTCCGGTGCGCGCGGCTGTGCTGAGCGCGCCACCGGGCCGCAGCCCGATCCCCACGTTGCCCCCGAAGCGCGCCTCCTGGTCGGGGTACCACGCGCCCCCGTAATCCAGAAACGCAGCGAAGCCGAGCGAGACCAAGTCGAACATCGCCTCGAGCGGGTACCAGCGGTGCTCTAGGGTGCCCCAGATGGCGCGCGTCCCCACGAAGGAGTGCGGCTCCCAGCTTCGGGGCGGCGTCTCGAAGCCCAGGTCGAACTCCTCGCCCGGCGGCGGGGACTCGAGCACGCCACCCTGGATGTGCAGCGCCGTGGAGTGACGGTTGGCGAACTGGTTTCCCAGCGTCAAGTCGAAGACGACGCGGCCCGAGTCGAGGCCGGCATCGTTGAACAAGGCGTTTGCCTTGAGCTGCGCCATGAAGAAGCCGGTTGTCCCGGCGGCGCCGACTGTGGCCTCCAGCTGGGGGCCGATCCCGTCGCTGGCGTAGCCCCAGGCGTCTGGAGCGACGTTTATCCACAGTGAGACCCGCGTGCTGACGTCGATGTCCTCGGTGCCGAAGCCGTTGAAGTAGCGCATCTCGGCGAACCGAGCCCGCCGGTACTCGGCCCAGAGGCGGAGCACCCCATACAGACTGTCCGGCACGGCCATACCCGTGTCCTGCACGAGGACGTACTTGTCCTGTCGGACCTCTCCCTGCACGCCGAGCCTGACGTATCGGCTGGGTCGCGCGAGCGGCGCATAGACGCCCATCAGCCGGTTGATCAACGCGTCGCGGCGGTACTCTGTCGTGTCCCGCGTGCCAGCGCTGTCCACGCGATACCGCAGTACGCGGCGGCCGGCGGCCTCGCCGTCGTAGTCGACCGAGTGCCGATCCAGGTTGGAGTAGAATGGGTCGCCGGCGCGCCACCAACCGTCGGTGCCGTCGTTCCACAGGGTCGCCAGGCCCTTGGCCCGCACCTCGCTGCCCCCGATACGGCGGAAGTTCGCCGCCAGCTCCAGGCCGTGCCGGTCGACCTGCTTGACGAACGCGGCGCTGGCGAGGTTGCCGCGCCCGAGCAGGTTGATCTCGGTCAGCCCGAACCGTCCGGTCCAGGAGCCGTCGGTGGCCACGCTGAACTTGAGGTTGGGCTTGGTGCTCCAGCCGTCCTGCGTGTCCACGATGACGGCGAACTTGCCATCGATCCGCGTGGTGTCGAGCCGAACTGACTTGAAGATCTCACGCCGGCGCAGGTTGCGCTCCGATTCCTGCAGCTTGGCCGGGTCGAACGGCTCTCCCACGTGGAACAGCAGTTCGTCGAAGATCACCCTGGGTTTCGTGGTGATGCGGATCTTGTTCATGATGCGGAACACGGTCTTCCCCTCGACCTCTTCAGGGGTGAACACGTTCCGCGTGACGATGATGATGGTGTCGATTGTGGGTGGGGCGGAGGAGATGTCTTGTGCCGCTAGCAGCGCGGGCAGGCCGGCCCAGCAGCCGAGCAGGAAGCCAAGCCCGAGCGCGGATTGCCTTGGCGTCACCGCACCCGTTCCTGCTCCAGGATCTCGATCGCGCTGATCTTCCACGTCCCGTCGACGGGCACGACCGCGACCCGCGTGTCGTAGCGGTTCTGGCGAAAGTGGCGGTGGCCGAAATGGGTCACCGTTCCACCGACCGTCCACGACGCCTCGGCGTCGAAGCCACCATCGTCCCTGGGCTCGACCGCGCCGACGTCGAGCACCTCTACGGCATCGACTCGGGCCCGTACCCCGCCGCGCTTCTCCATCACGAGGGAGCGGCGGTGCTCGAGGTAGACGTCGCTCAGGGTCTCGCCGGTCACTGCGACGGCCAGACGGTCGTACGCCGGGCCCTCGTCGCGGAACTCGAAGGCACGGTACACGTTGGGCAGCACGCTTGCCAGCACGCGCCGTGCCTGGTGTGGTGACGTGACCCGTCCGACCGAGGCCGGCAGGGCGATTGAGACCTGTGCCAGCGGTGCGAAGACGCACGCGAGGGCGAGCGTAACTCGCGCGGCGGCGAACGACTTGTTGCGGTGCCGCCCGCGCGACCCGACGGCCATGAGAACCACCGTCAGCCCGACGAGGGGAAGCGAGAGCAGTGGCAGGGGCAGCTCCGGCGGCTCCACGGAAACCGCGGCCACGGTGGGGATGGGGCTTTCCATGAGCTCGTTGCGCCACCGTAGAGCTGGCTCGTCGGCCGTCAGCGTCGTCGAGCGCGATGACTCGGGATCGATCGCCGTTGCCGGGATAGCCGACAGCCCCGTGGGAAACGTGGTCCAGGCGAGCGTGACCTCCTCGGGCATTCCCGACGTGAGATACACGACCGTGACCCCCACGAACGCCTGGTCCAGCGCCTCGCGGACCGGTGTCTGGCGCGGCAGCACGCCCTGCGCGTCCACCGTCATGAAGCTGGCCCGGTCAATCAGGCCGTCCACCGGTGCGCCATCGATCTCGACGGTCGTGCGTGCGGCTACGAACTCGGCCAGGCGCCGTGCCACGTCGTCCTGCGCCGCGATCTCGAGGTAGCCCTCCCAGGTGGGCACACCGATCTCGGCAGCCACGTCCTGGAGTCGGAGCAGCGCCTCGTGCCGCACCTCGAACGGCTCCACGGCCAGGTAGCTCTGGATCGGGATGTCGAGTCGCTGCGTGGCCACCCGTCGCGAGCCGGGCAGGCCGACGCCGGTAGTCGTGCCCGCGGTACCTGGAAGCCGCGGGCCGGTCGTCGTGGCAGCGGCGGCGTCGGTCGGTTCCGCGAGCGCGAGTGAGAGGGCTGCGGTGACCGCCGTAGCGCCCACCACGTAGCTGAGCGCCGCGCGCCCGCGCGCCTCCTCGGTGGGCCAGCGACGTGCCAGCAGTTGACCGGACAACGCGGCGACCGTTCCCAGCGCTAGGAGCGCCACGTCCATCCCCAACACGAGTACCAGGAGATGAGACCAGAGGGCGGCACTGCCCTCTGGCGCAGCCGGGAGCAGGGTGGCCAGGGCCACACCGTGGAACAGCCCGGCCGCGGCGGCCAGGCCGGTAACGCGGCGCGGCTCCGGCGGCGCACGCAGCGCTTCCCGTGCCAGAAACACCACGGCCACGGCGACGCAGACTTCGGCGACGACCGAATCGAGCGGCCGGTCGAGCAGGGCCGTGAGCCCCACCGCCGCTAGCTGTCCCACCGCGAACGCGGTCACGAGGCGAATCGAGCCGAGCGCCCCGCCCAGCAAGACGAGCGCCAGGACAAAGGCAACGTGCACCCATTGCCCGACTACGTGCCGCGCGCCGCTCAACGCGGCGCGCCGTGCGTCGCGCAGCCATTGGCTGAACGGTCCGACGTTCTCCTCGGGCACCTGCCAGGCGCTCTCCATGGGAGCCAAGGCGTGTGCAAAGCGCTCGCCCGACAGCAGCTCGAGCCGCATGACCGTCCTGATGGCGGGATTGGGCACGGGGTAGCGGATGCCGATCGCGTGGCCGGCCACCCCTCCGGGACAGCGGTAGGCCTGCCGATTGAGCCACCCGCCCGACTGGCTGAGGACCACGCGCTCGCCCTCGGGGCGGCAGTGAGCCGGTAGCTCGGGGCTCGGCATGGCCTGGACGGGTATTACCGAGGGCACGAACCACTGCACCAGGAAGGCGCCGGGCTCGCGCTCCTTGAGCTGTACCTGCACGGGCGGTACGTCGTCGGCCGCGGCGGGCCCCGCCAGAGTCAGCGCGAGGGCCAGTACCAGCGCGCGTGGGCGCAGGCGCACGTCAGCGATCTCCGGCGGTCGAGTCCCCGCCCAGCGCCAGCGCGCGGATCGCCGCCTCGTCGATCTCGACGGTATAGCGGCTGCGGACAGTGGCCAGCATGGCGTCGTTCGCCTGCTCCCTGAGCGCCGACGCGTAATCGCGCAGCACGTCGCTGCGAACCAGGTTGAGGTCGGGCACCCGCGGCTCCTCGACCTGCGTCACGTACGCGAGGTGCACTCCGTAGCCGGAAGCGATCGGGCCCTGCCATTCGCCGGGCTCCAGCTCGAACAGCGCGCCGGCGAAGCGCTGGCCGAAGATCCGCGAAACGTCCTGCTCGCGCTGCAGGGGGTACTCGTGCTGCAGCATGAAGCGGTCGCCCAGTTCGCGCGGTCGCACCTCGCTGGGGGGTGCACCGCGAAGTCGGGCGAGAAGTTGCTCCGCGTCGGCGACTGCGGCCTCGCCGCGCTGGTCGACGTTGAAATAGACGTGTGCGAAGCCGCGCCGCTCGGGAATGGTGTAGCGGTCGAGGTTCTCCTGGAAGTAAGCCTGGAGCTGCGTCTCGGTGGGCTGCACCTGCGATGCGAGGTCGCTGGTGAGGAACTCGATCTTCTGCACCATGCGGCGCCGGATTACCTCGTCGTTCCGGTCGAGCCCCATGGCCAGGGCCTCGCGGTACAGCACCTCCTGGCGCACGTAGTCGTCCACCAGGCCGCGCAGCTCGGTCTCGGTGGGGGGACGCTGCCAGCGGCTCTGCCAGGTGTCGCGCAGCCAACGGATCTCGGTCTCTGTGACCGCGACGCTCCGGTCAGGGCCGTCGCCAGAGTCTCCGGCGGTGAAGAGGGCGTTGAGGGCAAACAGCGCCACCCCGATGGCCAGGAAATGCACCAGCGGCTCGCGCAGCCAGCGAGTGATCTTCTCGTTCATTTCGCGTTCGATCGTGTCTCGTTCTTTGAAGGGAACGGGCCGACCCGGGTGCCTTTAGCGCTCCCGGGCCGGCCCGCGTCGCTCCAAAGCTACCGAGTGGCTACGGCGTGTACCAAATCGGGCTCGTGTAGGCCCGCTCCTGAGTGATCATCGATGCTTCGCTCGGCAGCGTGATGCCGAAGCGAGCTGCCTCGTACGCCGTCCAGCGCGGCGTGGGGATCTCGATCACCCGCGCGTAGTACACGGCGGGCACCGACGCGTCGAAGTCCGGATCGGTCCACACCGTGATCAGCTCCGGAGCGCCGATCGTGTTGGTCCAGGTCGCGTTGGCGACGTCCACCGTGTTGCCCACCGGTGGCAGCTTGCCGTCGCGTCCGGGCTGGCGGCGGTCGGCATCGCTCCAGGCGACGTCGTACACCTTCTCGTGCCGCTCACCCCGCGAATCCACCCAGCCCTTCACGATCTGGATGCGGTCGAGGTTGCCGGAGAACGGGTCCTTGAGCGCCGCTACGAGGAACGTGGGCGCCCCGTTGCCCGATCGCGCGGGCAGGTCGCCGCCCATGGGCACGCCCTTGGAGTAACCGATTGCGCCGGGCAGCCGGCTCTGTGCGTCCTCTGCGGTGAACTCCCAGCCGCCGAAGAAGCGCACCAGCATGCGCGGGCCGGTGGTGGCGTAGGTCTCCTTGCGCATCATGGCGTCGAAGATCGCCTCGCGCGTGTTCTCGGTGGCCCACACCGCGGCGTAACCCGACCCAACCATTTCCCAGCTCTCGTAGCGGCCGTTGGGGGTCTCACCCATCGGGTGCTTGTAGCGTTCGGGACTGGGCTCGGTGCCGGAGTGCTTGCCGAAGAAGTTCTCCTCCGCGGCGGTGGCCAGGCCGGTGTGGCTGTCGGTCGAGCCGACCATGCCGAACTTGTAGGGGTTCACACCCAGCTGCCGCTCGAGCTGCAGCCCGATCTGCAGCGCCGACCGGGCGTACTCGTACTGCAGCATCTCGTCTTCTTTCGGCACGCTGAGGTCGAGGTTGCCCTTGTCCCAGGTCTCGTAGTCGGCGAACTCGTCGTTGGGCGACAGGAACGGATGCGTCTCGCCGTCCCCCTTGATCTGCGTGACCTCGTACAACGGCTCCCACTTGGCGCGGGTCTCGGCGTACTCCCGGTCGAACGCCATGCCGGTAAACGTGTCCAGCATGGGGAACATGATACCGTTGCTCAGGTTGCCGTTGTGTGCCAGGGCGAGGATCCGGCCGCCCGTCTTGTCCTGGTAGTCCTGCATCCAGTTCCACAGATCGCGCGGGTTGTCGCTGCCCAACGGCTTGAGGGTCGTGTAGGGCTCCACGGCAGTGGCCTTGGTGCCGTCGTCGCGGAAGATCACGACCCGGTGCAGGTTGTTCCCGGCGGTGTTCGACGTCCACTCGTAGCCGATGAAGGCGGT
>JABAOF010031361.1_pt5 | contig 20209 bp, 13 predicted proteins | sample 7062171 | NCBI WGS metagenome assembly JABAOF01 (sample SAMN14538628, study PRJNA623070) | marine sediment metagenome | biome: marine biome [ENVO:00000428]; feature: marine pelagic biome [ENVO:01000023]; material: deep marine sediment [ENVO:00002113] | place: India: Gulf of Khambhat ...
CTTCCCCTCGCCTCGTAGCTAAGCCCATCCGGAGTTGGATATAGCCCTCCGGCGTACAGATGGAAGCATCCCGGGTGAAGACAGAGTTTGGGTGGCCATCGAGTTCACTTATATCGATGACTTCGACTCCGTAATCTCTGATGACAGCTTTCAGCCCATCATGTTGGAGTCTGGCTTTTTCTGGATCCGCTTTTTCACCGATATTATGGGCGGCTAAGTTATCTGCATCGAAATATTCTTTTCCAGGGCTGCAAACAACAACCCGGGTGAGACGATCTCCTTCATTGCTGAGCATGTTATTCAGCCCTCCTTAACTCTCTCTTGATTTTTAACGTTACCGTGCCCCCGTCTGTATGTTCTCGGGGGTCGAGACACTGGATATAGGCCTCGTCTCCTTCTTTGGCCAAGCCGAGTTCGACTGGGCTTATACCTTTTGCCAGAGCATTGTAGTAGGGAAGGAGCGACGCGATTGAATGCATACAGATGTTGTCTGTCTCCGCAAGATTGACCTTGTAGCCTTCATCGAGGACGATTTTCTCGCCGGTTTTATAAACAGGGCAGTTGCCTTTAATGTCGATGACCTCTATGATGAGTTTCATGGCTTAACTCCTATTGGCCTTAGTTTAGATAAGGCTCGGTTTTTAATCAAGATAAGAATGCCTTATAATAGGGCATCCATTATTATTAACTGTATAAGATTGTGAAATGAAGAAGGTCGATCAAGGTGACGCCATAGAAAAAATAGCTCTCGTCACTGGCAGCAGCCGGGGCATCGGCCGGGACATCGCCCTGAGAATGTCTGAGGTTGTATCAGGAGTGGCTGTTCATTACAGAAGACAGAGAGAAAAGGCCTTAGTCGTGGCTCAGACCATCCAGAAAAAAGGAAAGAAAAGCACGGTTTTTCGAGCTGACCTGACTAAGGAGAGAGAAGCGACTTATCTAGTTGAGAGAGTCATAGATAAGTTCGGGAAGATCGATATCCTGATCAACAATGTCGGGCCTGTTCTGGTCAAACCATGGGCAGACGTGTCGAAAGAAGAATGGGAGTATATCTTTCGGAGTAATCTGGAAAGTGCTCTTTTCTGTTTGAATGCGGCTCTTCCCGGGATGAAGGAAAGAAAGTGGGGGAGAATCATAAACCTCGGCTATAGCCGGGTGGAACAGCTCGCAGCCTACAAGAATATCACTCCTTATGCGATCGCTAAAACAGGACTGTTGATCCTCACCCGTAGTGTGGCGGCTTCTGTCGCTTCTTCGGGTATTACAGTCAACATGGTGTCTCCTGGATTGATCGAAGGGGGTGTTATTCCTCCATCGAGAAAAGTCCCCGCAGGAAGATTAGGAAAATTCGAGGATATCTCACAGGCAGTCTTATTCCTCGTCTCAGAAAAGGCTGCTTACATCACGGGAACGAATTTAATCGTGGCTGGAGGCTGGAAGCTCTGAAAGATGCACTCGAATAGTCAGAATTCTATCCTTCAATGAGACAATCCCGTATTGATTTTTATAATCTTTAAACTGAAATGTATGCTCTTCCCTGTTTAAGATGTTCAAGTAAGAATCCAGGTTGGAGGACAGATACTGGAACGCTTCTTGGGCATCTCCAGCGCTGGGATAAGCCACGATGATTCGGGTATGACTGGTCCCGTCTTTTGATTCGTATCGTCCGCTGACTCCGAAGATCAATCCTTTCAGCCGGAGTATGTCCCCCTCACCCAGGGTAAAAATTGACTGCAAGGCCAGGGGCCCCCGGATAAGCCTCTGGGATCCTGGGATGAGATTTTCCTGGGGTAAAAGGGAGAGGACCTTGACAGGCGTTCCTTCGGGGATCTGCTCGAGCGTTTTTTGGGTCAAAGCGATCATCACCGGGATGAGCGCTTCTTCTCCTTTGAAGTTATTGACCATCAGGAGGTAGTTATTCTTGACAGCGAGAAATTGGAGCTTATCCACCGAATTCCTGGCCGGAATTTCGGGGAGGGAAGTTTCAAGGCCGCATTTCATCAGGTAGATTCCTAAGGCCGCCTCACCACTCTCCATGCGATACGCCTCGAGGCTGATCTCTTGGATTCCCTTCCGATAGTGCTGGATGGTAAGATCCTCAAACCCAAACTCTAAGAAAATCTCGGCTCCGCCGTCGATGTAATCATACAGGTTGGCTCGAATGAAGCGGCGTGTTTTATCGCTTTTTGTCCACCCCTCCACAAAACCATCCTCAGGGAGGCGTAATGTTTGAGCCTGGCCTTGGAGAATCAGGAAGAGTATGCCGTAAAGACAGAGATGTTTTTTCATCTTCTTTGTCAGGGCAAGAATCAAATTTTCAGATGCTCGATCTTTTCTGTATCGGCCACTCCCAAACCCAGGCGTTGGGCGTAACGCAGGTATTCAGTGTAGCGAGGATGTTCGTTAACCTCGATATTCATGCTTTTTCTTTTTTCGACGATGAGGTTGTGACTGATCATATCCATGGCAAAGGGATCGGTGGCGAAGAAAAGTCTGCTGTATTTGTAAGTGAACTTGGCGGCTGGTCCGGGGCCGCCTTCGTATTGAGCCCGGAGACCATCGGCGATATTCAGGACGAGTTTATCCCGGATGACGGGAAAGGCCAGAACATCCACACAGACATCGAAAAACAAAGGCTTATGAAGCCTGTTCGTGTTGCAGATAGCGCCGAAGCCCATGTTTTTTGTGGCAATGGATATGCCGTTCCCGCAGTTCTTGAAGACAGGGATATTGATGATCTTGGTTATTTTCTTCGTTAAGAGATTCCCAAAATACGAGTATTTTCCGTTGAACACATGCTGATTCAAATAGACAGGATCTTTGGGGCCTTCTACATCCACCCAGTAATAGACATCCTTATCAAAATTGGCCTCACTTACGTGGCGTCCTCTCTCATCCAGGCTGCTGATTTTATCCTTCTTTTTTCCCTCGAACACCTCACTGTCCATGGTCTGGAGTCCTTCGATGCCGATACCAGGATAGCGTTCTTGAGTGAAGCCGGCATCGGTGAGCATATAGTCCATCCGATCCCAGATGACGATGTTTTCTCTGCTTATCCCCCCTTTAACCAGCCAGTCGATGACCGCGTCGACAACCTCCAACCTGGTGCTGATGAGGCCGGCCCCGACCGGATTGACCTTGATTCCCACCACATCGTCCTTGTCGAAAAACAGGGCGAAACTCTTCTCCGGGCTTTTCCCGGTCAGTCCCTGGATGCCTTTCAGGAACATATCGTGAATGACCTCCGCGACAAACTGTTCCTCCTTCATGGCCTTCGGGTCGTGAACTTCCACGACTCTTCCTGGGCATAGACCAGGGAGGGAGTGCTTTGTTTTCGGGACAGACAGGACATCATCAAGATTTGTCTTGGGTCTTTTGGGTGGCTCATCTTGTTGAGTCCAGACTGGAGGGGTTCCCAAGATGAGCCCAGCTCCAACCAGAGAACCAATACTACCTGTCATCTTCAAAAACTCCCGGCGTTTGAAAGGGATTTTTATCCCCATAGATTTGTAGCCTTCTTTATCCATTACCTTTCTCCTCTATTGATTTTTACGATCAAGGCTTTTAGATGCACCTATTTTTCGGGAATTATCATGATTAAAAGAAGAAGTCATCACTTAAATAAACGAAAAAATGACGTTTGAGTTTTTTTGTTTCGTTTGCCAAGGATTCACTCGGCCACTTTTTCCCATCCTATCCGTGTCAGGTGCCAGACGATGATCACCCCCCCCATTCCAGCGATTAGCAGATATCCGATCCCGGTCAGAGTCTCTCCGAGGATGATTTTTCCGACACCGAATAGACTGAAGAAGACCAGAATGCAACCGGCTATCCAGTCGATGAACAGATGGAAATACCCTTTGTCGCTCCTGACTTGAGGCATTTCCTGGGCGATGGGCTTCCAGAGTTTTCCACCGGGATGGATTCTTTCGTAGAAGGCTCTGAGCGTCTGTACATCGGTGGGACGGGTGGCAAAGGTGACGATAAGCCAGACACAGGTGGACCAGCCTACGATAAAGAAGAGAGTGTAGGGGAAGGCCACCAGCGGCTTGATGAAGGGGTAAATGATAAACGGCGCGACCATGGCCGAGATTTCGCTCCAGGCATTAATCCGCCACCAGAACCAGCGCAGGATGAGGACCAGCCCGATACCTGCACTGCACTCCAGGATAAAGGCCCAGGCATCACTGATCCTCTCCAGTTTTGAGGTGACAATCAAAGAGAGCATCATGATGATGATAGTCGTTATCCGGGAGACACGCACGTAGGATTTCTCGTCCGCTTTTCGTCTGACAAAGCGGCGGTAAAAATCGTTGACGATGTAGGATGTGCCCCAATTCAACTGGGTGGAGATGGTGGACATGAAGGCTGCCAGGAAAGCTGCAAGAAGTAAGCCCAGCAGACCAGCCGGGAGATAATCACGCATCACCATAACGAACCCGTTTCCCTTGCTGGCCACATCCAGGTTGGGATACAGGACCAGAGAGACCAAGGCCACGATGATCCAGGGCCAGGGACGGACAGCATAGTGGGCGATGGTAAACCACAGAGTCGCCAGCAACGAATGTTTCTCGTTTTTGGCGGACATCATCCGCTGGGCCACGTACCCGCCCCCGCCTGGTTCGGCTCCAGGATACCAGGAGGCCCACCATTGGATGCCGATGTAGGCGATGAAGGCAGCCAGAGTCAAAGACAATACCCCACCAACTCCGACAGAGGGGGCACCGAGAGCGGGTGTGAACTCAAAGACCCACTCAGGTAGTTTTGCCTTTAAACCGGAAATCCCACCGATCTCAGGGATGTTGAGTGCGATCACAGCCAGGGTGATCGTCCCGACCATGGCCATCGTGAACTGAAAAGCATCCGTGATCGAGACACCCCAGAGGCCAGCCATCGAAGAATAGATGGCGACCACGAACATGATGAGTCCGACGACCAAAAGATGAGAGCTGAACGTAAACCCGAGGATGGATATTTCACGGATCCCAAAAAAAGTCATACCAGGGAACATTACCGAGAGTATTTTAACCATGGCCAGATTGACCCAGCCCATGATCACGATATTCATGAATAGTCCGAGGTAGAGAGCCCGAAATCCCCGCAGAAAGGCGGCCGGTTTTCCTGAATACCGGATTTCTGCAAATTCCACATCGGTTAAAATCCCTGCCCGGCGCCACAGCCGGGCAAAAAGAAACACAGTCAACATTCCTCCGAAGAGCATGTTCCACCACAACCAGTTCCCGGCTATGCCGTTCTTGGCCACCAATTCTGTGACGGCCAAGGGCGTGTCTGCGGCAAACGTGGTGGCAACCATCGTGGTTCCGGCGATCCACCAGGGGAGGTTTCTCCCGGAGAGGAAGAATTCTCGGGTGTTCCGGCCGGCCCGGCGGGAGTAGATGATGGCGATACTGGTGCTGAGTAAGAAATAGAGAAGGATGATTCCCCAATCGACTGTAGAAATATTCATTCCGATCTTATCAAAGGATAGTACACAATGTTGTTAGCAAAAATCAATAGTCTATTCTTGTTTGGAGGCCTTTTAACATCCTCGATGGAGAGAGTTTCTAATTTTTAATTGATTTCAGGGATGTTTGTATTGACCGAATTCTTCGGCCAGTGGAACCAATAACTCCATATTCTCCGGGGGTGTGTGCGGAGGGACAGAACAGGCCGAGCTTAAGATGTATCCACCTCCAGGTTTGCCGATGTTTATGGCTCGTTCAACATCTTCTTTAATCTGATCAGGACTGCCGTTCAATAAGCTATTGACCGGGTCAATATTTCCCTTGATGAATAATTGTCCTCTGAGCTTTTTCTTGGCTTCTTCAAGCTTGACAGTGCCTAATGGTGGGGGATCCAGGGAATCGATGCCATCGGTTCCGGTTTCCATCATCAGCTCCAGGCGGTCCCCGATGCTCCCACATGTATGGGTATAGACCGGGATATCTTTTTCTTTTTTGATGGCGGTGATGACTTTTTTCTCGAAGGGAAGAACGAATTCTTCATAATGATCGGGCGAGATGAACCCAGCTCCGGCGAAGGCTGAAGAGATCAGGATGGCATCGATACCGAGGGCCGCCTGCTTTTTGGCCAAATCTATGGCGCCCTCACTCAGGCGCCCCAGGCAGGCTTTGACTTTTTCGGCATCCATATGGATGGCTGTGAGTCCCTGTTCATAATCCAATAACTCCAGGAATTGAGACCAGGGAGAGAATATCTCGGTGTGGATCGAGAGGTTTGAGCCAGCTTGTGACTGGACGATCTTGATGGTGTCAAAATGATGGTCGGGGAAAAAATCCTCAAAGGAACGCGGCTCATGTTCGAATCCCCAGGTGAGCGGATAAGTGATCGCGGATATATCCCACGGCTCCACGTAATAGAGATTGTCTGGTTGAATTTCTTCGAATTTGGGATAGCATCTTGTTCCATCAGAGAGGAAATAATGGGGATTCTCGTCATCAGGAAAAGCCGTAAAGTTCCCATTTTTCCAGCGGATAATCTTTCTGCCCCTCTCCTGTTCGATGGTTTGGATATGTTTTTCGTAATCAGGATCGCGTCCGGGGAGGTTGATCAGGATCCCGTCAAAGCGGTACTGCTCGGCAAGTCTGATCAGCGCCTCAGCGAAGCCTTCAGACGTATACCAGATTGCCAATGGATCTATACCAGAGTGAAGAAAGTAATGACCCAAGGCAAGCTGACACATCACCGGAACCCGGTCAGGCTCCTTGAGCTCAATGGTCTGTTTCATTCGCTCTTTGGAATTCACCGCTCAATTTCCTCATATGTCCTATGACAGCTATAGCCCGGAAACCACTTAAAATCTACCCGATAACTTCCTTGTAAAGACGGTATAGATTTAATCCCATTATTTTTTCCACCTCTGTTTCCGACAGTCCCATTTTCTTTAAACCATCCCAAACAACTTCCATCCTTCTTGGCCCGTTTAAAGAAGTCATATAAAGCGGCCAATCATCATCGACAAAATTGGGACCTTCCTCCTGATGCAGAAGCGCCATCTCTTCAGGGGTATCTTCAATCACTCTGTGATCCCGGTCACTCCCGATACAGACATGATCTATGCCTGACACATTTATGGCATGCTTTATATGTTTAAAATACTCTGATAAATTATTCCGTTTTTTACTGGTGAGGAAGGGCCGTAGTTGACAAATACCTACGATTCCATCTTTCTGAGCCAGTTTCCTCAGGTTCGCATCTGTTGTGTTCCGAACATTTTGGTAAAGATCCATACAACCCGTGTGAGACACGATAACAGGGGCTTTTGAAACTTCGATGGCTTCAGCCATGGTCTTCATACTGGCATGAGAAAGATCAATTAGTATTTCGAGTTCGTTCATTTTTTCAACCATTTCCAGACCAAAAAATGTTAATCCAGCGCCAGTCCGTTCTTTACATCCAGCGCCCACCCAGTTTTGGTGATTGTAAGTTAACTGACAGCTTCTCATGCCTAGATTGTAAAAAATATCCACATTATCCAAATCCCGTCCAAATTGTGTCGTGTTCTGATAATAATAAAACAGGGCTAATTGACCCTCTTTTTTCGCTTTATCCACATCAGCTACCTTTGTTGCTTTGATAAAAAGGTCAGAGTTCTTCTGGATATGACGATCATACGCCAGTAATTCTGACAGGGCGAGTTCATAGGCTTCCTGTTCCTGTAATTTGGGATCGCATAAAGTCACTGTCACGGAATTGGTACCGCTATCTATCACCTCTTTAATTAATTCTCTTGTGTGAGTAAGACGTATCTCGGCCATGGCATCCATGATTAACGCCTTTTGGGTTGGGGATTGCTGTTTAGCTATTATCCAGTTTGGGAGTTTCGATGATAACATCGTACCAGCTCCCGTGACTGCCACTGATTTTACGAAAGTTCTTCTTTCCATGATATTAACCTTTTTCTATTAAATAATTATTTTTCAATTTACCTGCAAAACACACGCAAATTCGTTTGAAGTACATACATAGATAGTCTCTATGTACTCTATGGTTTTGAATATCTTTTCTATTTCGTCTGTTTATTTTTCTAATATTTTCATCAAATTTTCAAGGTCTTATTTATTTCTTCCACATTAAGAGAACAAGTAAACAGGATTAGACCTGTTCAACAAATTAATTTCAGACAAAATGACTTATATTATCTCGGTGTTTTGGCCCTAAAAAAGCTAGATTAAGGGCTGATAAAGTTAAAAAATCAAGACTATTTTAATTTATATCAGTAAGATACATAGGTCCGACCCCAGTTTGTAGTTTATGTGAACGACCCCAGTTTCAGTTTCAGTTTTAAGGTCCGACCCCAGTTTCAGTTTTCAGTTTCATCAGTTTCAGTCGACTATTTATCAGCCCGAGCTGGGGTGATATCTACTGGGTGGGTGCAGGGATTATCGAAGAACTGCTGCCGAAAGAATAACCAGAAGATAATCCTTTTCAGCACTTTTAATAAGCAGTCATGCCTGTGTCATCTTTAAATGTGGTCTGAAAAAAGAATTGAACACCCATCCATCCGCTAAATCTTAACCATGTTTGATTTCTTGCTACTAATGACCAAGAACTCCAACGACCGTATTTTTTTTCTCGTTTGAACAGAGCAATATTTTTCCCCGAAGATATTGTTTTTACATAAACTCCAAATATCTTCTTATTTTTCTCGTAATCGGATGTTATCGATGGGTAAATTATTAGTTTATCAAATCTACCTTGCCATTCACCTACGACTTTGTACTCAAGACCTTGTCCGACAGTTATGACAATCTCTGGATTATTACTACCCTGGGCTGACCGCGGAGATGGAGGTAGAGTCGTTTTAACAGGTTTGGGTATTAGATTGACCTGAGGGAGGGAATTATTTCCTGTCTGTAATGTGTGTTCCTCGGTCTTGGCTTTATAATGAGTATGACTGAAGGTGATTTTTACTGGAGTGCCAGCTCTAACATTAGAGAAATCATAAGATCCGTCATTTCTGGTTGAAGTAGATATACTAGTACCCTCGACCTTTACGGTCACATCTTTAATGGCATTTCCTGTTATTTGGCTTTTGACAGTTCCTGAGGCAGATGTTGGTAGATATAGGATAACCGGAGGAGGAGTGTTGTTGCCTGGATCAAGGGTGATAGTCCTAATTTCGTCAATATAAGGTTGTTTGCTGAACTCTAATGTAACTTGATCACTTGCTTTAAGATTAGAAATCTCATATTTGCCGAGCTCATCGGTTGAGGTAGATATGCTGGTACCCTTGATTGTAACCTGAACTTCCTCGATGTGTGCTCCTGCTATATCAGTGACTGCTCCAGAAACAGAGGCTAAGAGATCTAAGCTTAAAGATAGGTCTTTGTCTTCTCCTGGTTGTAGGGTTACCTGTTCACTTTTATCTAGGCAGTCCGATCTGCTAAACGTTATCGTTATTTGAACGTTGGGTGTAAGGTTAGAGATTTCATAATAGCCATTATATCCGGTTCCTTCATGTATATCGGTTCCTTTGACCGCCACCGTGACCCCTTCTAAGACTCTTCGTTCCGAATCAGTGATAACTCCGGAAACAGAGGCTAGAAGATCTAAGTTCACTGGAGGAAGAGGATTATCTCCGGGCTGTAATGTTATCTGTTCACTTTTATCTGCGTAACCATGTTTGTGGAAGATGATATTCACTTGATCATTTGGACTAAGTTCAGAGATGGTATAGGTGCCATCATCGCCGGTGAGTGTAGATATATCAGTGCCTTCGACCGTTACAGTAACAGTGCTTAAGGTACTTCCCTCTGTATCATAGACAGTGCCAGAAACAGACGCTGGAAGATTTAAGATGACTGAGGGAAGGAGATTGTCTCCGTATTGTAATGTTATCTGTTCACTTTTGCTCAGGTAGCCGTCTTTACTGAAAGTTACCGTGACTTGAGTACCTGGTGTGAAGAATTGGACTTTATAATAGCCAGTTTCGCCGGTTAAACAGGATTTATCTGTCCCCTCGACTGCTGCAACCGCACCAACAATAGGTTGTCCACTGGCATCTGTTACAAAGCCTCTGATGAAAGCAAGCTGAGTCATGGCAACAGAGAGAGAATTAGTCCCTTGATTGAGGGTAATGATTTCGCTTTCAGTTTGATATCCGACTAACGTGAAAATAATTTCTAATTGGGTGTTAGCTGGCAGATCGGATATTGTGCATATACCTCCCTCTTGCGTCTCCGCGGATATTTGTGTGCCAGTTACTTCAATCGAGGCGCCCCAAACCGGATTCCCGCTTTGGTCTGTGACTGTACAGCTAAGTTCAGCAGCAGGAGAAAGCTTCGGTGAGACAGGGTTGGATCCGAGCTTTAAGGCAATGTCGAGACTTTGACTCAAATATCCATCTTTATTGAAAGTGACCGTTGCCTGGGTGTCTGGAGTTAAGTCCCCAATCCTGAAGCGGCCATTCCGGCCACTCAAAACAGTCTTTCCCGAAACGGTCTCTGTTACTGTAACCCCGGATAGATGTCTCCCTATTGTATCAATCACAACCCCTTCGATGGTCGTATTGGGAATATACTCAGCTACAGAGAATTTTCTTGTACTCCAATCTCCCTCTGTGCCATCGCGATAATGGGCCCGGACTTGCCATGTCCAGCCTTCAAGCCTGTTGTCTTCGATGGGCTTACTTATTCGCATAGTGAAATTGGGTCTTGGGGCTGTTTCATTGATGTATGGTTCTTCAAGCCTGCTATTGGTGATGCGGAATTCATAGTGTTTGACCAACCTCACATCGGAAGGAGGCTTCCAACTGAAATTCCATTCGTATCCATACGGGGACGATGAATCGTATCCTTGGGAAAGTTTGGCTTCTTCCTCAGGAGACTCGAGGATGATTTTCGGATGGGGTTCGGGTGTCGGCATTTGTTTCAGTTCTCCATCAAAGTATTCCCATTTTTGAGCAGGTGCCTTTTCACCTGAGATCTTCTTCGTATAGCTGTCAAAAGCAAAGAAGAGTCTATCACCTTCGCGTGTTATCTGGGGAACCTGGCAATTCCCGAACTTGCCGGATACAGAATGTGTACCATCCAACTTCCACCTAATAACCCGATAGGTAAAAGCTTGACAGATATTACCGCCGGAGTATTCATAAAGAACATCGACGTTGAATCCCCCGAGATTCTGGTAGGATTTATGGATGCTGACATCTGCCATGCGGGAGAAGTATATCTCTTTTCGGTTCAACTGGACTGAAAATCCAAAGGGACCTTTCTTAACGATCTCTAATCCCTCGGCTGGAATACCCAGGATCTCCAATTGAACAAAATTCCAGTTTGCCTCTCCCCGGCCGATTGAAGAACCTGTTCCAAAAACAACTTCCTTGTTGGTATAAGGGCTGCTTTTCCCCGCGTCGCCCTTCTTGATAAGCTTTTTATCGGCGATGAAATCGGCGGTCTTTGTGACAGGATCATAGACTAATTCAAAGTCATGATAGGCATTCTTTCCAGTGCTGCCAGTAGTGAGGCTGTGAGTTATGTTTCCTGAGGAATGCTGCTGTGTTACTACCAGATCGCCTTTCCCATCAAGATCAAAAAACAGGACCCAGCGTCGAGTCCCGTTATCGTAGACCAGCACCTGGCTGGCTGTATCTTTAAAATCGTCAACCATTCGCAGTCGGACATGCAGTCTCCATCCATTTGCTTTGGCCATAGCGATTTGCGCATCTGTTACAGGAATATAGTAAGAGCGTCCGCTTTTAGGCTGCTCACTCCGATCCGTGATTTTCCACGCGTTAAGGCGTCGTTCCGTATCGTTCGAAACGGCTCCTGCCGGGGCACTCGGCACTCGCACCTTCCAATTCCCTCCGTTTGGAGAAGTTGGGTCGGGTACTGGATCGCCGGCTTCACCAGCACTGTATCGGGCGACGATTTCGGTATCGCTCATGCCGACTGCAGTGACCAAGACGATCGCTATTGCGGTTAAGATTGCTCTTCTTGTCATTTGCTCCCTCCTTTGTCTGGGATTTAGGGGCAATTTACTTATTGTACTAACCGACCTCTTGACAATGCTGTTCGCTTAGTTTGGGGAGATGCTGAGGCCGGATAGTCCAAGTATTGCGCCCGGCGCCAACTAATAATCCGAAAGAAATATTTAAGTTGTTCATTTCATGACTTTTTTCAGATAAACACTTTTAAAATAGTAAAACCGCGAATCGTCTTTAAAAGTTTTATTATCTGGAAGATGAGGTATTTGAGAAGGGAGAACAGATCACGTCAAACATAGCGTTCTCGTTAGTAATTGGCCTTCCCTTTTGACAGCGTGAGTCTTATTGTTTGCTTGGAGAAATATATCATGAGCGAAAATTTTATGTCAAGAGAAATGAGACACCTAGCTTCTCTCTAATTTATTTCAAATTTCTCCTCTGCTATAAGCATTATTTCTTTTCAGAGGGAGAAGTTGATTTAGACGTGTCTTTTCCCATCATCCTTGGAAGTTCAGTAGACTGTAGAAATCTCCAGGATAATAATTTGCCCAATTTATGTAAATGGAAATTAGATTATTTCAACCGGAATCTCTCTCTGTATGAGCTGCTCCTCGGAGGGCCCAAAAAGCTCTATACGGAGAGTATACTCTCCTTTCGTGAAATTTCCGAAATCAAGCTTATATACACAATTGTTGATACTGGCTTTCTTATTCCAGGACTCCTCCACGAGTGTAGCTGTGACCTTAGCTTTTTCTTTTCCTTCTNNGAAAACCGCGATTTTACCTTGTGACTCCTCTGAGGGATGAAGACCTGCATGAACAGCGAGACATAATCTTTCTGGCTGAAATGATTCAATCCCATGGGATAAAATTCAAACTCTGTAAGCTTAAGTGTTCCATTTTTTTGAGAGATTAAAAATGGTTTACCTCCCCATCTGATCAAAGGGCTCAGCCGTCCGAAAACTGCATTGACAATTTTCGCCTCTCCTCCAGGTGTTAAATCTGGAATTTCAAATTCCTGCACCACAGTTCCCACTTCGAGAATACTCTCATCATACAGAGCAAAAATAATCCGGTATGCATCTTTTTTGAATTTCAGCTCCTGAGAACAGGTGTTGAGCCCGAAATACTGAGCCTTGCGCAATCTGTTGAGAAAGGAAGAAGTAAGATTGATGGGGAGGTTGACCTGAGTGCTGAAAGCCTTCACATTATTCATGTTTTCCACGCACATGTTCATCTTCAGTGTTTTTACCTTATCGACCTCACTCCCCTCCAGGAATAGTTTCTGTACTGGAAATGCCATGTTTATCCATAGCTGAAATGCATTCTTCCCTTGGACAAAGGGAATTGCTCGGGCATGAAAAGGTATTTGAGTAAAGAGGGTTGGATTGGAAGAAGCAGAGGCGAAAAGAAGCGACTCCCTCTGGTCTCCCGTATAATCATAGTATCCCTTCCGGAAGCGAATTTTTATTCCGGGCCGCTTCACTTTTACCTTAATCTTGTGATACTTACCATCGGCTTTGTTTCTGGGAGGATAATAACTCAACTCATAGTAGGAGGATAAGTCCTTATGTATGATGTCCTGAAAACTATCAAATTTTTTCGCTCCCAACATAGAAGTTCCACCTGTATCCAGGGCAAAATACTTCAGGCTTTGAAGCTCGGTTCTCTTGATCTCAGCTATCTCATCCACATTGGCATCAGCAACACCAACTCTTCTGGGAAAATTATCATAAGCGATATCAGGTAACACGTACCGTAAATAATTATCCGGATCCATGGTGTAGAAGGTTATGTTGTGGCTGTTGGCAAACTGGATCAGATTACCGATAATAACATCGCCTCCCCTGCGGCCTGACTTTCCGAGGACTTCGAAAGGATCCTCAACTTTCGCCGAAGCCACTTCAGATCGGGCGATTGCTACATCAATATTTTTACCCTGGAAAATTTTCGCGAATGAGATAGTAGGTATACCTCCGCTGACGAGAAGGATGGGCTTTCGGCCAGGATAATCTTTTATGGCGTTAAGAACTGCCAGCAGTCCATCGATCGTCTTTTCAAACCGTATTCTCATCTCAAATTGGAAAGCATTCCTGGATGCTTCCTGAAAATTTTCGAGGATGCTCCGAGCTCCCTTGACTGGAGCTGCCGCTTCTTTCCGAACAATCCTCTTTTTCTCTAAAAACGTGGGTGCCCCCAGAACATCCGCCGATTTTTCGATCCAGATGCTCCCGGAAGCCTCGTTCACTGCCTGTACGATAAGATCTTCATCCGAGGTGAAAGGCTGGATGACTCTCATCCCCTCTTTGTCTGACAGCTCGAAGACCATGATCTCATGACCCAGCTTGATCAGGGAAATGAGCTTATCAATAATCTGGGATTTGCTGCGTTCAAGCATTCTGGCGATCGTGTTCATGGAATCAAAAATAACGATGAAACGCCTCTTCCTGAATGCGGCACCTGGGCTTTCCACTTTTTCTACGTCTGTTTCCAGGAGCTGGATAAAATCCACAGAATTTATGGGAATCATCTTCCCATCTTCGTACAGCTCGAAATCATCCCTGGTCAAATCAGTGACAACATTCCCGCTCTTATCCGTTGCAATGACGTCCACGAGGACCAGTTGAACTGTAACTTCATGTTTTTCAGGCTTAAATATTTCCTGCTGCTTCTTGATTGCATACAGGAAACTGAAAAAGACCAGGGAAAGAACTAGAATACCAGGAACAAATTTTTTCATTTCTTGCCACCCCTTTTTATTTTACACCAGGACGATTTGATTTGCACAAAAATAAAGACAAGAATTTCCTTTCAATTATCCATCCCGATAGGAGGACCTTGCGGAAGGGGAAGGGGACCAATCATCTTTATTCTGTCTGGATTTTTCTGGAATAAGGTGATTTGCCATATCGCCTGGAGAAAGTGTGCCTTTTGATATTCGTCATTCACTGATTTTACTTCTTGGCTGAGCCATTCCTTGAGCTCTTCAATCTTCAGGAAAGCCATAGCACCGACTCCTGGCGCTGCATCTTCGTTTGCAGCCAGGCTCATGAGTTCACGTAGGATGACCTGGTTGATGACTCTCTGGATTTCTCCTTGGATGCCGGATTTTGTACCCGATTTCCAGGTAGAGGATATCAGACTATCCAGAATTTCAGCCAAGCCGGGAACTTCTTTTTCCCTGGCGTGGTATTCGATCATCCTTGCTGCTCTTGCCGGATGTAAAATAGCGCTGATGGTAATGCTGGCTGCGTTTTCTGCGGCGGCCAGAGGATCAAAAGTCAGTCCTGTGTATCCCGAAAAAAGATCACGGTTCTGTCTATATCCGGGTGGACGGGGCGGGATGAGGTTCAATGTTTTTTCATCGAGAGCTAAGTTCTCCGGTTGGATTGTTTTCAGCAACATAACCAGAGCCCGCCGCTGTTCGGAAGCAGGAACGATTTCAGGATTCTTCTGGGTATCGCCCCTCAAGGTATGATTGTAGTACAGCCCTCCAAGCGTGCTGGCGGCAGCTTCAACCTGGTATCTGTGAAGAAGGTAGACAGGAACTAGAACGTCTTCGAGTGTGGCCAAAGGCGTGTTCATCGGGATCCTTTTTTCAGAAAAAGATTTAAGTGCGATCGAGCGGATGTTCATCATTCGCTCAAGTTCATCGACCGGGTTTTTTCCGTTGTCCCAAACATTAGCCAATGGGTGAGCACCATCAGAGCGGGCATCCTGGCCTGCCAGGAAGTACAATCCTCGGGAAAAGGCTCTGTCCAGAATCCCCCTGAGTTCCTTGTCTTCGTCAACCCCCTCGGGAAAGTCCTGATAGCCGTAGGCGATCGAAACCTTGTCCCATTCTCCGATACCCGTATCATAGGCATCCGATAAATCCAAGGAACCGTCTTCTTTGATTCTTATTAACGGGTGAGGGTAATCCATAACAGAAGCTCTGGCATTAACGCTGGAGGCATAGTTATGCCCCATTCCAAGAGTGTGTCCGACCTCATGACAGGAAAGCTGTCTTATTCGGGCTAAAGCCATCTCCCGCATCTCGGAGGAATTGTTTTTTTTGTCCCCATAATCTCCGATCAATCCCTGGGCTATCAGGAAATCATGGCGGAGCCGGAGCGAGCCAAGAGCCACATGACCTTTGATGATTTCACCCGTGCGCGGATCGACGACAGAAGCACCATAAGACCAGCCTCTTGTCGACCTGTGAATCCAGTTGATCATGTTGTACCGGATATCCAATGGATCTGCACCTTCGGGCAAAACCTTAACCTGGAAGGCGTTTTTGTATCCGATGACTGCGAAGGCTTCATCCCACCAGTTTGCCCCTTCGATGAGTGCCGAACGCACCGGTTCGGGTACTCCCCGGTCGACAAAATAAACAATCGGCTCCACAGGTTCACTCAACTTGGCTCGAGGATCTTTTTTCTTGAGCCTATGGCGGACGATGAATCTTTTATGGATGGGATCCTCGATGGGTGTGGCAAAATCCATGAAGGTCATCCCAGAAAAGTTGGCTCGAGGATCATAAGTCCGTGGTTTGTAGTTATTATCGGGAAGCTGGATGAAAGAGTGGTGTTGTCTGACGGTGAGGGAGCTAGGGTCCGGAGACACCTGTCTGACGTACTGGCCTGGATTGTCGCTCGTAAAAGTCAGGATGGCTTCGAATTCCGTATTGAGCGGAAAATTCTTCGTGTTGGGCAGGTAGACGGCCGATCTGGTGGGATCGAGCCTATAATTCCCCTGGTTCGTCCGCCTGAGCCTGTTGATGATGTTATGGGCATCACGTAAGACAAACGACGTCGCATCCACCAATACTCGTGTGCCCTCTTCGGCTTCGACAGCAAAGCTGCAGATAACTGATTGGGCGAAGGCATCTTCGGCCGCTTTACGCTCGTCGGGATTGTCGCTGATGGCCCGGAACGAATAATTCGGCTGGATAAGCAGGATTTTGGGACCGATCCTCAGGAATTTTACGATACGCGTCTGGCCCAATTGATTCCGGTCGAGTCCTACATCATTCGAACCGATTCCGGCCGGAAGGGAATTTACGTACAAGAACTCAGAGTCGAGTTTGTCAATCTCCAACCAGATCTTTCCGGCTTCTTCGTCCCAGTAAAAGGTGAAATACCCCGGGAATTTATCCATATCCGGAGTCTTCTCGCTTATGGGCTGCGGCTGAGAGTAAACAATGAAAGACATGGTGATCGTGATAATCAGGAGAAAGGTGAATTTTTTCATGATAGACCTCCTCTTTGGAAAGAAGGGAATACCACAAGCAAAATGAGATGTCAAAAGAGGGATAGATGTTTTAAATTATTCCTTGAATGACAAGAGGAGGAAAGAATTATTCTGTTTCATGGATTACTAATTTTATCTTTACCCTTTGGGGACTGTTACAAGCATTTTTAGATTTTATTTTTATTTCTCCCTCATATCTTCCCGCTTTCAAAGAAGAAAGATCGATGAGAACCTTTATCTTATCCCATTGGCCTTTCGAGCTTCCTTTTTTGGATTGAACCTTTATCCATTTTTCTGTAGGCGTGAGCGTGTATTTAAGTATCCCCCCACCTGCGTTTTTCACCTTGAAATATTTCGCTTGTGGATTCGCTTTTCCTTCTTCTTCAGAAAAACTGAGGGAGGTTTTTTTGATTTTTATCACCGGCGGCTTATGAGAATTGTTTATGATGACCAAGCCGAAATACGTATCGACCAAATATGTGAATCCACAGGAGACAAAGACTCCTGTGGATTCAATCCCACTGACATTAGCTACTTCTATTGGCTTTAATGGATTACCTATATCTAAAACAATAAGACTCGAAGGGCTATTGGTTACATAGGCGTATTGACCAGAGACAAACACATCATTAAAACTTCCATCTCCTTCATAAGTGGCTACTTCAGTCGGGATGGATGGATTGCTAACATCTATTATATGTAATTCCACTCCTGCTAGATATGCATAACCTTGAGAGACATACACACCACTCCCCCCTGCTGGAAGATTGATATTCCCGACTTGGATTGGATTTGCAGGGCTGCTTATGTCGAGAATACGAAGGCCTTTGTTTGAAGTCAAATAAGCATGATGATCCGAGACATAGATACTGCTCAGGTTTTTTCTCCTGAAGCGACCAATCTCTACTGGATTTAATGGATCACTTACGTCTATTATGTGGAGCCCTGACCAAGATCCAAGCAGGTAGGCGTAATTTCCATTAACAAATATTCCTCTTTGTTGAACACCAATCACATCTACAGCGCAAGTACCTATTATTTGTGGAATGGTTGGATGACTCACGTCGATTATACGCAGATTGGGTTCGCGGCCGTAGACATAGGCATATTTTCCAGAGACATGCACGCCGCTGGCATCTAATTTCAGTGTGTCAATGCTCCCTACCTCTTTCAATTTCGATGGATCGTTTATATCAAGTATATGAAAATCAAAATTTGCCATATACGCATATCTGCCTGAAACAAATACATCGTTAGCGCCTCCCGATGTTTTTACAAAACCTACTTGGGTGGGATTTTTTGGATCTTTCACATCGATGATACGTAAACCGCCATCTGAAAAAGTCAAATAAACATATCCGTCGTAAAAATATAAATCTTCCCAATCGGCAGATATGTCGTGATATCTACCTATCTTTTTTGGTTTTTTTGGATTGCTGATATCAAGAACATGAAGGCCGGTATCATGGCTCACGACGTAGACATAGTTGCCAGAACCGCAGACATCCCAGTAATGATCTGACGGAAATTGTTGGGGGAGAACTTTGGGCTTTGAGGGATTCCTAACATCAACGACGTAGAATCCGGAACCCGTATCAGTCACATAAGCAAATCCATTGGATACATAAACACGAGCCTCACTATGAAGATTCAGGCAGTTGCTTAATTCAAGCGGATTTACCGGGTCGCTGATATCAAATATGTGAAGACGATTATCTGAAACCACATAAGCATAATCGGATGAGATTTCTANNTTTCTATATCGAAGCTCCAACCCCTTGAGCGATGAGCGACCTCTATGGGATTTGCTGGGTCGCTTACATCGAACACGTACAGACCACCCATAGACACATAAGCATAGTTGTCAAGGACGTAAACATCGCTAACATAATCCCACATCTTCCATCCTCTTGAAAATTTCATAACGCTGCTTACTTCGACGGGATTATAAGGATCACTAACATCGATTATTCGAAGCCCAGCCATTCTATTGGCAACATAAAGATAATCCCCCGATCTAAAGAGCTTCCAAACGGCTCCAGGAGTGACTATTCTGGACAACTCAACCGGGGCCAATGGATCTGAATTATCTGCTATTATTATCACCCCGCCCGTACCTATATAAACATAATCACGGTCCGCTATGGCTGTATTACAAGATCCATAGGGCCAGTTGCCTGCTACTTCCCACTCTTTGATCTTTCCAGACATTGACTTATCTGTTAGACGATGTTGGGTCTTGGTATAAGACGCATTCAAAAATATGTCAGAGTGGTTGGCTGGCGTATTTATCCCAGTCCCATAAATACTTGGACCCTTTACGTAGGCACCTAATATTGAAAATGCCACTAATAAATAGAAGATTATTGGTTTTGGTTTTTTCATTTCCTTCCCTAGACGATTAAATCTGAATCAAATGCTCCTCATCTCATTACCCAATCCTACCATAATTATGGGGTCGCGTCTCAACATTTGACATTTATATTCTTAAAAAGCTCTCTCCTTAGTCTTTATTTGTTTCTGCTGAGAGATTTCTTTTATCAAGCGTTCAAATGTGATCCCACAATCGAAAATAAGGAATGTCAAATGTTGAGACACGACCCCATTTAAGAAGCTGTCCCAAATTTTTTTTATTTTTTTCTTGACAAACAGCCGCGGGAGACGTATTAATATAAAAGGTGAACAAAATGGTAAACAAGATTCGCAGAAAACTGACGGAGAAACAGAGAAAGGTCCTGAAGACGATCGAAGGCTTCGTCCTCCAAAACGGTTACTCGCCCACCATCCGCCAGTTGGGAAAGCTTCTCGACATTCCCTCTCCCTCGGCTGTGTTCAAGCATATCCTGAGCCTGGAAAAGAAGGGATACCTGGAGAGGGTGAAAGGGGAGGTGAGACTCAGAGGATCGGTGCGCTTGGAGGAGCATATCCGGGTGCCTTTAGCTGGCCTTGTTCCGGCTGGCGAGCCGAAAGAAGTCTTCGAGAGTTCAGGAGAAGCCGTGGATGTTCCCGATTGGATGCTGGGCCGGAA
>JABAOF010006542.1_pt1 | contig 20206 bp, 20 predicted proteins | sample 7062171 | NCBI WGS metagenome assembly JABAOF01 (sample SAMN14538628, study PRJNA623070) | marine sediment metagenome | biome: marine biome [ENVO:00000428]; feature: marine pelagic biome [ENVO:01000023]; material: deep marine sediment [ENVO:00002113] | place: India: Gulf of Khambhat ...
GTAGCGAAAGTTGAAGAGTTCTTGAAAGGCACCCAGAGAATTTCCGACATAAAAAGGGAAGATTTTTATCAAGATAAAGAGAAGAATAAGGGAAAGGACTCCTCCCAGAATGCCTAAGATGATTCCCTCCACAAGAAAGGGAATTCTGATGAAATTATTGGTTGCGCCCACTGTCCGGAGGATCTCAATCTCCTCTTTCCGGGCAAAAACGTTTAACTTGATGACATTGGATATGATAAAGAAAGAAGCAAGAATAAGAATACCGCCCAAAAAGAATCCGACAGCCTTCACCAAGCGGCTAATCGACTGCATTTTCTCTATCCAATCCCTGTTGAATTGAACATCATCAACGCCTGCCATTTTCCTCATTTGATCAAGGAATGATGCTGTTTCCTCAGGGGAGAGGTTTTTTTCTTCGATTTCCAATTCGTAAGAAGGGGGGAAGGGATTAATCTTTAAATTTTCAATAATCCCTTGAAGCTGAGGAAATCTCGATTGAAATCTCTCCAGAGCTTGTGTGGAACTGATAAATTGGAGCTTGGTGATCAGATTGGAATGTTTTAGTTTCTCTTCAATCTGCCCTATTTCTTCTTTTGTCAGATTTTTTTCCAGATAGAGGACGACAACCAGTTCTTTAGAAAAACGCTGGGCCATGTATTGGAGATTGTTGGAAAGAGAGAGAAATATGCCAAGTATCAGAAAGGACAAGCAGATGATGGTAATCGAGAACAGATTCCGAACTCTGTATTGCCATATATTATGGACCGACTCTTTCAGAAAATATGTTATTTTTTGAACGATCAGAGTGTTTCCTTTCGGATCAATTTTCCTTTATGCAAAAAAAGAATTTTGTGGCCAAAATGACGGATAAGCTCTCGATCATGAGTGCCCACGATAACCGTGGCTCCTTTTTTGTTGATCTCTTTGAATAATCCCATGATTTCGAAAGCGAGTTCGGTATCGAGATTGCCAGTGGGCTCATCAGCCAGGATGATCTTTGGATTGTTGACCACAGCTCTGGCTATGGCTAATCTCTGTTGTTCTCCGTAGGAAAGATGAGAAGGATAATTCCACATTTTATGATGAAGATTGACTTGCCTCAGGGCGCTGAAGACTCGTCTTCTGATGGCTTTTTGAGGGATGCCAAGAACTTGGAGTACGACCGATACATTATTAAAAACTTTCTTGTGGAAGAGCAGACGAAAATCTTGGAAGACCATCCCCGTGGTTCTTCTCAATTTATAAATTTTATGGTCTGGAATCCTTAAAATATTCCGGCCGTCAATGACGATTTGTCCTCTGGTTGGGAGAAGTTCTCTGAAGATTATTTTAAGGAGAGTGGTTTTTCCTGAACCGCTCGGACCGGTGATGAAATAGAAATCCCCTTTTTCGACTTGAAGGCTGATATCGGACAAAGCCCAGTCAGGTTTCTGGTATTGTTTCCAGATATGATAGAGTTCGATCATCTTCAACAGGCGGAAATTGGGAGCTTCATCCGTTCAGGGAAGGATTATAACACACTGATTTTGGCAATCAAAGGAATAAAGAAGAAAGGGAAGAATCTTTTTTTTGTTATGCCCAATAATGAGGCAAGGCATCCCTAACAACGCCGATTTCCGTCCAACCTCGCCAAAAATCCGCCTACCTCCTACCTTGGGCTTTGGATGGACAGAAATCGGCGCTTGATTAAATAGCAGTATTATTTGTTTTCCCAATCACGGAAATCCAGATACTTACAGAAGAAAGAGGTGAGAAGATCCAACAGGCGAGGAAAAGGAAATTTACATGATGAACAAAAACATAAACCAGCCAAAGATAAGAGCTCCAAGGATCATAAACAGAAATAGGGTGAGAGCGTATTTAATCTGGGCTTTTTTCCCTTCTCTTCTGATGAGAGCCAAGATTACACAGACGAAGAAGGCGTATATAATCATGGAAAGGAGATGGCTTTTTAAGATCATTTCTTTTTCCCTGAAGCTATATCAAAAGCATCCAAGGCAACAAGATAGTTCAAGAGTCCTGCCCCCGCAATGTAAGCAGTGCCGAATTCAAATGTAGTTTTCTTCAACTCTCCTAATCCAATGGAGAAGAATCGAGAGGTTATATAGAGAAGCCCGTTTCCGATATCAGAAAAGAAAGCAAGAATAGTCAGTGGGTTTTCGGTTTGGAAGGAATAGATCTTTCCGCCCATAACAAGACCGAGGGCGATCATACAGGAAATACAGGCGAAGAAAATAGCTCCACGCCAGAATTTCCTGAGGGAGAAGTGTCCTAGTCCAGGAACTAGCCATCCCAGCAGGAAATAGATGATAGATTTTGTCTTCATTTTTGTATAGTAAGAAATAATAAAAAAATAAGTACGGCAAATCAAGAAGAATTTGCATTTGGGATTAGATCGCCATTAAATTTTTGATTAGTTTTTTTCCTCTATCGCTTTGTCCATCCCGAATGTTTTCTCTTTAATTAGTTTTTGATACATATCTTACCCAATAAAAATAGAAGAGATACTATTATATTTTTGATTCTTCTTATTTTGTTCAGTATTCTATAGATTAAGCCTTTTAATCCTGTGAAGATCTGATCCAGATGCCTGAACTGCCAGAAGTGGAGACCATTGTCAGAAATCTTCGCCCTAGTCTTTTGGGCTTGAAGATTGATAATTATCGATTGCTTTTCCCTGGAATTTTAAAGAATAAAGACCACTATCTCCTCAGGAAACTCAGAGGGAAGGAAGTTATTGGGCTACAACGGCGAGGGAAATTGATTCTGATCCACTGTGAGGCCAATCTAAGTCTTCTTTTTCATCTTAAGATGACAGGAAATCTGCTTTTTTGTTCTCCAGATAAGGATCTGGATAAACATACACATTTTATCCTTTTCTTTAAGTGCCGAGAAAAAGAATTGAGGTTTCGAGATGTGCGCAAGTTTGGTTTTGTCGTCTGTCATCTAACCTCTGAGATTTATTGCACAGAGGAACTCAAAAATCTTGGCCCTGAACCGCTCGAGATAGATTTTTCCTCTTTTAAGAGGCTTTTTGAGGGCCGAAAGGCCCGTATCAAGAGCTTATTACTCGATCAGAATTTTTTAGCCGGGATCGGGAATATCTATGCGGACGAAATTCTTTTTGAGGCGAAGATTCATCCCTTGAGATCCGCTTCTCTTCTCAGCCAAGATGATTTGAAGAGGCTGTGGAAAGCCATGAGAGGCGTTTTGGAGGAAGCCCTTCGGAAGAGAGGTTCCTCTATCCGAGATTATAGGGATTCAGAAGGCGTTCCAGGGAGTTTTCAGGATTATCATCGGATCTATGGAAGAGCATCTCAACCCTGCGTATTTTGTGGAGAAAAGGTGGGCAGGCTCCGCCTTGGCGAGAGAAGCACCTTTTTCTGTCCAAGCTGCCAGAAATTATAAGGGGATGAGAATCTCTTAAAGGATGATGAAAGAAAGGAAGATGTGGAGTTCAAATAGGTCGGAGTATAGAAAAAAGATGTTATTATCGATAGCTCTTCCAGGCCAGAAGTTTACGGTGGGGATTTAGCTATTTCTTTTTAAGGGAAAATGCCTCTGTAGCGATAGACTTCTGCGAGTCTTTTTATAGCTACAATGTAGGATACGCAACGAAAAGCGGCATTTCTTTCCTTTGATTCCTCCCAAACTCCCTTGAAGGCTTTCAGCATTTTCCTCTCTAATTCGGCGTTAACTTGGTCTTCTTCCCAGTAAAGACCGGTCATAGCCTGGACCCATTCCAAATGGCTGACAACGACTCCTCCTGCATTGGCCAGAATATCTGGAATCAGAGGGATGCCTCTTTTGTTCAGAATGTCATCGGCTTCAGGAGTTGTCGGGCCGTTTGCTCCTTCAACGATGATTTTTGCCTTGATTTTATCGGCATTTTTGCGATGGATTTGGTTCTCAAGAGCAGCTGGGATAAGGACATCGACGTCCTGGAAGAGGAGCTCATCCCTGTCGATTTGCTTGCCTGGATGCTTGATAACGCAAGCATGTTTTTCTACACAATCCAAGAGTCCTGGAATATCTAGGCCATCTGGATCGACCAAAGCCCCTGAGATATCAGAGACAGCCACAATTTTAGCTCCCATCTGTGAAAGAAAAAGCGCGGCATGACCGCCAACATTTCCAAATCCCTGGATAGCAATTCTAGCTCCTTTGAGGCTTTTCTTTTTTGCTTTAAAATATTCCCTTGTTATGATTGCGACTCCTTTTCCTGTCGCCTCTTTCCTTCCTTTGGAGCCACCCAAGATTTCAGGTTTTCCCGTGACAATACTCGGCTCGGTATAGCCTTTGAACATGGAAAAGGTATCCATCATCCAAGCCATGGTTTTTGAGGTCGTATAGACATCAGGTGCGGGGATATCGATATGAGGGCCAAGAATTGGCATAATTTCTGTGGTGTATCGTCTAGTCAACCTTTCCAGCTCTGTTTCAGAAAGCTTTTTTGGGTCACAGATGATGCCTCCCTTTGCCCCTCCATAAGGTAAGTCCAGGAGGGCACACTTCCAGGTCATCCAGGCAGCCAAGGCCACCACATCATCCTCAGTGATATGTGGATGGTAGCGAACTCCTCCTTTGGCTGGTCCCTTAGCATTGTTATATTGGCAACGAAAGCCTGTAAAGACTTTTGTTCTCCCATTGTCTAATTTTATAGGTACGGAGACCTTCAATATTCTCATAGGTTTTTCAAGGATTTTTAAAAGATTACGATCCAATTTAATCTCTAAGGCTGCGCTGTAGAGCTGTTTGCGGGCTTTCTCGGCTAAGGATTCTTCAATCATTCTGGCCTCCTTTGTTGGGTAGTAATCGAAAAATTCAATTCAGAACTCTCTCATCGTTAAAATACGCAATCCCAATTTAGCTCCTAATTTAATGTAAAACATTCTTTTTCATCGCAGAAAATGGAATGCTTGTGATCTCATTTACTTCGTTGCATCATCGATATTGATTGATTATAATTGAACTTCTTATTCAATTGCAATTTCCTATTTAGAAAGGAGAAAAATCGAATGGCAGAAGAAGGGAAAATATATGTTTGTGATCTTTGTGGTCAGGAAGTCAAAGTGATCAAATCAGGAGCAGGAACTTTGGTTTGCTGCGATCAGCCTATGAATCCAAAAGAAGATTAAAGAATCTGATAAATATTTTTTCAGGAAAGGAGAATAGATGGAATTATCAAATTTCGATCAAGCCATTCAGTTTGCCATTGCAAGAGAAGAAGATGCTATCAAAGGTTATGGAGAGATGGCTGAGATGGCCAAGACACCGGGGCTTCAAAAATTGATCATTGAGCTACAAGAAGAAGAAAAAAATCATAAGAAGCTGCTCCAAGATATCACCGACAAAAAAATAGAATCCCTTAAAATAAAAGAAGTGGCTGATCTGAAAATCAGCGATTATCTCATTGAAGAGCCTCTGAGTAAAGATATGACATTTCAAGATCTTCTGATTTTTGCTGCAAAGAAAGAACAGAAAGCCGTTGATCTCTATTCGGTGATGAAAGAAAAGTCTGAAACAGAAGAGTTGAAAAAATTGTTTGAATTTCTGATTCAGCAGGAAAAATCACATAAGCTAAAATTAGAAGAAGAATACGAAAAACACGTGCTTGAATGGGATTAAATTCGTCCAATCAGAAATATAGATTTTTGAGGAGAGCGTGAATTTCTACAGAGATCTATTTTTCAATAAATCGTAAGGAGAATCAGTATGGAAAAATGGGAATGTACTGCTTGCGGGTATATTTATGACCCTGAAAAAGGAGACCCTGAGAATGGGATAGAACCAGGCACCGCTTTTGAAGATTTACCTGAAGACTGGGTGTGTCCTCAATGTGGTGTATCCAAGGAGTTTTTTCAAAAGATAGGCTAAATCCAGAAGGAGCCTTATCGGATATGAGAGTAGTCATTGTAGGCAATGGGCTTGCTGGAGTAATGGCTGCCAAGTCATTACGGGAATCAGATCAGAGCCTCGAAATCGATGTCTTTGCTGAGGAAAAATATCGTTATTATCCCCGTCCCAATCTGATCGAGTTTTTAGCCGGCAATATCCCTCTGGAGCGGGTTTTTGCCTTTTCTGAAGAATGGTATAGGGCTCAAAGGATACAGATTCATCTGGAAAAATCCGTGTCAAAAATCTTCCCTGAATCCCAGAAAGTTGAAATTCAAGATGGAGGAGAAGAACCCTATGACTGCCTACTTATTGCTACTGGCTCTTTCTCTTTTATTCCTCCTTTTAAAGGAGCAGATAAACAAGGCGTTTACACTCTCAGGACCTTGGATGATGCTTTAGAAATCCTTAAATATATCAAGACTCATAAGAGGGTAGTCCTGATTGGTGGAGGGCTTTTAGGCTTAGAGATAGCGCGAGCGATCAAAGCAAGAGAAGCCGAGGTGGAAGTGGTTGAATTTTTTGATCGTCTACTCCCCCGCCAGCTTGATAAGGAAGGAGCCTCAATACTCAAAGCTCAAATAGAAAATATGGGAATAAGAGTTCATCTTGGCATAGCTACAGAGGAGATCCTTGGCGAGAAAAAAATAGAAGGCCTAAGGTTTAAAGGAGGTGGAGGGATCCGGGCAGATGCGGCCATCATCGCAGCCGGAGTAAGGCCGAACATCAACTTGGCCAAGGATGCGGGGCTAGAGACGGATCGAGGAATCGTCGTCGACGATAACCTTCAGACAAGCCACCCTAAGATATTTGCTGCAGGCGATAACATTCAACACGATGGCAAAATCTGGGGAATCATTCCCGCTTCTTTTGATCAAGCGAGGATCGCCGCTTCTAATATTTTAGGACAGAAAAAAGAATATAAGGATACTATCCCTTCCAATACCCTTAAAGTCGTTGGTCTTTATGTCACTTCGATCGGGACGGTCAATCCCGAAGAGCAAGGTTTTGAGGAAATCCGAGAAGAAAGAAGGGAAGAGGGGATATATAAGAAAATAGTCTTACAGAATGGAATCCTTGTCGGGGCGGTGTGGATAGGAACGAAAAAGGGAGTCGATGAAATAAGCCGGTTGATCACCCAGAAAACGAATGTCGAGAGGTGGAAAAAATCTCTTCTGGCAGACGATTTTGATTTTTCAATTTTATGAAATTAAAAACTCTGATCTTCTTACTTTCTTTCTGCTTTTCCATCGCCCAGGCTCAAACCAAAACCAATGGCTATCTCTCTCTTGAATACGCAAAGGGCCAAAAGGAAAGCGGTTTCTCAGGGGGATCCTTCCAAAATCCGCAATTCGGTCTTATATTTTCTGGAGATTTGGCCCTAAAGCTGGATTATAACTCTGAGATAAGATTCCGGAATGAGTCCCAGATAGAGATAGAGCAGGCCTATCTGAGGATGAGGCCCTCTGATTCTTTTTCTATTAAACTGGGCCTCTATCTCGTTCCCTTTGGAAAATACAACACTTTCAATAGGCCGCACCAGACAATGCTGGTTAAGCCCCCCCTTAATGTCGAGAATATCTTTCCCTCCAGTTGGAGAGACATAGGTCTTTTGGTAGAGGGAAAATTTAGAAGTTTTTTCTATTCGGCTTACCTTGGAAATGGCCTTGCTGAGAGCAAGAATTTAAGCTCAGCCCAGCAATTTAGAGACAATAATAAAGATAAAAGCAAGGGAATAAGAACAGGCCTGATGTTAGGTCGTGGATTGGAGGCTGCTTTTTCTTACTATAGAGGGAAATACGATGAGGGAAATGAGAGGAATTTGGTGCTCGAAGCAATAGACTTGAGTTGGATGACTGAAGGATTCCAGATTCTTTCCGAATATTCAAGAGCCAAGATAGAAAATCCGGTTGATCTTGCTCAAGGAAAAGCTGAGGGTTATTTTGTTCAACTCTCATTCGATATAGATAGCTGGCGTCCGGTAGGGAGTTACCAAAGGTTAAAATATGAAGATCTCTTTCATGGAGACGGTTTTGAAAGCTCTGAATTTGGAGGAAAAGGGATTTTTGAGGAGAGAAGCCGATGGACAATAGGAATGGTTTATTTTGCTTCCAAGAACGTTATTTTCAAGTTGGAATATGAATTCAATAGGGAAAAAGAGATCGAAATCAAAGACAACCTTTTCCTCATCCAAGTGGCTTTAAATTTTTAGCCTTGTTTTAGGATTTAGCTTCTGATAAAATTTCCTATCAACACAAAGGCATCTTTCCTGACAATCTGAAAAAATTCTCTTCTAAGGAGTTTTATGGCCAATTTGCTCGTCGTCGGCACCCAATGGGGTGATGAAGGAAAGGGTAAAATCATAGACTTCCTGGCGGCCTCCTTCGATATCGTGGCTCGCTATCAGGGTGGGCATAATGCGGGGCATACGGTTTATGTTAAAGGACAAAAGGTCGTTCTTCATCTCATTCCTTCTGGAATTCTGCATAACGAGAAGCTTTGTGTCATCGGCAATGGTGTGGTCGTCCATCCAAAGGCTTTCTTAGAGGAGCTTCAAGAATTAAAAGAACTGGGTGTTAATATTGATGATCGTATTGTTATAAGCAAGAACGCTCATTTGATCCTCCCATATCATGCGCAAGTGGAGAAGATTAACGAAGAAAAGAGGGGGGCAAAAAAAATCGGAACCACGAGCCGGGGAATCGGTCCTTGCTATGAAGATAAGGCTGCTCGGCAAGGGATTAGAGCCGGAGACCTACTGGATTTATCCATCCTCAGGGAGAAAATCAAAGAAAACATAGAAGAGAAAAATTTCTATCTTGGTTCACACAATAGGCCTAGGCTTGATCCGATAGAAGTCTTCGAAGAATATAAGAGATACGCTTCTCAGATAAAAAAATATATAAAGGATGTCTCCCTATTTTTAAACGAAAAGATAAAAGAAAAGAAATCCGTCCTTTTTGAAGGAGCTCAGGGAACGCTCTTGGATGTTGATCACGGAACCTATCCCTATGTCACCTCTTCCAATTCTACGGCGGGAGGAGTCTGCACTGGCCTTGGGGTTGGCCCTGATAAAATAGAGGCTGTATTGGGTGTAACCAAAGCATACACCACGCGGGTTGGTGGGGGGCCTTTTCCGACAGAGATTTTTGATGATAAAGGGAAGCTATTGCTTGAAAGAGGAAATGAATTTGGAGCCACGACGGGTCGTCCAAGACGGTGTGGCTGGTTCGATTCTTTGGCTGTATCCTACGCTTGCCGGGTGAATGGAATCCAAAAAATTGCCTTAACGAAACCTGATGTTATGGATGAGCTTGAAGAGATCATGGTCTGCGTTGGATACAAATACAAAGGAGACATGATTCGTCACTTTCCCACAGAAACCTGGGTCCTAGATAAGGTGGTTCCCCGATACAAGAAAATTAAAGGATGGAAGACATCCATCCATAAGGAAAAAGATTTTTTCTCCCTCCCATCGGCTTTCAGAGATTATGTTAAATGCATTGAAGATCTCATCCAGGCTAAAGTGACTATCATATCGACGGGGATGGAACGAGAGGATACGGTCTTTATTGAAGAAGAATTAAAGGATTGGATTGATTTGGAAAAAGTTAAAGCAGAACTTTAGTCATTGTCATCCCCGATATAGTCCTTTCTCAGAAGACAAAGAAGGCCAATTGATCCATAATACCTTCCATTTTAGAATAAGGAGAAGAAACTCAAATTCCGCTATAGAGATGAATTTCGAAGAATGGAAAGAGATGCTTGCGCGGAATAAGGACACATATTGACTTAAAATATTTTTAATGATAAAAATATCAAATCATAAAAGAGACTATTCCTTGAAATTGGAGGTTATGAATGCCGGCAAAAAAGACAACAAAGAAAGCCACAAAAGCAAGTGCAAAGAAGGCCACTAAGAAAGCTGCACCCAAGAAGACGGCGGCAAAGAAAAAAACAACCAAGACAAAAAAGGGCCAGGCTTATGAATGCGGCGTATGTGGGGTTGGAATCATAATTGACGAACTCTGTGGATGTGTTGAGGAACACGTCTTTATCTGTTGTGATAAGCCGATGAAGAAGAAAAGAGCCAGAAAAGCGGCCTAGTTACCTATTTAAAAAGACTCGCCTAGGAAACGAAAAAGATAAGAATCACATCGACATCTAAAATATAGAACAGAGATAGACAATATTTCTTTGTAAATTTAGGGTAATATTCCCTCCTCGAGCTGAATATTCCTGCATCTGTTTCGTTGAGAATTTCATAAAAGAATAACAAAGGACAACATCCTCTTCTCCAATTAGATAATAAGAAGAAAAAAGATGGGAGAGAAGCAGGCTTTTAATAAAGTTGATGACCTCCATTATGACCTTTCCAAGAAATTTGATTTCTTTTCTTTAATATCTGAGAAAATAACCCAACTTGCAGATCTGAAAAAGACCCTTGATGATATTCTCGCTATCCTCAAGGAAGTCACCGGTTGCCATCATCTTGCTATCAGACTGATCGATTCCAAAGGCAATATTCCCTTTTATGCTTATCTGGGTTTAGATAAAGAGTTTATAGATTCTGAACATTGGATCACGATGAAAGATTGCCTCTGTGGCTATGTCGCCAGTGGGGAGGTAGATAAGAAATTACCCTTTATCAGTGAATATGGATCCTTCTATTCTAACTCGATGGCTCAACTTCTGGCTGAGATAAAAGCAAAGTATCCCAATGTGGCAGGAAGGGCCCTGAGAGATGTTTGCAACCAGAAAGGTTATCAATCTATAGCGATCATCCCGATTAAATGGAGAGGAAAAATTGTTGCCGAGCTTTATCTTTCCGACGAAAAGAAAAATCTCTTTCCTCTCAAGAAAGTTCAGTTCCTAGAAAAGATTGGCATCCAGATTGGAATCGCGATTCAGAATTCTCAACTCTATACAGAATTGAATGCCTCCAAGAAGAAACTCATGGATTTGTTCAATTCTGCTTCTATAGGGATATTAGAGTTAGATACAAAAGGTTCTTTTCTTCAGATAAACAGGCAGGGAGCAGAATTCTTAGGTTATTCCACTCCAGAGAGGCTCTTGGATAGTGAAATTAAGATAAGCGAACTCAATGTTTCAAAGGATGAATGGGAAAAATTTATAGAGAAAGTCGACAAACATGATTCTGTGAATAATTATACTCTGACTTTCTCTATCGGCAGAGAGAGTCGATATCTAGAATTCTCCTTGACTTCGATAAAAGAAAAAAATGAGAAGATAACAGGATATAGGGGGACTTTCCGCGATATCACCGATAGGATCAGGTTGGAAGAAGAGAGGTGGAACAAGGCCAAAGCAGAGTCTTTAAAGAACAGATATTACCAAGAGGTCTTGGTCCTCAAAGATGAAATAAAATCAGAATACCCGTTTGAGGAGATAATCGGAAAGAGCTCGGCCATCCAGAAAGTTAAAAACGCCATTCAGCAAGTCTCACCCACTGACACAACTGTCCTTATAAAAGGAGAGACAGGTACGGGCAAGGAGCTTGTGGCCCGCTATATCCATGAGCGAAGCTTGCGAAAGGATAGGATTCTGGTCAAAGTCAATTGTGCAGCCTTATCGGAAGGATTGATCACATCAGAGCTATTCGGCCATGAAAAAGGTGCTTTCACTGGAGCTATCCAGAGAAGAATCGGACGGTTCGAATATGCGGACAAAGCCACCATTTTTCTGGATGAAATAGGAGATTTGCCCCTTGAGACACAGGCTATGCTCTTGCGTGTGCTTCAGGATGGAGAATTCGAAAGAGTAGGCAGTTCTAAGACAATAAGAGTCGATGTGAGAGTCATCACCGCCACCAACAGGGATCTGGCTCTTCTAGTGAAAGAAAAAAAATTCAGACAAGATTTGTTTTTCCGGTTGAACGTCTTTCCGATAGAAATAACACCTCTGAGAGAAAGGAAAGAAGATGTTCCCCTCTTGACAGCCTATTTTCTTGAGGTTTACGGAAGAAAGCTTGGCAAAAAAGTTGATAAGGTTAAAGAGCAGACCATGAGCTTCTTCATGGAGTATTCTTGGCCTGGCAATGTCAGAGAATTGCAGAATATCATAGAACACGGTTTGGTCGTTTCTAGAGGGGAATATCTTGAAATTCCCGGATCCTATTTCACTCAAACTCCCCCTTTAAAAGAAAGATCAGGATTCTTACCGCTTCATGAATATGAAAAGCAGTATATCCTCGAGGTTCTTAAAAACACAAAAGGAGTCATATATGGACCTCGAGGAGCAGCCTCCGTCCTAGGATTGAAGCCATCAACATTGCAGAGCAGAATAAAAAAATTGGGCATTGAAAGAACAAGGATTTAGATGGCCTTTTTATCAATAACAACGATATTTCGGTATTTTCATTTATTTTCCTGAATTTATTTCCTTTTTATTCTATTTTATCTCTTTTAATATCAGAGATTTTAGGGAAAAAGAGATTGATCTGATTTGGCACAAATGTTGCCATATAAGTTTATGTTGTTAATAATATAAAGTCGTAAATAATATAAAGTCATTAATAACATGATAAGGATAGCTATTGAATTTCGATTTAACTGAGACGAAGGAAAAAGGATGATAGAAGATATTTCTGTGATGATTGCTGGAACAGCAGGAGACGGAGTTCTATTTACAGGAAATGTTTTGGCAAAAATTCTCAAGAGGCAGGGCTGGGAAATTGTGACTTACAGAGATTTCCCTTCGAATATAAGAGGAGAACCCACAAATTATACGATCAGAGCGAGTTTGAAGAAAATCTATGGGAGAGGCGATTCTATAGATGTCCTCATGGCATTTGATTGTGAAGCTATCCTTAAGCATAAAAAAAAGATGGCGGAAAAGGGGATCTTGCTCTGTGATGGAAAGGATTTAGTCCAGCTAGGTCTTTCTCGAAAGAAGGGACTTACATTTCATAGACTTCCTTTGAAAGAACTAGCGAGAAAACATTTTCGGAGTGAGCTCTTCAAGAATATGATAGCTCTAGGAGCTCTGTGTCATATCCTTGATTTGGACACCTCCATTGTGGAGAAAATTATTCATGAGGCATTCTTGAAGAAGAAAGGAAGAAAAATCGTTCAAAAAAATATTAAAGCTCTAGAAATAGGCTGTGAACAGGCCAAAAAGACTGTTTCAGAGGAAGAGCGTCATCGCCTGAAGAAAAGGAAAGATTCGAATAGAATCCTTATATCCGGTGACGAGGCTATCGCCTTAGGTGGCTTGGCCTCAGGATGCCGTTTCTTTTCGGCCTACCCGATTTGTCCCGCATCTGAAATATGGCAGTGGCTGGCCAAATATTTTTCTCCCTTCAATGGCGTTGTGGTTCAGACCGAGGATGAATTAGCAGCGATCAATATGGCTCTTGGGGCCTCCTATGCAGGAGCGCGAGCCATGACGTCTACCTCCGGACCTGGGGGCTCGCTGATGATGGAGGGATTTGGCCTCTCGGGTATGGCAGAAATTCCGGTTGTTATCGTTCATGTCCAGAGAGCTGGACCGAGCACAGGAATGCCAACTAAAAATGAACAGTCGGACCTCAATCAGTGGATTTATGGTTCTCACGGAGATTTTCCGCGCATCGTACTCTCTCCAGGGACGGTTGAAGAATGCTTTGAATTCACGATCAAAGCCTTCAATCTGGCTGAGAAATATCAGCTGCCTGTGATTGTGCTCACTGAGCAGGATTATGGCCAAAACTTCCGTACAGTCAAAAAATTCGATTTATCCAATGTAACAATTGATAGAGGCAAGCTTCTCAATCAGAAGGATCTCCTGCGAATAAAAGAATATAAAAGATATAAGTTTACCGCTGATGGTATCTCTCCTCGTGTCTTACCCTCTATGAAGAATGGACTTCATATGGTTGAGAGCAATGAGCATGATGAAAAAGGGTATCGCGATGAAGAACCAGAAAACAGAGTCAAAATGATGGAAAAAAGAATGAAAAAACTCACGACCATTGGAAAAGACTTGATTCTGCCCAAAATTTATGGAGAAAGAGAGGCTAAATTGGGAATCATAGGCTTTGGCTCCACATTTGGTCCAATTCAAGAGGCCATGTTTCAGCTTAAAGAGATGGGGATTTCGACGAAATACCTTCGGATGAGAACCCTCTGGCCTTTCCCTTCCCAGAAGGTCGGGAGATTTGTGAACGGATGCAGGAAGATATTTGTTGTCGAGAACAATTATTCGAGTCAGCTAGGCTCACTTGTAAAAAGTCAGGTGAGTGAAGATTTTAAGATTAAGAATATTCGTAAATATTCAGGTCAATCCTTCAGGCCTCAAGAGATTTCGACAGGAATCCAGAGAGCTCTATAGATGAAAAAAGCGGATTTTTATCATTTAGAAGATCCAACCTGGTGTAGCGGTTGCGGTCTATACGGTTTATTCACCTCGTTTAAAAAAGTGGCTGTATCCATGGGGATAGATCCTGAACAATTGGTGATTGTCACAGGAATCGGTTGCCACGGAAGATTCAACAACTATTTCAAATGCTATGGATTTCATGCCCTCCATGGACGTGCCCTTCCTCTAGCTACTGGAGTCAAACTGTCTAATCCCAGACTCAGCGTCCTGACGATCAGTGGCGATGGTGATGCCTATTCCATCGGATTAGGCCATTTCATCCACACGGCAAGGAAAAATATCGATATTGTTTTTATCGTGGTCGACAACAGTGTTTATGCCTTGACTCAAGGTCAGACGTCTCCCACTAGTCGACAGGGTTACGTCTCGATTTCCACTCCCTTTGGTTCTAAAGAACAGCCTCTCGATGGCCCTCAACTGGCACTCTCTGCAGGGGCAACTTTTGTGGCGCGTGGTTTTTCAGGGGCTCCCTCTCATTTGGCAAGCCTTATAGAAAAAGGGATGAAGCACAAGGGATTTGCTCTGATTGAAGTATTAAGCCCCTGTGTCACTCACAACAAAATTAATACCTATCAATGGTTCAGAGAAAACACTTTTAAGCTCGAAGAAGAGCCAGGTTTTGATCCCAAGAATAAGATGGCAGCTTGGAAGAAACTGACAATGAATAGCAAAATTCCAGTAGGGCTCATCTTTCAGGAAAAAAAACCATCTTACGAATCCCTTGTTTTGGTTGATAGGGACAGGCCTCTTGTATTTGAGGATTTGAAGATAGATATTCCGCGTTTAGGAAAGATTATGCAAGAGTTTGAATGATATAATAAAAATGTTATATTTTATTTTTTTTCAAGGAGGAAATAGAGATGAAAGAAAAAGTCGAAGAAGCTTTAGATAAGATCCGTCCGGCCCTTATGGCCGATGGAGGAAACGTTGAACTTGTCGGCATCAAGGATGGCGTGGTTAGAGTGAAGTTGACCGGGGCCTGCGGAGGCTGCCCCATGTCTCAGTTGACTTTAAAAATGGGCATCGAGCGGCACCTGAAGAAGGAAGTTCCAGACGTTAAAGAAGTTGTGGCAGTTTAGAATCAATGTAAGTGAGGAGACAGATTTTTTTAGTGAAGAAGATTAGCTCGACAAGATATAAAGGTAAAAAATGAAAAAAGTCTATCTTGACCATATCGCCTCAACTCCTGTCGACCCAAAGGTTTTTGAGGCGATGCTTCCCTATTTGAAGGATAAATTTGGCAACCCCCAAAGTCTTCATTCCGTCGGCCAGGAAGCGCTGATCGCTGTCGAAGAGGCAAGAGAAAAGGTGGCTCAACTGATTGGCGCCAAGCCTGAGGAGATCTATTTTACTTCCAGTGGTTCAGAATCGAATAATTTTGCTATTAAGGGCTTTGCTCAAGCTCGTCGGAGTATTGGGAATCATATCGTTCTCTCTGCCATCGAGCATCAATCTGTACTCCATTCGGCCCAAAATTTGGAAAAGATGGGTTATATGGTCAGCTTTGTGCCAGTCGATAAGTGGGGTTGGATTGATCCACAAGAGGTAAAGAAAAACCTTACAAAAAACACCATCCTTGTCTCGATCATGTTGGCTAACGGTGAGGTGGGGACGATCGAGCCAATTGCCGAAATTTCTCAGGTCTGTCGCGAACAAGGAATTCTTTTTCACACGGATGCTGTCGCCGCTGTCGGCAATATTGCAGTCGACGTGGCTGAACTTGGAATCGATGCCCTCAGCCTAGCCGGAAATCAATTCTATGGCCCTAAGGGGACTGCAGCATTGTACATAAAAAGAGGAGCGAGAATCGTCCCTTTTATCGATGGGGGAATTCAGGAGAAAGGCAGAAGAGCAGGGACGGAGAATGTGGCTGGGATTGTAGGCCTAGGAAAGGCTGCAGAGATCGCAAAACAAAAACTTGAGCAGAGGATACAAAAAGTAAAACCCTTACGGGACTCACTCATTCAGGGTCTTCCCCAGAAAGTAGAGCATGTGAGGCTTACGGGTCATCCAGAGAGAAGACTCCCTCATCATGCGAGTTTCTGTATTGAGTTTGTTGAGGGGGAAGCCATGCTCTTGAATTTAGATATGCAAGGCATATCCGCCTCGAGTGGATCGGCGTGCACATCCAGGGCATTGAAAGCCTCTCATGTTCTTCTGGCTATGGGCATCGATCATGCTCTTGCCCAGGGATCGCTTGTCTTTAGTCTGATTGAAGATACCAACAGGGAAGATGTCGATTATCTTCTCGAAGTTTTCCCGCCTATCATTGAAAGATTAAGAAATATGTCTCCGCTTTACACTAAATATCTAGAGGAGAAGGGAAAATGATATACAGTGAAAAGGTTATGGAACATTTTCAAAACCCTCGCAATGTTGGTGTGCTCAAAGACGCAGACGGAATCGGTCAAGTCGGCAATCCCGTCTGTGGCGACATGATGACTTTCTACATCAACGTCAAGGACAATCGCATCGACGATGTGAAATTTCAGACTTTTGGCTGTGGTGCAGCCATCGCCGTCTCAAGTATGGTCAGCGAGATGGCCAAAGGAAAAACAATCGAAGAGGCGATGAAGATCACCAATAAGATCGTGGCTGAAGAGCTTGGAGGTCTGCCAAAAAATAAGCTTCATTGTTCCAATCTGGGCGCAGATGCCCTTCATAAAGCGATTGAAAACTACAAGCAGAAAAAGAAGGCTGCTAAGAAAGATCGCCCGGCAAAATCCGTGGATAAGGAAAAATGTTATTGCCCCTATTGTGAGGGCCCTCTTGAAGGCCTGGAAGATGTCTGCACAAATTGCCACATAGAGCTCGAGGAATGTCCAGAATGCGGAAAGCCAACAAATAAAGGCGAAGAGAAGTGCCTCCATTGCGGCGCCACCAAAGCGAGAGTATAAACAGAAACAGCGAAAACATAATCCTATGCTTCTGGAGATAAGGGTGATTAGAAAAAGAGGAACGAGAGATGAAAGCGGATAAAACTCTGGATTGTTTTGGCTTACTCTGTCCGATGCCTATCATCCAAGCAGCCAATAAGATCAAGGAGATGAAGATCGGTGAGGTTTTGGAAGTGATCTCTACGGATAAAGGAATCAAAATGGATATGCCTGCTTGGTGTAGGCAGACAGGACAGGAATATCTGGGATTGGAAGAGGAAGGAGAGGTCTTTAAAGCCTATGTGAAAAAAGTAAAGGAATAAGCAGGCAAATGTTGAGGATAACGATAAAGAAAGAAGGAAAGAAGACAAAGGTTCTTTATCTTGAAGGGAAGATTTCTCAAGAGTGGGCGAGTGAGCTGCAGGCAGAGATAGAAAAGAGAGTGGGCAAAGGAGAAAAAGTCATCCTTGATTTCTTAAAAGTTCGCTATCTGGATGAAGAAGCGGCCAAAATGCTCAATCATTATCCCTCTGAGATAGTAGAAAAAAGGAATTGTTCCTTATTTATACAGGAGATGTTGAGTATGGGGAAGCCAGGACTAAAGTGAATAAAGAAGAGATATCAAATAGGGTAATGGAGCTGAAAAAGGAAAGGAATGCCGTTATTCTTGCTCACAATTATCAGGTTGGAGAAGTGCAGGATGTGGCCGATTATATCGGTGATTCTTTAGGTTTGAGCCAGCAGGCGGCTCGAGTGGAACAAGAGATCATTGTTTTCTGTGGAGTCCATTTTATGGCCGAGACGGCTTCGATCCTCTCCCCAGAAAAAACGATCTTGATGCCCGATATCAATGCTGGATGTCCGATGGCGGATATGATCACAGCTGCCGAGCTCATAGAATGGAAAAAAAATTATCCCGGGAGCCAAGTCGTCTGTTATGTCAACACCACAGCCGAGGTCAAAGCCGAATGTGACATCTGCTGTACGTCGACCAACGCCGTTCAGGTCGTCAACTCTCTAGATGCAGATGAAATTCTGTTTGTCCCCGATAAGAACCTTGCTGCCTACGCGGCTCGTCAGACAAAGAAGAAGATCATTCCTTGGGATGGCTACTGCTATGTTCATAACAACATTTTAGCCAGGGACATCAAGGAGAAGAAGAATCTTCATCCTCAAGCTGTGGTCTGGGTTCATCCAGAATGTCGTCCTGAAGTGATCGATTTGGCCGATGAGGTCTTCTCTACAGGTAAGATGGTTCAAGAAGCCAGAAAAACAAACAAGAGAGATATTATTATCGGAACGGAAACAGGAATCATCTACAGGTTGAAAAAGGAGAATCCAAAAAAGAATTTTTATCCAGCCTTAGATCGCTCTTATTGCTATAACATGAAGAAAATAAACCTGATAAAAGTCCTTAAGTCTTTGGAAGATATGAAATATCGAATTCAGGTTCCTCTTGAGACCAGTCGAAGGGCAAGGGGAGCAATTGAGAAAATGATTAAAATATAAGGAGAGATATTATGAAAAAGATGACCAAAGAAAATCTGAAAAATGCCTTCGCTGGTGAAAGTGAGGCCCATATGAAATATATGGCTTTTGCCGACAAGGCAGAAAAGGAGAATTTCCCAAATGTGGCTAGGTTATTCAGGGCCAATTCTTTTGCCGAACAGGTCCATGCCACCAATCACCTTCGCACCTTATCGGGCATCGGCAAAACAAGCGATAACCTTCAAACAGCCATCGAAGGTGAGACTTTTGAGGTCGATGAGATGTATCCAGCTTATATAGGAGTTGCTGGAGAGCAGAAAGAACCCGGGGCAGAAATGACCACTAAATGGGCCTTGGAGGCTGAAAAAGTACATGCTGGGCTTTATCAAAAGGCGAAAGAAGTTGTGGATAAAGGAGAAGATATAGAATACAAACCCATTCATGTCTGTCAAGTCTGCGGATTCACAGTAGAAGGAGAAGCTCCTGAGGTCTGTCCTGTTTGTGGTTCTCCGAAGGAGAAGTTCACCCGATTTTGATCAGTTTGTCATCTTGAACGATCAAAATTGTAAACATCTTTTCTCTCGGGACAAAGGATATGTTTTTCAGGTTATGGCAGAGAGTCTTTGGGGATGGCCTCGCTCCCTNNAAAGGAGGTTTCTGGTGATCTTAAATGCTAAAACGTCCCCCTTCCAGGTCCTAGCTTTGGCCATAAAGTCCGAAATTGAAGCTGTCCTCGTCTATTCCAAACTCCATGATAAGGTCAAGAATGAGCTCTTGAAGAAAAAATTAAAATTCTTGGTCTATGAGGAAAAGAAACACAGGAGAATATTGGAGAGGCTGTATTCGCAGAGATTTCCCCAGAGGAAACTTGAGTTACCCGAGAAATCATTCCTTCCTCCTGTCAAACTTACCATAGATTCTAAAACATCCATTTTAGATATATTCAAGGCAGCACTCAAAGCAGAGAAGATGTCAGAAGAATTCTATAAAGAGGCTGGAAGCAAAGTTGAGGGTAAGGAGTCTTTAAGGATTTTAAAATACTTGTCCCGAGTGGAGAGAAGCCATTATTTTATGATAAAATCAGAGATAGATTTGCTCGAAAGATATCCGGATTATTATGACGCAGAGGATTTTCATCTCGGACAGGATCTCTTTCATATCGGACCTTGAAATAAAGAAACTCAAGATAAAAAACACAGCGGATGGAGGCCTCTTCAGCAAAGAAAAATAAGTGTGAAAGATTGATAGGATCTTTGAATGAACCTAGATTGATAGCTCCCAATGGGTATCAGACAATAAATTAGGAGCGGATGACAAAATTAAGGGTTTGATTTTAGAGAGAGAAAAGAAATCGAGCCCTTGATCTCTGAAGTTGTCGAGATCGGATCTCAGTTTCAAAATGTCTTTTTAAAGGGGTAGGAAGATGAGACATTCATGGCGCATCGGAAGAATTTTTGGAATAGATATTTATGTAGATTCAAGCTGGTTTTTAATTTTTATTTTATTTACGTGGATTTTGGCGGCCAACTATTTTCCTCAAAAGTATACTGATTGGTCACGAGGCCTTC
>JABAOF010012357.1_pt1 | contig 20201 bp, 19 predicted proteins | sample 7062171 | NCBI WGS metagenome assembly JABAOF01 (sample SAMN14538628, study PRJNA623070) | marine sediment metagenome | biome: marine biome [ENVO:00000428]; feature: marine pelagic biome [ENVO:01000023]; material: deep marine sediment [ENVO:00002113] | place: India: Gulf of Khambhat ...
TCTGGGTTATATTGTGTTGGGACTTCAAGTATTTCTGGGCGGAGTGGGAGTGATCACTCTGATGATCGGGGCGGTAGGAGTGATGAATATCATGTTCTTTGTCGTCACTCAGCGGACACGAGAGATAGGTATTCGCCGGGCTGTGGGAGCGCTGAAAAGGCATATTTTCCAACAGCTCTTCACAGAGGCACTCACTCTGACATTCATAGGAGGATTGATTGGCTTCGGGATCGGTTGGGGTATTAATGCTGGACTCACAGCTCTGATTGCTGTTTTGCGGACTCAGAATGCACAGCTCATGATGCTTTTTTCACCCGAGAATTCATTGGTCGCATCCATAGTCACTGTATTTTTGATGGTGGCAGCAGGCTTCTTGGCCGGGCTGACACCAGCGCTCCGGGCAATGCGGTTGGATATCGTCGATTCCTTACGTTATGAATAAATGTGGGGTCAGGGCTCGACATTAGACATTTATTATTAATCAGACCCACTTCTTTTGAAATCATATTTTGATTTCCCTGGTGATCAGATGTCTGATGTCGAGCCCTGACCCCCGCTATAGTATTGCTAAAAAGGGAACAAAGCCGGCCCTCAAAACCTATCCTAAAGTCTTTGAGTTCACAAAAGAAATACTTCCATTAAAGCCCGAGCTCTTGGTCGATGCCCTGCATGGCTTCCAGACAGACGGATATGAACTCGTCCAGCTCCAACGGGATATTCGTGCACTGTTCGATGTCCTCTCTTCTCGCGCCTCTGGCAAAGCTTGTTTCTTTATAACGCCTCTGAACGAATCCGACATCCACTTCCTTGAGCTTTTTGCTGGGATGCATCAAAGTGGCGGCGATGATCAATCCGGTCAGAGGGTCGATTGAAAAAATGGCCCAGTCCATTTCGCTCTCGCAGGGAACCTGCCCCGCATGGGCTTTAACCGCATGGATGATGTCTTCCTCAATCCCGTGTTCAGCTAAGATTTTGACTGTCTCTGTGGTGTGGAGCTCCGGGCTTTTCTCCGTGATCTCGTAATCCATGTCGTGGAGGATTCCAGCCAGTCCCCATTTCTCTTCATCCTGACCAATCCTCCTGGCAATCGCCTTCATACAGGCTTCAACTGCCAGAGAGTGTTTGACCAAGTTTTTATTTTTGAGGTGTTCCTTGACAAGCTCTAAGGCTTCTTCTCTATTCATTTATCCGACTCCTTTCACTATTTTATTTCAATTCTTGACTGTTTTGCACGGTAAAGGGAATCTCTGCGAAGACATTCTCTTTCCCGTCAAATACTCTGACACCTATAACATAATCTCCAGCTTTCTCCGGAAACCATGCCCACGAATTTTTCTCGGAACCCTCCTGAACAATGATTTTCTCCTCTCCCTCTTTTAGATAGAATTCGTACTTGGGCATGAAAAAGCCTCTGATAGACACAGTGAAACTGACCTCCTCTCCCACTTTTTGAGGCGACTGTTTAGATGACTTCAATGACACTCTCAATATCTTCTTCAGGAATAAGAGCTTTCCTCTATCCGTCTGGTTCTCATAGAGACTGATAAGGAGAAAAGGATCGAACCACACTGGGTTGGACCGGAGCTCCTGCTTGGCATCAAACTCACCGGCTTTCTCCCCTGTTTCCACGTCGAAACTCATCAACACAGAAGAAAGCGAGGAGACCACAACTTTTTCTCCGGAGATTTCAAGCCGGTAAAAACTCCTGGAGGGAATCATCTGCCACCAGAGAATGTGCCCTCCTTTTTTTTTCAAGCAGTACACCACATTATTCCAGCTGAGGAACAGAATCCTTTTTCCGGAAACAACAGGAGAAGTTAAGATTTTACCTCCTGTCTTTATTTTCCATCTTTTTGTTCTCCTCTTTAAATTATAACAGTAGAAGTAATTATCATCAGAACCGAAATAAACAGAATTCTTCTCAACGAGAGGAGCACCCTCTATTTTACCGCCCACTTCAATCTTACCGATGAGACTCCCTTCCTCAGACAGGATGTACAGATTGTGGTCATCACAGCCAAAGACGATTTTATTGTCTGCGAAAACAGGAGTTGAACGGATAGCCCCGTCAGTCTGGAATTTCCAGAGTTCCTTCCCGCTGGTTATATCAAAGGCATGAAGAGTTCCATTTTCCGTACCGATGCACACAGCGGATGCACATTCCAAAATCCCGGATGTGATGCCCTCCACAGTCTCAATCTTCCAGATTAGGCCCCCCTCTTTGCTCAGACAGTAAAGGGTGCTGCTTCTGTCATAGACATAAATATTTTTCGCACCGAGAGATGGAGAGCTCATTAGCTCATCGGAAACCTTTCTTTCCCATACAATTTCACGCTTTACGCCATCCAAACAGTACACCACTCCACTCCTTGTGGAGAGGTAAAGTCGATCCTCTTCCCTTTCTATATGGTCGTTGACTCTTCCCTGGAAGACAACCTCTCCGGATTTCGCTACAGGAAAAAAGATACCGGAGGGATAAGAAGGAGCTTTTCTCCTGAATATTGAACAAGAACTAAGAAGGAAGACAGCCAGTATCCAAAGGACGATTTTTTTCACTAGAGCCATAAGATGCGATGATAGCACTTTCCTTCCTCTTTACTCAACAATCTCTCTCAAAGCGAAGGAGGTTGATATCATTCCACAGAGAGAAAAATGATTAGCTTCATTATGCTCTACGAGTTCACGACAAATGTCAAGTTGCTGAAAACTTCTCCCTTTTTGGCTTTTTCCCCTTATACAGCCGTCCTTCAGGCTTAGAGGTTCTTCCGTCCATCATCCCTTTTTTCTGTCATTTTAAGTCTTATTTTTCAGATGATTCACAGAGTGAAAAAAGAGTGTTGGATAGGGCAAGTCCGGAAACCCGGATAAGGAAGACTCTCCCGTTTCAAAAGAGATGGACTGAAACGCAATTTGAAAAAGGAGTTTAATCCTGTCAAAATATTATTGGTAATAGAGGGAAAGTGAAAAGACGAGAATTCATGCAGACGGCCCTTTACAGCAGTTTGCTCTTGAATTTCGATAGCCAGCTATTCAGTTTTGAGAACACAACTCCTGATCTTGCTGTCGTCCAGGGTGGCACACCAGACCTGATCACACGCAAAGCCATAGAACTGTTGGGTGGAATCAAGCGATTTGTCTCCAAAGGGGATATCGTAATGATCAAGCCGAACATTGCCTTTAGCCGAACACCTGAACAGGCAGGATGCACGAATCCGGAGGTTGTCAGAACGCTGGTCAAACTCTGCTTTGATGCCGGGGCCAAGGAAGTCAAAGTCATGGACAATCCTGTTGGCTCAGCTCAATCGACTTATAAAAGATCAGGAATCGAAGAGGCCGCAAAAGAAGCGGGAGCACTTGTCCTCTACCCCGAACCAGAGAGACTCAAATCAGTCTCCATCAAAGGGGCTTATCTTGATAAACAAAAAGTCTTCACAGATATCATTGAGGCGGATAAAATAATCAACGTCCCGATTCTAAAGACACACGGCCTCACTCGATTAACCATGGGCATGAAGAACTGGCTGGGTGCCATAGGTGGAAACCGTGATGCCCTTCACTCCCGACTGGAACGCGTCATTGTCGATCTTTCCAGGTTCTTCAAGCCGGCTCTCATAGTCCTGGATGCATACCGGGTGCTCGCTAAAAATGGGCCCGCCGGGAGGAGTCTTTCTGATGTGGTTCTTCTCAAAACTGTTGTGGCTGGCAGGGACATTGTCGCTGTGGACGCAATGGGCGCATCACTCTGTAAAGTCAAGCCAAAAAGTTTGGGCTTTCTCAAATTGGCGTATAAACAGGGCCTTGGAGAGATCGACCTAAACAGTTTAAAAATTGATATAAGAGCGACTCGGTCTCCCTTATGATTTCATTTCAGTGCCACGCTTTGAAGGGGAAAACTAATGATTAACTACATTATGCTCTATAAAATCCGGAAAAAAGTCAAAAAAATCATAAAAGAAAAAATCGCTGAGGATGAGCTGGCAACAACTCCGACATCCTGCATCGGCTGCGTGGCCGACGACATCAGCTGGGAGATCTATTACCTTCTCAAAGAAGAGAAGAGCGAAAAAAGTTAAAAAAGGGGACAGGCAACTTTTTCAAAAAAAGTAGCCTGCCTCCTTTTTTTTGTTCTCACCAACATTATATTAATAAGGTTGGTGCTGCAGCGCTTTCATATAATCAATGACATTATAAAAACGACACTGAATTACTGAGCGCGTACACCTTCCCATTTTTTCATCACGATTTATTCTATTTATTGTTACTCTCTGTTTTTTCTTTTTTATCCTTTTTTTCCGTTCGACCTTCCTGCTCCTTTTTTTCCTTCCCGATTTTAGCCTTGATCGAATCCCACCAGTCTATTCGCTTCTGGATATCCTTTTCCAGGCCAAGGTTCCCGGGCTCATAGTACTTCCTTCCCTTTAATTTTTTGGGGAAAGTCTCCATATCCGTTGTCGAATAAGCAAAATCATGCGCATAGGCATAATCTTTTCCGTATCCCACATCTTTCATCAAACGTGTGACCGGATTTCGAAGATGGAGAGGCACAGGCTCAAAAGGACTGGCCTCAACATCCTTCATGGCTTTCCCAAAGGCCACATACGCGCGGTTGCTTTTGGGGGCTGATGCCATGTAAATCACCGCTTCCGCCAAAGCCAGCTCCCCTTCGGGAGAGCCGATGAAATCATAAGCCTCCTTGGCATTGAGGGCGATAGCTAATGCCTGGGGGTCAGCCAGCCCGATGTCTTCTGAGGCAAACCTCACCAGTCGCCGGGCGATGTAAAGTGGGTCTTCTCCTGCGGCGAGCATCCGGGCCAGCCAGTAAAGGGAGGCATCCACATCACTGTTCCTCAAGCTTTTGTGGAGGGCAGAAATCAGATTGAAGTGCTCCTCACCTTTTTTATCATAGAGAAGGATCCTTTTCTGCAGGGCTTCCTTGACTTCCTTGATGGAGATCTTTTTGCCTTTGACCAGACTGGCAGCTATTTCAAGAGTATTCAGTGCTCGACGGGCATCGCCGTTCGCATAATCAATGATCATCTGGGGTGCCTGGCCTTCGAGCTTGAGATTGAGCTGGCCGAGCCCGTATTTCTCATCGGTTAGAGCGTCTTTTATGATCTGGATTAAAGTTTCGTTGGATAAGGGATTCAAGACCAGAACCTTCATCCTCGAAAGGAGCGGAGCGATAACTTCAAAGGAGGGATTCTCTGTGGTCGAACCAAAGAGAATGATGTCCCCTTTTTCCACATACGGGAGGAAAGCGCCCTGTTGGGCCTTATTGAAACGGTGGATCTCATCGATAAAAATGATAGTGGGTTGTTTGTAAATCTTCCTGTGGCTCTCTGCCCTGGCCATGACTTGCTTGACTTCCTTGATCCCTGAGAGAACCGCACTGAAAAACATGCAGGGCAGGTTAAAATGCTCTGCCAGGATATATCCCAGAGTGGTCTTACCAGAGCCCGGCGGTCCCCAGAAGATAATGGACACCAGACGGTCGGCCTTGATGAGCTGAGAAAGAATCTTCCCTTCCCCGATGATATGCTCCTGTCCATAAAACCGGTCCAAAGACCTGGGTCGCATCCTCTCAGCCAGAGGCACGTGCTTTTCGTCAGTTTTAGCTGCCATGTTTTCAACCGTTCATTCGGATTATATCAGAAAAAACCATCCGGGTCAGGCTTTGGCAACATTGTTCATTTGAGTATTGGAGTCAGTCTTCTTCAACTTGCATTCCGCTCAAAATGAGTACACTCGAACGAGACATTGAATCAACAAATCTTGAAACCTTTGAATGTTAAATCCATTGACTTTTGGTTTCTTGACGAATAAGAGATTCCATGCTAATGTTACGAAGGCAGGATGAAAAGCCAAAAAATCCCGGATAAAATGGCTTACCGGCTCGAAGAGGTCAGCCGGATCACTAAAATTGACCCCGAAGTTATCGATGCCTGGGAAAACGAGCTTTATTTTCTTCATGCCGGCCAGACAGGCACCGGAGACAAGATATTCAGAAAAAAGGACTTGTCCATCATTCTTCGGCTGAAGGAGCTGCTGGAAAAAGAGGGAATGACTCTAGCCGGAGCAAAGAGAAAAATCGAAGAGGAATTCGGGATAAAGACATCCACTCCTGTGCATCCTGACCGTCTGAAAAAGGTCCTATATCGAGTCAAGGACCAACTTCAGGAAATCGCTTCGTCGTTGGACAAAAAATCGGAAAAAGTATAAAAAATCCTTCCTGATTTGCTATAATAACTCTTTCTGGTCGGGACGTGGCGCAGCCTGGTAGCGCACACGCTTGGGGTGCGTGGGGTCGGCGGTTCAAATCCGCTCGTCCCGACCATTTTTCTCTCAAAAAACCAGAAATAAAAGGATCAACTCAATAAGCCTCATTCCCACAAAAGACTAGCGAAGTGACATTCGATCCTGATTTTCCGGAGTCCAGGCCTTGAGACTCTTGATGAGAGAGGTAGGCAAGTGACGTATGATGAAATCATAAAAAAGCTCAAAGCACTCTCAAATCCCAAAGCCATCGAAGGCATGGCCAGATACGGGATCACACCACAGAAGACATTCGGCGTATCCATTCCGAATCTGAGGAAGATCGCCAAAGAAGCTGGAAGAAACCGAAACCTTGCTCAAAAGCTCTGGGCATCAGACATCCGGGAAACCAGGATTCTGGCGGGTATGATCGACGAGCCTGTGGGAGTGACTGAACATCAGATGGAAAGATGGGTGAAAGGCTTCGACTATTGGGAAATCTGTGACCAGTGCTGCATGAATCTTTTCGAGAAGACCCGATTTGCCTATCCCAAAGCCACAGAATGGAGTCAGAGAGAAGAAGAGTTCGTGAAAAGAGCTGGCTTTGTTCTTATGGCCAGGCTTTCTGTAAGCGACAAGAGAGCCGAGGATCGCCCATTTGAGAAATTTTTTCCTTTTATCAAGCGGGAATCTACAGATCAAAGAAACTTCGTGAAAAAAGCGGTGAATTGGGCACTCAGGCAGATCGGCAAAAGAAACCTTATCTTGAATGAGAAAGCAATAAAAGTCGCTGAAGAGATTCAAAAAATGGATTCGAAAGCCGCCAAATGGATCGCTACTGATGCGATTCTGGAATTAAGAAGCAAAGAGGTCCAAGAAAGGCTGCGAACCAAGGAGAAAAAATGAATCAAAACGAAAAAAAGAATACCACGGAGAAACTAAAAGCTCAGGCCATAAAGATCGTCGATATGATAGGTTACCAGGAAGGCTCAGTGGTCAGCCGAGAAATAATCTCCAAAAAAACAGGAACAGTGACGCTGTTCGCATTCGACGAAGGACAGGGTTTGAGTGAACACACCGCCCCCTTCGATGCCCTGGTCTTCTGTTTGGACGGTGAAGTGGAGGTCACAATCTCTGGCAATCCCATCCGAGTAACAGAAGGCGAAATGGTGATCATGCCCGCCCATCAACCCCACGCTCTCAAAGCACTTCGCCAGTTTAAAATGCTCCTGATCATGATCCGCACGTGAACCGTGAACCCAAAAAAAGAAAAATTCACTAACCGTCTAATTCACGAGAAAAGCCCTTACCTGCTCCAGCACGCCCATAATCCGGTGGATTGGTATCCTTGGGGAAAAGAGGCTTTCGAACGGGCAAAAAATGAAAACAAGCCTTTATTTCTTTCGATCGGGTATGCCACCTGCCACTGGTGCCACGTGATGGAAAGAGAATCTTTCGAAGACCCAGAAGTAGCCAGATTAATGAATGAAGTATTCATTTCTGTCAAGGTCGACAGGGAGGAACGCCCCGACATTGACACTGTCTACATGAGAGTTTGCCAAATCCTGACAGGAAGCGGTGGCTGGCCGTTGACGATCTTCTTGACTCCGGATAAAAAGCCCTTTTTCTCCTCCACTTATATCCCCAAAGAAAACCGGTTTGGTCGACTCGGTATGCAGGAACTCATTCCCCACATCCAGGAACTCTGGGAGAACAACCGTTCAGAGCTTGAAACCTCTGCGGATAAGATCGTTACCTCTCTCCAAGAGTCACCCACAAGCGGTCAAGGCAAAGATCCAAGGGAAGATACACTTGACACCGCCTATCATCAGCTTGAGCAGCAGTTCGACTCAGAACACGGCGGATTCGGCACTTCCCCGAAATTCCCTGCTCCTCACACCCTTTTTTTTCTGCTCCGCGACTGGAAGAGAACAGGCACTAACAATGCTCTTCACATGGTAGAAAAGACGCTCCAATTTATGCGCAGAGGAGGCCTCTTTGACCACATAGGCTACGGCTTTCACCGCTATTCCACGGATGCTCTATGGCTTGTGCCTCATTTTGAAAAAATGCTCTATGACCAAGCTTTGCTGGCAATGGCCTACACCGAAGCCTTTCACGTCACTCGTAACTACGACTACAAAAACACAGCTGAAGAAATTTTTACCTATGTTCTCCGAGATATGACATCTCCTGAAGGAGCCTTCTACTCGGCTGAGGACGCAGATAGCGAGGGCGAAGAAGGAAAATTCTATCTCTGGACGAGCGATGAATTAGAGAAGATCCTCAGTAAGGAGGAAGCTTATTTAGCTTTGAGCGTGTTCAATGTAGAAAATGTCGGGAATTTCACTGAAGAAGCCACGGGGAGAAAGACCGGAACGAATATTCTACATCTAAAGAAATCTCTCGAAGAGATTGCGTCTGAGTTAAAGTTGAGTCCGGAAGCCCTGAGCCATCATCTGGAAAGCATCCGAGTATCTCTTTTCAAAACGAGAGAGAAAAGAATTCGTCCTCTCAAGGACGATAAAGTCCTTGTCGATTGGAATGGCCTGATGATCGCGGCTCTGGCCAAAGCCGCTGCGGCCTTCGATGAGCCTACTTATGTGCACTCTGCTCAAAAAGCAACAGATTTCATCCTGAATAACATGCTCGATAAGCAAGGCAGGCTGTTCCATCGGTACCGGGAAGGGCAGTCTTCCATCACAGCATTCTTGGATGACTATGCCTTCCTCATCTGGGGCCTGATTGAGCTGTATGAAGCGACATTTGACCCTCGCTTCTTGAAAGAAGCTCTGGAGTTGAATGAAATCCTCATTAAACATTTTTGGGATGACAAAGATGGAGGATTCTACTTCACTCCTGATGATGGTGAAAAACTTCCTCTCCGTCAAAAAGAATTATACGATGGAGCGATTCCATCCGGAAATTCAATAGAAATGTTCAACCTTCTCCGCCTGGCTAGATTGACCTCCAATCCGGAACTTGAGGAAAAGGCATCTCAAACGGGACGTATCTATTCAAAAGATATCGAGCTCTCTCCTTCCGCATTCACCCAAATGATGGCGGCGGTTAGTTTCGGAATCGGACCTTCATACGAAGTTGTTATTGTCGGAGACACGGAAGCAGCTGACACGAAAGCCATGTTCAAAGCTTTGCGGACTGAATTTGTTCCGAATAAAGTTGTTCTCTTTATTCCCACAGACAAAGACCCATCAGCAATCTTCGAGATGGCTCCCTTTACTTCCCGGATGACAAGCATTGAAGGCAAGGCTACTGCTTACGTCTGTCAGAACTTCTCCTGTCAGCAACCCACGACAGATATCAATAAAATGCTTCAATTCATTGGAGTTAAGGATCTTAAAAAAAATGCTAAATCCTGAAAGGAGGAATCTAAATGTCCAGATCATACGAAATTATCGAGAGAGTGGGGATATCCAACATAGGAATTTCAGATGCTGTTCAAGCAGTCGTATCAGAGGCTCATCAAGAAAAGCCAGTGTCATGGTTCAAAATAAAAGAGCAAAGAGGACGGGTGACACAAGATGGCAAGACGGAGTTCCAGGTCATCATTGAGATCGGAAGACACATGAGCTAGGCCTCAAGATTAATCATGAGGTTTCAATCCGCATCATCCCATGATAAAATGCTTCTTCTCGGTTGGCTGTTTACTCAGATATTGCTGCTCTAAAAAGTTCGAAACAACAGCCGAGGATAAAAGTGAAACCCATGAAGCCACTCATACTCCTGACCAACGATGATGGATTTTTCGCAGAAGGGATAGAGTCTCTCTCCAGGCATCTGAAAGACACAGGAGAAATCCACATCATTGCTCCGGATAGGGAAAGAAGTGCCACTTCTCTAGCTCTCACTCTTCACCACCCGTTGCGGGTCAAAAAAATGAAAGCCAGGGTATTCGCGGTGGATGGGACTCCGGCTGATTGTGTTTATCTGGCTACACAGAAGCTGCTGCCCCGAAAGCCCTCCTTGCTCATCTCAGGCGTCAACAGAGGACCCAACCTGGGCCAGCAGGATATTTCCTATTCAGGCACAGTGGCAGGTGCCATCCAAGGAGCCTTCCTTCAGATCCCATCCCTGGCCGTCTCTCTTCTTCCGGATGAAAACCACCAGTATCATTTTGATTTTGCCGCTAAGATCGTCTTCTCCATGGTCAGAAAATTGCTAGAAAGTAAAATCCCTGAAAATCAGACTCTCAACATCAACATCCCTCCCCCACCTTTCCGGGGAATTAAGATTGTCAAGCTGGGGCAGAAAAGATACGATCCGGAAATAATCGAAAAACAGGATCCCAGGAAAAGGACCTACTACTGGATTGGCACGGGAAACCCGAAAGCCATTGGCGACAAGAACAGCGATGTTATGGTGATTAAAGAAGGGTACATCACTGTCACTCCGCTTCACACCGATTCAACAGACCACGACACAATGCAGCACCGCACGTTAAAAAATATTTTCACATCCATTACCGATGAAATTATTCAGAAAACTCTATGACTGGATGCTGCACTGGGCGGACACCCCGTACGGCCCTTTAGCCCTTTTTCTGCTTGCACTGGCCGAAAGTTCTTTTTTCCCCATTCCTGTGGACCCCCTTCTTATTGCTCTCTGTCTGGGCGCCATAAAAAAATCCTGGCGGTTCGCTTTCTACACATCGCTGGCCTCAGTAACAGGCGGGATGATCGGGTACTTGATTGGCTTCGGCATATGGGAAGCAGTGGATTCTTTTTTCTTCAAGTATATCCCAGGTTTCTCAGAAAACCTTTTCAATCGAGTGATGGTCAATTTCAACGAATACGGATTCTGGTACGTTTTTGCCGCTGGATTCACTCCGATTCCGTATAAAGTCTTCACCATCGCCTCCGGAGTTTTCAAGCTCAACTTTTTTCTTTTTGTCATCGCTTCAACAATCAGCCGTTCGCTCCGCTTCTTCGCCATTGCAGCCTTATTCCGAAAATTCGGACCCGAAATCAAGAGTTTCATCGATAAATATTTCAACCTCCTTGCGATTCTGTTTTTTATCCTTCTCTTTGGAGGATTTCTGGTCGTAAAATTCATCATAAAATAAAAAGGTAAAAAGGGGTCACATCTTAACATTTGACATTAATTTTGGAAGAGAACTCTAAAAAGGGGTCGCATCTCAACATTCGACATTAATTTTGGAATTAATAATCAATGGAACTCATCATCAATATTTTTTAGAATAAAAAGAGTACCAATCTGAAAAATGTCGAATGTTGAGATGCGACCCCATTATTTCTAGGGCTGAACCAAAACAGGTTAATCGCATAAAAGACAATAGATCTCGAATGAACATCACAGATAAATTGGAGAGAATTCATCAAGCACTGGATACACTCTCAGTGCACGAGTCTGACTGCCGGCTCTGTCCTCGAGAATGTGGAGTCAACAGAAAAAAAGAAGGGAAGGGCTTCTGCCAGAGTGGAAACCAGGCTTCTGTATCCCACACTCTCCTTCATTACGGCGAGGAGCCTGTCTTGAGCGGCCTTTCTCAGGGGAACATTGAAAAAATCGAAATCCCAGGCCGGCTCGCTGGCTCCGGGACGATCTTTTTCTCCGGATGCAACCTCAAATGCCTGTACTGCCAGAATTACCAGTTGAGCTGGCTCAATCACGGAGAGCAGACAGCGGATGAAGAACTGGCCAAGAGGATCCTCGAACTTCAAGAAAAGGGGGCCTTGAACATCAATCTTGTCTCTCCCACTCACATGCTCCTTCCTATCTTGAGAGCTTTGAGGATAGCCTGGACTAAAGGTCTTCGCCTTCCCCTCGTGTATAATTCCAATGCTTACGAAAAGGCAGAAGTCATAAAATGCTTGGATGGCATCATTGATATCTATCTTCCTGACTTGAAATACTTCTCTCCGGAACTGGCCAGCCGGTTTTCAGGAACTCCGGATTATTTCCACAACGCACACCAGGTTATTCAAGAAATGTACTGTCAACAACCTACGCTGTGTCTTTCGGAAGAAAATGTGGCGACCCAGGGGCTTATCATCAGGCATCTCGTTCTTCCGGGACAGGCTGCGGACTCCGGTGCCGTCCTGGGATGGATCGCTCACAACCTCAGTCCTTATGTCTGTCTGAGTTTGATGAGCCAGTACCATCCCTGTCATAGAGCCCCTCGAGAAATCCAGAGAGGTTTATCCTCTAAAGAATACAGTGCGGTTAGATCTAAAGCGGAGGATCTGGGTTTTGAAACCATGTTTCTCCAACCTGAGCCCTTTGCTCTGGAGGACCATCTCATCCCTGATTTTGACCTGGAATCACCCTTCAAATGGTAGGGGTCGCATCTCAACATTCGACATTTATTTTGTAATTAATAATCAATGGAACTCATCATCAATATTTTTTAGAATAAAAAGAGTATCAATCTGAAAAATGTCGAATGTTGAGATGCGACCCCAAATTATGGAGGAAGTTCGATGAAAAAATCAACCATTGCCATCTTGCTTCTTTTACTCATTCCTCATGCTCTCACTCCTCAGGAAATTAAATCCGTGAACCTGGAAGACCTGACATGGATAGAAGCTGAAAAAACGTTAAAGCAGTTTGAGGTAGTCATGATAGCCCTGGGAGCGCGGACCAAAGAACACGGCCCGCACCTTCTCCTCAAGAATGATTACATCACGGCAGAATACCTCAAGGATCGAGTAACTGATGAGGTCTCTGTGGCTGTTCTGCCCACCCTGCAATACGGGTATTATCCAGCCTTCCTGGAATATCCAGGGTCTGTTTCTTTGCGAGCCGAAACTTTCAAGAATGTGATTATCGATATCTGCAGGTCGATGAACGGTTATGGGATTAAGAAGTTTTATATTCTCAATACAGGAGTCTCCACTCTCCGACCGTTGAAGAGCGCAGCGGATGAGCTCGCTCGAGAAGGTGTAGTGCTCTGGTATCTAAACATACTCGAAGTGGATAAAAAAGTTCCACAGGAACTGCTGAAACAGGAAGGCGGCACACATGCCGACGAGGGAGAAACGTCCATGATGCTTTACATCGCCCCAGAAACAGTAAACATGAGCAAGGCGGTTAAAGATTTCGACTCGAGACCTGGCCGAAGAGGCTTAACCCGCAATCCTGAAGGAGAAGGCCATTACAGTCCCACCGGAATCTGGGGAGACCCGACACTCGCCAACAAGAAAAAAGGAAAAGTCCTCGTAGAGACAGCTGTTAGAGAAATCATCAAACAAATCAAAGAACTCATCGCAATCAAGGATTGAGAAACGGCCAGACCTTGAAAGTTGAACCTTGAGCAAGTACAATCGGGATTCATCATGAAAATCCTCTTCATCTGCAAGGAATTCCCTCATTCAAAGGTCATCGGCGGACCGATCATCATCTACAACCGCTTGAAGTATTTTTCTCGGGACCACACTGTCTCCCTGGCCGCATTCTTTAAGGAAGAAGAGAAAAAATACATTTCTTCTGTGGAGCCCTTTTGTCATGATTTACAACTCGTCCCCCTCCCACCGAAACGCTCCCCTTTAAGGGCCTCATGGGACTTTTTCACATCATCCATCCCCCATTACTTCCTGAGAATCCATGGTTCCCGAAGAATGGCTGAAACCATTGCCGAAATGGTCCGGAAAGACAGGTATGACTTTGTCATAGCCGAATACTCTGTCATGGGCCAGTTTCTCCATAAAAACACACTTCTCCCTCCAGTCCAGCGGGTCATATCCGTCCACGAATGTTACTACCTGGCCCGTCATAAAGCTTACCGTCATGGAAAGCTCGGTTTCGACAAACTCAAAGAAGCCATCAACCTCAAAGGATTGAAGAAATACGAATTCGACATATACAGGAATGCGGATAAAGTCCTCACACTGACACCTCAAGGTAAAGAGGAACTCCTGGAAATAGAACCTGAACTCGATATCGCTGTGGTCCCCCATGGAGTGGACACGGATAAATTCTCCTTTTCAGACTTTGTTAAAAAAGAGAAGAATATTGTCTTTGTGGGAAACTACCTGCACTATCCCAACGTGGATGCTGTCCTTTACTTCGCCAACGAAATCTGGCCTCTGTTGAAATCCCGGCTTCCCGAGGTCAAATTTATAGTAGTGGGCCAGGCGCCTCCTCCGGAAATCCAGAGTCTCTCCCAGGATCAAGCCGTCACTATCACAGGCAGAGTCGATGATGTCCGTCCGTTCCTGAAAAAAGGCCGGGTCTTTATCTGTCCGGTCAGGCTCGGAGGCGGATTCAGGGGAAAAATTCTGGAAGCTATGGCCATTGGCCGTCCTGTGGTCTCAACATCCTTGGGAGCAGAAGGTGTGCCCGCCCAGCAAAGGAAAAACATCATCCTAGCGGATAGACCCGAAGAATTCACTCAAGGGATTCTGGATTTAATGACGGATGACACGCTTTTCGAAAGAATCAGGACACACGCTCGAAAACTTGTCGAGGAAAAATATGCCTGGGAAAAAGGTGTGCAAATAATGGAAGGAGTCTTAGAAAAAATGTTGAAAGAGACACGTTCATTACCAAATCAAGGAGCCCGAAAATGAAAGTCACAATGGTGATACCCAGTTATTGGGGGCGAAAGAGGTCTGAAGATATAAAAGAAACGGACTCCATCTATGACCATCCGACTCCTTTTGATGAAGAAGGAACATTGGGCCGTGCCCTGAAAAGCATATCTATCCTCGAGAACAAAGATTTTAATCTAGTCATCCTGGGCGTTTCTACAGCCCAGGAGATCCAGGAAGAAGTTGAAGCGAGAATATCTACAATCGTGAAAGACTCAGCACCTGAAGCAGAAACATTCTTCTTTTCCTACTCCCACCTGGCGAAGATTCATCAACAACTCAATCAACACCACAAGGAGCAGTTAATCCCACTCTTACAGCTCGACGGCTATTCCAATATCCGAAATCTCTGCCTTTTCTCAGCTCATCTTTTGGGTTCCGAGGTTGCGGTTCTGATCGATGATGACGAAATCTTCGAGGATTCCCTTTTCATGGATAAGGCGCTGGAGTTTATCGGTAAAAAACACGAGGGCAATGATGTGCTGGCCGTCGCGGGTTACTACATCAATCCGGATAACGACTTCTTGATCAATAAGGACATTCCTCCCTGGATGACACACTGGAACAAAATCGATTGCATGAACAGGGCTTTCAATGAGATTATCGGACAAGAGCCCAGACTCAAGGAAACGCCTTTTGTCTTCGGAGGAAACGCCGTCATTCACCGAAACTTGTTCATGCATATCCCTTTTGATCCTTCAATCACACGAGGAGAGGATATTGACTTCCTGATCAACGCCAGAATGTTCGGATTCAAATTTTTCCTGGATAATCAACTCTCCATCAAGCACGACGCACCCCCCAAACCTCATCCCGAATGGAGAAAGGTAAGAGAGGACATCTATCGATTCGTGTTTGAAAAGAAAAAATTAGACACACAGGAGCCTCTGCCAGGGATGGAGAAAATTACCGCAGAGGACCTCGGCATTTATCCAGGAGAATTCTTGAGAGAAGACTTGGACGAGAGAATTTTCCGCTCGAACGTCATGCTATCCTTGGATTACTTGAGTGAGGGAGACAAGAGAGGGGCCATGGAGTGCCTGAAAAACATCCACCTCGCCAGAATAACACCTCCTCCTGAGGAAAATCCCTTCCAGAATCTCCTCCGACTTCAAAAATCCTGGAAAAATCTGATGGAATACTTTTCATCAGAAAAGGTGCGCCAGGAAGTATGCGCTCAGCTCAATTACCCAGTCGAATAAAGCTCAGGTCAGTGGATTCCGAAAACACGCCACTTTTGCCCCAGCGAAATCAGTAATTTTATTTTGCGAAGGCTTTTGGGTGGAAAAAACCGTTTGAAGGCGGAGCGGGCACGGTTCCTCTCCGCAGGAGAGGAGAGCGGAGCTTGAAACAGAGCATCTTTTTCCTGATTTGTCGCCTGTTTAGTGGGCACAAATCAATGGGGATTCCAAGGGGGTAGGCCCCCTTGGTCGCAGGGCAGGAGTTATGGTCCTGCCCGAGAAGGGGAGGCAGAGAGCCGCAAGCGGAGTGAGGCGAGCGTCGGAAGGGGGAAAGCGAAGCTGTTCCCCCTCCGAGGGCTCGCTGGGGAAAAAGATGCGTGTTTTTTTATCCAAATGCCGGAGCATACGGTTTTCTCACCCACTGTCCTTCGCTTATCCACCGAGAAGAACAAGGAAGGGCTGGCGCTCAAAATATGAAGGGAGAGATGCCATTTCCGCGTATTGTAGTCACAAAATAACCAACCAAAATGGAAGAGAACCAGCTTTATTAGGGAATGAATTAAAAAAGGATTTAAATTATCTGTCGACAGGGATATAAACTCGGGGCCGGGGAAGAAGATACTCTGGTATTTTCAGAGTTGTACCAAGCTCGCGCAGCATACCCTGGATCTTTCGAATATTTTCGGGTCCCATACGGAGAAGATACTTTTGCGCTTCGCTCAAATTTTCTAATCCGGGATCAGCGATGGCATAGGATATCACTTTGCGTTCCAAAAGCATATCTCCCTGGACGACTGGGACTTTAAGCAGCTCGACAATGGCTTCCGCCATCTTGTCATCAAAATCCTGATCTGGATAGCCTAATTCCGCATAGGCCTCTTGGATGAGTGGCTTTGCCTGTCTGTAAAGTTCAATGGTTTTAATCACATCCAGAGAGACAAAAACATCCGCCACAAGATTATACCGGTTGTACCCCCTTGGATCCACATAATACCGACCATTCCTTCTTATAGCTCTGAACTCTCCTTTGGGAGCAAAAAAATCAATCTGAGAGCGAGGACTCAAACCATTAGCGATGTTGTCCACCGCAGCCACGAACCTGCGAATCAAATCCTTACTCTTTAACCATGACTCCAGTGATTGATGAGGAGACAATCCTCCCGCTAATCCCCTGAGGACTTCATCGCTCTGATCGAGCTCAACCTCAAGCGGAGTTGCAGTATCTGGATCAACAACCGAATCTTCGGACTGAACAGGCACAAGTTGTTCCTCAACCACTTCTTGGGCAGGCAAGGACTCTTTAGCCTTGTCACGAATGAAGAAGTAATAAACCACAACGACAATTGCCACCAGGAGGATAACCGCACTTCCGGTCAGCATGACCTTTTTATGCTCTTCCATGCTTTTCCTCCCCTCTTTAGTCAGTCGAGTTCATCCTTCCATGGTGTTTGTCCACTTTATCTTCCTGAATGAGTTTGACAGTATTATATCTTCAGAAAAAAGAATCTACAACCTCTAATATCTGCACATTGTCCTCTTGGACTTTCTTGATTAAGATATTCCCTTTTGAAGTGGAAAGGGAGATATAGGCTCCTTCTTCACTGGTATGAAAAGAAATTCTATTCGAGGAAGGTCCCTCCTCAGGATTAAACTCGTTAGTCACCTCTCCTTCAAGAGTGCTGGCCTCTATGTGCGCCCGAACATCTTTTTGAAGATAAACAATGATATCCCCTTCTTCCGCGGATATCCTAATCTCATCCTCTTTCCGAAGATCCATAAGGCTTGTTTCCACTGACCCCACACCAACAGACACATGAAGAGAGCCTGAAAAGTTATCGACCTTAATCTCCCCTTGTTCAAGCTCGACAAACGCCTCTCCGAATAAATCAGAAATGATGATGTCTCCCCTTCTCGCGACGATATCTCTGAGATAAATATGACGGGGGACTTTTAAAAAATAATCAACAACACTCTTATTTTCTTCCCATTCAGTGGGTAGGGTTTTAATTTTTACAAAATCTTCGATTTGGTCAATATCAATCTTTGGAAGAAAGCGTCCGATGGGTTGCCAGATCACTCTTCTGTCTGAAGAGAAAGGAATACTTTTTTCCGCATTGATTTTAACTTTACCTTTGTCCCACCCCAAAATGTCAACATTCCCGTCTATATTCTCCAAGGAGAGAGTCCCTCCCATTTTCAAATCCAAGGACTCATAGTCTCTGATTGAGTACCAAGGAGCTGAATATCCAGGAAAATCTCCAAAAGTCACCAAGCAAGAGTTCATGAAGGGGAAAAAAATAAGGAGACCTAAGATAAAAAGGATGAGCTTTTTCATCTTTCTCTCATTTTTTGAATATTATCATACGGTTTCGTGAAAGAGAAGTCTTTCAAAATATCCGACTTTCTTTAGAAAATGATGAAATTTGTCTCTTCATCGACTTTCTTCTTGAATCGAAAGCAGAAATTTGTCATATTTATTTCTCAAACGAAAAATGTCCATGCCAATCGCAATTCTTTTATCAAAAATTAAACTCATCAAAGGACATTTTTCGCTATCCATTTTCTGTTCGAAAAGGATTATTGAGATTCAAAGTCCTGACAGAATTCGAAAAAGCACCCTTTTACAAAGGAGGATATGATGGGTGGGCTATTCGGAGTTGTATCCAAATCTGACTGCGTGAGCGACTTGTTTTTCGGGACGGATTATCATTCCCACCTCGGGACAAGGCGGGGCGGTATGGCTGTGATCAATCCAGAAGGATTCTCAAGATACATTCACAACATCGAGAACGCTCAGTTCCGGTCCAAGTTTGAGCTGGATATTCAGAAGATGAAGGGAAACAAAGGGATTGGTGTCATCAGTGACTACGAGGACCAACCCCTGCTCATCCGGTCTCATTTGGGAAAATATGCCCTCGTCACCGTTGGAGTCATAAAGAACTCAGACAATCTGATGCAAGAAGTATTCGACAGGAGAATGATCCACTTCTCAGAAATAAGAGGAGGCGAAATCAATCCGACTGAGCTGACAGCCGCTTTGATCAACCAGGAATCGACTTTTGAGGAAGGCATACAAAGAGCTCAAGAAGCGATCGAAGGATCATGTTCGTTGCTTCTACTGACTGATAAAGGATTCTATGCAGCCAGAGACAGGCTCGGCAGGACTCCGGTTATAATCGGAGAGAAGGAAGGAAGCTATGCGGCTACCCTTGAAACTTGCGCTTTCCCAAACCTCGGTTTTGAAATCACAAAGTACCTCGGACCGGGAGAAATCGTCTTCATCACAGAAGAAGGAATCGAACAGAAAAAGATTCCTGAAGAAAAAATGCAGATTTGCGGCTTTCTATGGGTGTATTACGGGTATCCGGCATCCAGTTATGAAGAAATCAATGTTGAATACGTGAGAAACAAATGCGGCGCTTCTCTAGCGAAAAAGGATAACATCCAGATAGATATGGTTGCAGGAATACCAGATTCGGGTATCGGGCATGGCCTGGGGTACGCCAGCGAGGCGAACATTCCTTTCAAAAGACCATTCGTTAAATACACACCCACCTGGCCGCGGAGTTTCATGCCCCAAGACCAAAACATTCGAGACCTGGTGGCGAAGATGAAACTCATCCCAATCAAAGAATTAATCGAAGGAAAAAGAGTGCTCTTCTGTGAGGACTCAATCGTCAGAGGAACCCAACTCAAGGATACCATCCAGAGACTCTATGACTATGGCGCGGTTGAAGTGCACATGCGACCTGCATGTCCCCCTCTCACTTACGGATGCAAATTCTTGAATTTCTCGAGATCCAGGTCAGAACTGGACCTTGCCTCCCGAACAGCCATTAAGGAGATTGAAGGCGATGACAGTAGAGACCTTGAAGAATATTCTCGAACCGGCTCCGAGAAATACGAAGCTATGGTCGATCAAATAAGAAAGAGGCTTAAGCTGACCACACTGAAATATCAAAGACTGGAAGACCTGGTCAAAGCCATCGGACTTCCTAAAGAAAAAATATGCACGTACTGTTGGGACGGATTCGACCTGAAATGAGGAGTCAGAGGCTCTCCACTTTCCTCTAAAAAGTGAACCTCCAGGCAAAAAAAGAAAAGAACGATTAGCTTGGATTATTCACGAGTCGAGGTTGCCTCAGATACGAGGCACAGCGTAAGATGCTGTGGTCGTCCACCGCTCTTGCGCTGTAAC
>JABAOF010001652.1_pt1 | contig 20175 bp, 16 predicted proteins | sample 7062171 | NCBI WGS metagenome assembly JABAOF01 (sample SAMN14538628, study PRJNA623070) | marine sediment metagenome | biome: marine biome [ENVO:00000428]; feature: marine pelagic biome [ENVO:01000023]; material: deep marine sediment [ENVO:00002113] | place: India: Gulf of Khambhat ...
AAAGGCCGCAAACATGCGGTTTTTGTATTTATATTAGAATGCGGCAGTTAGCTTTTGACGGGCTTGAACTATAAGATATTTGAGTTTGAGGGTCTCGACAGACTCGAATGGTAAAGTAGTATTAAGTTCTGGCCAGACAAATTCGCTGGCAAATTCTTCCGAGTATATGTGATAAGATTAGCCTTGAAAGGAATTCTTTTTTGTGAAACAAAATATAAGCAGAGTTTCACTGGTTAAAGGCGAAGATAGGTATTCTAATGTAAAGCAAGCTCTTCAGCTAATCGAAGATGATATTGCATATAAGATTAAGGATAAGAAGCATATCCTCATCAAGCCAAACTTTGTAATAGTAGATAACCAGCTTGCTGCAACTCATGTTGATGCTATCCGGGCTGTTTTAGATGTTATTATTAAGCATACTGATGTATCAGTTGTTATTGGTGAAGGAGCAGCCATGGGAACCACTGCGGAAGGATTCCAGCAGTACGGGTATTATGAACTTTCGGAGAGCTACAACGTGAACTTTCTGGATCTCAATCATGATGATTTTATTGAAGCCCATATTTTTGATTCTCATTTACAGTTGATCCCTATTAAAGTTTCAAAAACTGCAGCCAAGAGCGATTTTCGTATTTCCGTAACACCTTTGAAGACACATGATACTGTAGGGGTAACGCTCAGCCTTAAAAATATGGTTGCGGGGAGTCTATGCGGCTCGGAGGCGAAAAGGAGTCTTCATCAGGGGTATCCGGCGATAAACAAGAGTTTGTTTGAGCTGGCAAAGTTGATACCACCTCACCTTTCCGTTATTGATGGTTTCGTGGGCATGGAGGGGAATGGGCCTAGCAGTGGTACTCCTGTTGATATGAGAATTGCTCTTGCAGGCACAGATTTTCTGGCTGTAGATGCTATCGCAACCTATCTTATGGGTTTTGATATTGGCCATATCGGATATTTTCACTATTGCAAAGAAGCCAACTTGGGAGAGGGCAATGTCTCGAAGATTGAAGTTGTGGGGAATGTCTCTATTGAAGAAGTTAAGCGAAAATTTAAACCTCATAGGAATTTCACGGCCCAGCTCGATTGGCGTATTAACAAGTAAGAGAATATATAGTTTTTTGTTAGTGATCCATATCCATACATACCTATGTTGGGTCAAGCAAGCTTGACCCCTACGCAGTAAGGCAAGCTTAAAGCCTTACACAACAAGCCAGTGGAAAGAGCAAACTTTGGCGCTGAATGACAGAATCGGAGAAGAAGCTGGCTCAATTTATGATTTTACCTCTTGCCTGGCAGGATAAACTGGAGAGCCGGAGAAGAAATAGCAGAGAGCTTTGAGCTGAGAGCTTAGAGCGAAGAGTAAAAAAATAAAGGGCTTTTCTCTAAGCTCTGGGCTCCGAGCTCTAAGCTGTAGGATAATTTCCAATAGCCAAAAACCAAAAGCCAATGACCGATTTTATACATCTCCATACTCATTCTGAGTTCTCTCTTTTAGATGGAGCAGCCCGGATCGAGGATTTAGTTCGGAAAGCTAAAGAGCTCGATATGAAGGCCCTGGCTCTAACCGACCATGGAGTAATGTATGGAATTGTAGATTTTTACGAGATAGCGCTTAAATATAACCTAAAGCCGATTATTGGCTGCGAGATCTACGTAGCTCCTCGAAGCAGGTTTGATAAATCCTCCAAGAAAGATGATTCTCCCTATCATTTAGTACTTCTTGCTGAAAATGAGCAAGGGTATCGCAATTTGATGAAACTTGTAACTCTGGGTTTCCTGGATGGTTTTTACTACCGTCCACGCGTGGATAAAGAACTTCTCGGTAAATACTCCAAAGGAATCATTGCTCTCAGCGGTTGTTTGACTGGTGAGGTGGCGAGGCTCATCCAGATGGATGATATCGGGAAGGCAAAGGAGGCGGCAGGAGATTATCAGCAGATATTCGGGAAGGAGAACTATTTTATAGAAATCCAGAACCAAAAAATACCGGAGCAAATGTCTACTAATAACGCCCTGCTTGAGATTGCTAAAGAGATCAATGCTCCTCTCGTTGCCACTAATGATATTCACTATACAAATAAGGAGGACAGTACAGCTCACGATGTGCTTTTATGCATTCAAACAGGTTCTACTCTGGGTGAAGAGGACAGGATGAAATTCACTACAGATGAGTTTTACTTAAAGTCTTCTCAGGAAATGGCAGCGGTTTTTGCTGACTGTCCGGAAGCATTGAGCAACTCCGTAAAGATTGCCGAACGATGTGAAGTGAAGATTGACTTCGATAAAATATACTTACCTCATTACGAAGTTCCAAAAAGATACAATCTCGATTCCTATCTGGAAGAACTCTGCTGGCAGGGACTTAAGGAACGATACCCGGAGATAACTCCCGAAATTTCAGAGAGGATCACCCAGGAGCTTGATATTATCAAGGACATGGGTTTTTCGGGGTATTTCCTTATTGTATGGGATTTTGTAAAGCATGCTAAAAATATGGGAATTAGAGTGGGACCAGGCCGTGGCTCTGCGGCAGGAAGCCTGGTAGCTTACGCTCTGGGCGTTACCAGCGTGGATCCCCTTAGATATGGCCTCCTTTTTGAGAGATTTCTCAATCCAGAGAGGCGAAGCATGCCTGATATAGATATTGACTTCGACGATGAGCGGCGGGATGAGATTATAGAGTACGTGGCTCAGAAATATGGGCGGGATAGAGTAGCTCAAATAATTACCTTTGGCACGATGAAGGCAAGGGCGGCAACACGTGATGCAGGACGGGTTCTAGGCTTTCCTTATGCCCCCGTAGATAGAATCGCTAAACTTATTTCCGAAGCACCAGGTGCAACTATCGAGGAATCTCTGTCTACGGTACCCGATCTCAGACAGGAATATGAAACGGATGATGATACCAGACGCATTCTTGATACCGCGAGAGCGCTTGAGGGTATTGCACGTCAGGATTCTATTCATGCTGCGGGAGTAGTTATCTCCCTTGACGAGCTCACTAAATATACCCCTCTTCAGCGCAAAGGAGAGGGAGAGACTGTTACCCAGTATCACATGGATGCAGTTAAAAAGATTGGTTTGCTCAAAATGGATTTCCTGGGGTTACGTACCCTTACTGTTATCGATAATGCTCTTAAGATAATAAAGCGCACGCACGGACAACAGATTGATATTGATAATGTTTCTCTGGATGACTCTAAAACCTTTGCTATGCTGAAACGCGGAGATACAATAGGAGTCTTCCAATTAGAGAGTGCGGGTATGCGTTCCCTCTTGAGAGACCTCAAGCCTGGCTGCTTTGAGGATATCATTAACCTGCTTGCTCTTTATAGGCCAGGACCTCTCGGAAGCAATATGGTTAAAGATTTCGTTGAGCGCAAACACGGGGAGCGAGAGATATCCTATCTTCACCCAAGACTGGAGCCAATTCTTAAAGAGACTCACGGGATTATCGTATATCAGGAACAGGTAATGAGAATTGCGAGCGAACTGGCTGGTTTTAGTATGGCAGAAGCAGATATTTTACGCGGAGCTATGAGTAAGAAAAAACCTCACGTGCTGGCTGAACAGAGAGAGAAATTTATCGGCGGTGCAGTGGACCATGATATAGAAGCAGATACGTCTGGTAGAATCTTCGATCTTATGGCCCACTTTGCGGGTTATGGGTTCAATAAATCACATTCGAGCGCCTATGCAGTTATCTCTTATCAAACTGCTTACCTGAAAGCAAACTACCCGGTTGAGTTCATGGCATCCCTGCTAACCAGTATAATGGGCAACAAGGATAAAGTACCTCAATATGTAAATGAGTGTCGGCGCCTCGGTATTGAAATTCTTCCTCCTGATGTCAATGAAAGCTTCAGGGGATTTACTGTAGTCGGGGATTCAAAAATACGTTTTGGACTCTCTGCCGTTAGGAATGTGGGCGATAATGTTATTGAAGCAATTATAAGAGGACGCAAGGAGGAGACTTTCAAATCTATTTACGATTTTTGTAAACGCGTGGATTTGAGTGTTATCAACAAGAGGGCGCTGGAGAGTCTCATTAAATGTGGAGCTTTCGACTCCTGCGGCGGAACTCGCAAACATCTTCTGAGTATCTACGAGGATGCAGTGGAGACAGGGCTCCGTAAGCAGAAGGATGATAAATCAGGGCAGTTTTCCTTTTTTGATGTGACTGAGGGCAAGAAAAACCATGTCGAGCAGAATGAATCTTCTTTCGAGGAATTTCCTAAAGAAAGGCTCCTGGCTTATGAGAAAGAGATGTTGGGTTTATACGTAAGCGATCATCCCCTTCTAGGTCTGGAGCATGCATTAAAAGAACAAACCGATATGGCTATTAGCCAGCTCAAAGAGCAGAAGGATGGAAGCATAGTTTGGATCGGAGGTATCATTTCCAAAACAACAAAAGTGACAACCAAGAAGGGTGATTTGATGCTCTTTCTCACAGTAGAGGATCTGGAAGGTTCAGTAGAGGTAGTGGTATTTCCCAACCTTTATCAAAAGTCGCGTGAGCTAATCCTTGAGGATCAGCCGCTTCGCATAAGAGGAAGGATTGATATAAAGGAGGATGAGGCAAAGCTGATTGCCCAGGAGATAGAAGCACTGCAGGGGAAGAAGAAGGGACCTCTGCCTATTTACATCCAGTTGTATGAGGAGAAATTTAGCCCTCAGTTACTGGAGAGACTAAAGCGAATTATTATATCTCACCCTGGAGCATCGCCCGTTTTCCTTCAGGTGAAAGGAAAAAAGGATACGACAACCTTGCGTCTTAACGATGGATACAAAGTCACAAGTAATAGTGGATTCTTTGCCGAGCTTAAAGAGCTACTTGGGGAAGACGCAATCTTTCTGCAGAACTAATGGGAGATAGATGATAACTGCAACCAGGATTGTTGGAGATTTTGAGATCAGTAAATTCTATGATGTTATAGCCCGTCCTCTACTTGAAGATAAAGAGGCAGCAGAGGCAGTTTCCAGGATTGTCGAGACTGTGAGGAAGGAAGGCGACGAAGCCCTTTTCAAATACATGAAGGAGTTTGATGACGTTGACTTGACTGATAAGGGTCTGGCGGTTACCCCAGAGGAACAGGAGGAGGCTTATAAACTTGTAAGTTCTGATTTTGTTTCAGCGATTAAAGCAGCTAAGAGAAATATAATCTCCTTTCATCGTAGAAATATCTCTAAGTCTTGGTCATATTCCAAAGATGGCATTATCCTGGGTCAGCTGGTCAGCGCAATTTCCAGGGTAGGAATCTATGTGCCTGGAGGCCAGGCCGCCTATCCTTCTTCAGTCCTTATGAATGCTATCCCCCCTCAGGTTGCAGGAGTAGCGGAGATTGCTATGTGCGTGCCTGCACAGAAAACGGGTAAGGTTAATCCTTATACTCTTGTTGCAACAGCGGAGCTGGGTTTGAAAGAGATATACAGGGTTGGGGGAGCCCAGAGTATAGCAGCGATGGCATATGGCACGAAGACCATAAGGCGGGTAGATAAAATATGCGGACCGGGCAATATTTATGTTACTCTGGCCAAAAAGATGGTTATGGGAGATGTGGGCATTGATATGCTGGCAGGGCCAAGTGAAATAGTAGTCCTTGCAGATGAACAAGCTCCTGCTGACTTTATTGCTGCTGATATGCTAGCTCAGGCGGAACATGATCCTAGGGCTAGCGCTTTTCTGCTCACAACTTCAGAGAAACTGGCAGAAGAGGTAAAGTACGAATTAAATGAACAGCTTCAAGAATTAAGCCGCAAGGAGATAATTGCACAGTCTCTAAAACAAAACGGGAGAATATTTATTCTTGATTCTCTGGATATTGCCTTGAAGCTGGTTAATGCCCTCGCTCCCGAACATCTTGAATTAATGGTTGACAAACCCCGCACGCTACTTTCACAAATAAAAAATGCAGGAGCAATCTTCCTTGGTTTCCAGTCGCCAGAAGCGGTAGGTGATTATGTGGCAGGTCCCAATCATATACTTCCCACTTTGGGCACTGCACGTTTTTCTTCTCCGCTTGATACGACTGACTTTCTGAAGAAGTCCAGTATTATTTTTTACTCAAGTGAAAGCCTCAAGAAAGCTTCTTCCTACATCGAAGTCATAGCAGAAGCAGAAGGTTTAGACGCACATGCCAATTCAGTGAGAATAAGGGTAGAGAAGTAGAGCTCATTTACTGCTACTTGTGCTATGAAATCTTATGTATCTGTAGGTAATAAAATTAAAGTTGCCGCCGATAAGATTTATATCCTTCCCAAAATCGATACTCTGGTTCTGGATATAGACGGAGTTATCCTGGATGTAAGATCGTCATTCCGGGTTGCCATCAGCCAAACTGTGCAATTCTATTTCATCTCGGTAATAAAATGGCCGGGTAAGACCATTTTGATTTCTCCTGAGGAAACACAGCTTTTCAAGTTAGCAGGAGGCTTTAACAATGACTGGGAGCTTACCTACACTGTTATTCTCTTCTATCTTTCCAAAGCCTTGGGGAAGGAGAGCAGCCTGGAGGTTTTGCGAAGCAGGGAGCCTTCACTTGAAAGTTTTACGGACAAGCTAAAGATTGGAGGAGGTGGTCTTGAAACCGCGGAAAAAGTTATAGTGAATGAGATTAATGAAGAGCAAAAGCAGTGGATCTTATCGCACTGGGATACGACTCTTATTCAGCGGATTTTTCAGGAGTATTATGGTGGAGTGGACTACTGTGCAAGACTCTACGGTTTTGAGCCTACCTATATTAGAGAAAAAGGCTTAATCGGAAAAGAAAGAGTCCTTGCTGAAGTTGATTTAGTAAAACCCTGGTATCCCAGGATCGGTATTGTAACGGGAAGGACGGCCAGTGAAGCGGAGGTGGCGATGGAGCTCTCCGGGCTTCAACCCCTCCTTGACAGAAAAAGGATTGTTTCTGATGATGGGAAAGTCAGGAAACCAGATCCTCAGGTACTGCTGAGATTAGCAGAGGAGATTGACACAAGGATAGGATTATATATCGGAGATACACCTGATGATCTGCGAACCGTTAAGAACTTTGAGCAATTGGGAATTCCATCCAGTTTTATTTCCTGTATAATTATGCACCAGGAAGCTGAAACTGAGTTCTATTTAAATCAAGGTGTGGATATGGTGGCAGATGATGTAAATAGCGTCCTTTCTTTTTTATATGAATCAAGAATAAGTGAAGAGTGAACAGTGAATTGTGAAGGGAAAAAAGGAAAGCCCTGGAGACCAGGCGACCGGGATATATGGAAACGAGGAGGAGGTAGACTAGACTATGGCTGGCCGAACCAGTAGAGTCGAAAGGAAAACTAGGGAAACTGACATAGAGCTTATCCTTAATCTCGATGGTAAAGGAGAAGCTGAAATAAACACTGGTTTACCCTTTTTTGACCATATGCTGCTTCTCTTTGCTCAGCATGGACTTTTTGACCTGAAGGTAAAAGCGAAAGGAGACCTCGACGTAGACGGACACCATACAGTTGAGGATATTGGAATCTGTTTGGGCCAGGCTGCAAAGGAAGCCCTGGGAGATAAACAGGGAATTAATCGGTATGGTTTTTCCATACTGCCTATGGATGAAGCCTTAATCTGTGTATCTTTGGATATAAGCGGAAGACCTTATCTTGTCTATGATGTAAATGTACCGCCGGAAATGATAGGAAGCTTTGATACCAATCTCGCTGTTGAGTTTTTACAGGCACTGGTGAATCATAGTGGAGCAACTCTCCATATACGACTGATGTCTGGCAGAAATGCTCATCATATTATAGAGGCATTGTTCAAGGGACTGGCAAAGGCTTTTGATATGGCGACTCAGATTGATGAAAGAGTAAAAGGAGTTCCTTCGAGTAAGGGGAAGTTGTAGAGATAGAAAGTTCACAGTTCACGGTTGACCGTTCGCCGCTTTAGTATCTGAAAAAGAGGAGAGGATGTGCAATTCAAATTTGAGTCACTGGATGTATACCAAAAAGCTTTGGAATTTGCAAATGAGATCTATTTACTTACGAAGAAATTTCCCAAAGAGGAACTATTTGTCCTGACATCTCAGCTGCGGAGAGCAGCAATGCCGATTTCATTGAGTGTCGCAGAGGGGAGTAGCCGATCTAAAAAGCAGTTTTGTCATTTTCTTGATGTTGCACGCGGTTCTGTATATGAGTGTATTCCACTACTGAGCTTATCTTGCAAACAAGGTTTTGTAAAAGAGAACGACTATGGAAAACTATATGAAGAGTGTAATAGACTAGCAATGATGGTAAATAGATTAAAAAGATTACTGAAAAGACGGTACACTGTAAGCAGTGAACGGTGAACGGAAGAATATGATTGCCATAATTGACTATGGAATGGGAAATTTAAGAAGTGTGCAGAAGGCCCTGGAACTGGTGGCTGAAGAGGTAATTGTCACTAACAGCTCTGTCTCGATTGAAAAGGCCGGCGGAATTGTTCTTCCGGGCGTCGGTGCCTTTAAAGATGCGATACAGNNCTCAAGAAATCAGTAAAGGCAAACCATTTTTGGGGATATGTCTGGGCCTTGACCTCCTCTTCACCTGGAGTCGAGAGGATGGCTTCCACAAAGGTTTGAATGTTATAGAAGGCGGAGTTGTTCGGCTGCCGGATAAGGTAAAAGTTCCTCATATTGGCTGGAATCAGATTAATAAAAAAACTGATTGTCCAATCTTTAAAGGTATCCCGGATGGTATTTCTTTCTATTTTGTCCACTCTTATTATGTTGAGCCCGAAGACCAAAACGTTATTGCTACTACTACTGATTATGGAATTGAGTTTACATCAAGTATCTGGAAGGACAATGTCTATGCCGTGCAGTTCCATCCGGAAAAAAGCAGCAAGTGGGGACTTCAGGTTTTGAAGAATTTTGCGGAAGTTGTAAAAAAGAGCAAATTCACAGTCAAGAGTCAAGAGTCAAGAGTCAGAAGTCAATAGTCAATAGTCAATAGTCAGAAATCAAGGGCCAGAAGCAAATGTCTAGGCGCTAGGACGACCCGGTAATCTCAAGATAAAGTACTCTCTGTGCTCTTAGCCGGCAAATGAACTGCCAACTGTCAACTGTCAACGGTGAACCAAATTATGATTATCTATCCGGCAATCGACATAAAAGATGGTAAATGTGTACGTCTCTATCAGGGGAGGATGGATGAGGTCACTGTCTTCTCTGAGGACCCATTGGAGATGGCAAAAAGATGGAAGGAGGAGGGAGCTCAGTTCTTTCATATTGTGGATCTTGATGGAGCTGTAGAGGGGAAACCCCATAATCTTGAAATCGTTAAGAAGATTGTCGAAGAAACAGAAGTGCCTCTACAGCTCGGTGGTGGGATAAGAGACTTAGAATCAATTGAGGAAGTTCTGAGTGTAGGAGTCAAACGTGTCATCCTGGGAACCATTGCTGTTAAAAACCCTCCACTTCTAGCTGAAGCAATTGGGCGGTATAAGGAGACCATTATGGTCGGTATTGATGCTCGCAAAGGAAAAGTTTCTGTTGCCGGGTGGAAGGAAGATACAGCGTTCGAGGCAGTAGAGATAGCCAGGAAAATGGAGCAGATGGGAATAGAGCGGATAATTTATACAGACATTGAACGTGACGGAACCCTTATCGGTCCGAATATTTCTAGTTTAAGAAGTGTGCTTGAAGCAGTAGAGATTCCAGTCATAGCCTCAGGAGGAGTTTCTACAGCAAAGGACGTCCGGGACTTGAAGGAACTGGAGCCTCTAGGATTAGAAGGCGTCATAATTGGAAGAGCTCTTTATACCGGGACCATATCGCTTTTAGAAGCGATTGAAATATGTAAAGCTTAAAGACCTTGTCCCCACGATTTCTCAACTTCTTTACAAAGGAAGACGTTCTCAAATTTAGCATTATATATACAGTACTTTTAGTGCTGTTTACGCTCAGTTAAGTTGACGCTCTTGTTTTTTTTGAATTTCGTTTTTGAGGAAAGGACAGAGAAGCCTTCTTATTTAGCAGAAAGGTACTGTTATTTAGAATGGTTCTAACTAAAAGTTAAGATGAGGAATAATGCTTACCAAGAGAATAATACCCTGCCTGGATGTTCATGAAGGCAGAGTCGTAAAAGGAGTAAAATTTGTAAATCTCAGAGATGCTGGAGATCCGGTAGAGCTGGCTGCTGCTTATGATGGGGCTGAAGCTGATGAACTTGTGTTTTTAGATATTACTGCTTCTCATGAAGCAAGAGAGACAATGGTTGAAGTCGCCAGGAGAACGGCGGAACAAGTCTTTATTCCCTTTACCATCGGTGGAGGTATAAGAACTTTGGACCATATACGTAATCTACTTTTAGCGGGAGCGGATAAGGTCTCTCTTAATACAGCAGCTATAAAGAATCCGGAACTAATCCGCGAGGCTTCCCTTAAATTTGGGAGTCAGTGTATAGTAGTAGCTATAGACGCTAAGATGGTCGGGAGTCGTCAGTCGACAGTCAAGAGGGAAGAAAAAAGAGAACTCCCCACCCCCCACTCCTCACTACTGACTATGAGATGGGAGACCTACATTAACGGAGGAAGAACCCCAACAGGGATTGATGCCGTAGAATGGGCGAAGCAAGTAAAAAACCTTGGTGCAGGAGAAATTCTCTTGACCAGTATGGACACCGATGGCACTAAGGATGGCTATGATATAGCCCTTACGCGTACAATTACCTCTAGTGTCAATATTCCCGTAATAGCATCTGGTGGTGCAGGTAAACTAGAGCATTTCTTGCAGGTAATTAAAGAAGCAGATGCAGATGCTGTTTTGGCTGCTTCTCTTTTTCATTATGGTGAACTTTCCATCCGAGAAGTTAAGGAGTATCTTAAAAGTAATGATATACCTGTTCGTCTGTAGCTCCTCAAAGATACTGTAGTTGCAAAGCTTACCAGGAATTTATTTGTAGAGTTTACTCTGCCCGGAAAGATATTTGTGAAAGCAGAGTTTATTCTACCTGCGGGTCGAGCAACCTGCCCGCCAAGGCCTGCTCCGTGTAATAGCCGCGCAAATGGCAATTTAGAGATTTGCAGCAGACCAAAAGTGTAACCGACCTAGGCACAGGCAGGCGGGGCTCGCCCCCTACATAGGAATATGTTAAANNAAAATAATATAGGGGCAAAGCTTGCTTTGCCCTCCTAAAGTTTTGACCTCATTGTCAATCAATAAGGAGGCCCCAATGCTTGGTTTTGAAGAAAAAAAGATGGAACTAATTCCAGCGATAGTTCAGGATGTACACACCAAAGAGGTCCTTATGCTTGCTTATATGAATGAAGAGGCTCTTCGCCGCACTATGGAGACCAAGAGGAGCTGGTTTTGGAGCAGGAGCAGGCAGGAACTTTGGTGCAAGGGAGAAACTTCCGGCAACAAGCAGTTCGTAAAAGAGATTCGCTATGACTGTGATGAAGACGCTATCCTGCTTCTTGTAGAGCAGATTGGTCCTGCCTGCCATACTGGTAATAGGTCGTGTTTCTACCGCAGCCTGCTCAAGGATGACTCAATCAGTACTGGAAAGAAGGAAAAAGACATACAAGTGAATCGAGCCTTGAGCCTTGAACCTCGAGCGAATACATTCTTGAATGATCTTTATAAAATTATTCTGGAACGCAAGGAGACAATGCCCGAAGATTCCTATACTGCTAAATTGCTTGGAGAAGGTACAGACAGGATCCTTAAGAAAATTGGTGAGGAATCAGCTGAATTGATTCTAGCTGCCAAAGAGGAAGATTCCCGGCAAGTAATATCGGAAACAGCCGACCTGCTTTATCACCTTCTGGTTTTACTGGCAAGCAAAGAACTTTCTTTATCTGAGGTTGAAGAGGAATTAGAGAGGAGGAGAAAATGACCTTCGTTCACAGTTCACAGTTTGCCGCTGGCAGCAGACCAGCGAGAATATCTTAAGAGCATGAGGTATAATACGGTGAACGGTGAACAGTGAACGAATGACGGTGAACGAATATGTACTTTCCATCGAAATCAGAATTTGTAGAACTTGCCAGGGAATACAACCTTATCCCTGTGTATCGTGAAATAATTGCTGATATGGATACGCCAGTTTCTGCTTTTAAGAAGCTGGGGGATAGCAGTTATGCATTTCTTCTTGAGAGCGTCGAAGGGGGAGAAAAATTAGCCCGCTACTCCTTTCTGGGGAATAATCCCTACCAGACGGTGGTTACCCAGGACGGAGTTACGCGAATGATTCGCAACGGCCGGGAGGTTTTAGAGAAGAAGGATGATCCCCTGAAGGTTATGGAAGAATTGATATCTCAATATCATCCGGCTCCTGCGGGCGAGCTGCCTTACTTTTACGGAGGCGCAGTAGGATACGCGGGATATGATACTGTCCGCTACTTTGAGGAGCTTCCTCAAACTGTTGTTGATGACCTTAAACTCCCAGAGCTCATCTTTATCTTTACCGATACAATTCTAATCTTCGACCATTTGAAGCACCGCATCAAGGTTGTTGCTAATGCTTCCATTGAGGATTCAGCAGAAAAGGCATATTCTGAAGCTATTATTAAAATCGACGGACTTATAGCTAAACTCTCTGAACCAGTAAGCTTGAAGCCGGTTAGACCCCCGGGTCCAGAATCTGTAACAATGTCCCTTGATTCTAACATGTCCCCAAAAGAATATATGACCTCTGTTGAGAAGGCGAAGGAGTATATTTTAGCCGGTGACATTTTTCAAGTCGTACTTTCTCAGCGATTCTCATCTGACATAAAAAGCGACCCATTTGATATTTACAGAGTACTGAGAACCATCAATCCATCGCCCTATATGGGTTATCTCAAGTTTGGTGAATTATCCCTCATTGCATCGTCTCCAGAGTTATTGGTAAAAGTTAATGGGAAGAACGTTGAAACAAGACCGCTGGCTGGAACCAGACCTAGAGGCGACACCGATAATGAAGACAAGAATCTGGAGCAAGAGCTCCTGTCAGACGAGAAGGAAAGAGCAGAACACATAATGCTGGTTGATCTGGGTAGGAATGATTTGGGCAGGGTATGTACTCCTGGAAGCGTTGAGGTGAAAGAGCTAATGACTATTGAGAGGTATAGTCATGTTATGCATATTGTAAGTGACGTAAGTGGAGAATTATCTAATGGTAAAACTGCCTTTGATGTTTTGAGAGCAGCCTTTCCTGCTGGAACTGTATCCGGAGCCCCAAAGATAAGAGCAATGGAAATAATAGACGAGCTTGAGAAGAATAGCCGCGGGCCTTATGCTGGCGTTTTTGGCTATTTCAGCTTTTCCGGTAACCTGGATACCGGTATAACCATTCGAACCATAGTAGTTTCCGGGAATAAAGCGTATGTACAAGCTGGAGCTGGTATTGTCGCTGACTCTCAGCCAGAACGTGAATTTAGGGAGACAGTGAATAAAGCACAGGCACTTCTCTCTGCTGTTTACACCGCCGAAAATAAAGGTTAACAATTCTAGGAATAGACTAATTAGAGCAGAAAAAATGTTAACCCGCTTATGAATAATAACCAGCCAGATTGCCCTTTAATATCGGTTTCCTAATTTTTGTCGAGCTTTTTGGAAAAAATCTTCTCAAATTTTGCATTCCAGGTAGGACTATTGTCAACTTTGACAAAAATACTACACGACGACATAATCTTATCCCTCCATGTAAAAGTAGAAATACATAGTTGAATAACGCTACATTTAAGGATGCAGGTACCGGGGTGCCAAAATATAGAATACTCATTGTAGATGACCATCCAATCATTCGCATAGGTCTCAAAGCTGTGTTTAAACGTGATAAGGAATTTGACATCGTAGGAGAGGCCAGGAATGGCAAGGAGGCAACAAAGAAGGCAGTTGAGCTTTCTCCCGATGTTATTTTGATGGATCTCCGAATGCCAGAGGTAGATGGTCTGACAGCTTGCCGTCAGATTAAACTTATTGCACCTCAAATTCATGTCCTCGTTTTGACAGGCTATAGCGATGACGAGGGTATCTATGAATCAATTAAGGCTGGGGCTTCTGGATGTATCCTTAAAGACATTGAACCGGATGAGCTGGTCAAAGCTATTCGGCTTGTCTGTCAGGGGCACTCTTTTCTACATTCCTCTATTTCTAAGAATTTATTGCAGGGATTCCTTTTGCCTGCGGAGCAGCAGCAAGGTCACAAGACTTCTTACGGACTTACCGCCCGGGAACTGCAAGTGTTAGAGTTAATGGCCAAGGGTTTAAAGAATAAGGAAATTGCGAGCAAACTCTGGCTCAGTGAAGGTACGGTTAAGACACATGTTCATAACATTTTACACAAACTTAACCAGCCTGATCGTGCTCAAGCGGTAATCTTTGCCTATAACCAGGGTATCATTTAAACCAGTAAATCTTGCAAGTTCAAAGAGGGAAAGAATTTTGGATATAAATCTATAGATTATTAATACTCAACCAAAGATAGATATAAATAAACTGATGGTCGATGGAGAATCGGCCCTTTTTTATGCCCAAATTTCTATCTGATTATAGATTTACACTTCGATGAATTTCTATAGAGTTATAACCTGATTATTTGCGAGCAGAAGAAGGTAGAGACAAACAGGGAAGTTGTTTATCCATAAATTGGGAAACTATTCCCATTGATATAAAGCAAGGATCAAAAGCAAAGAGATTTATTTCAATTTTAAATTTTATGAAGGGGGAGAGTCTTGTGAAAATAGTAAAAATGTTCGTAGTTAATTTGACGGCTATTGCGTTCTTCTTTTCTTTCGCTTCCGCTACTCTGGCAAATGTAATTGCTATCCAGCCTGGCGGTGAAAGAGGAGAGGACGCCTTTGTTTACCGCGCTGAACCTGATAAAAACTATGGTATCAGTGAAGAGCTAAAGTTAGGAATCTATCAAAACACAGAAGACAATGAACACAGAGCTTACGTTCGGTTCAATTTAAGTGATATCCCATTAGGTTCTACGATAAATTCTTCCGGGATGTTTCTACATCATTTTGCTGAGGAGAACGGTTACTATTACCTGACTCTTAACGCTCATCAGGTGTTAGAGGATTGGTCAGAGACAGTGGTAGCATGGAACAATCAACCTGCTTTTAATCCTTGCGCAGAGAGTTCAGGTTTTTTTGAAAGGTATCATCTGTCTCCTGACTGGCATAGTTGGGATTTAACCGCCTTGACTCAATTCTGGGTCAATGGAGTTTATAACAACTATGGTATCAGTATAAACGTTGGCGAACCAAGCCAGGGATACAGCCTGAAGATTTTACATTCCTCGGACTATTTAGCAGATCCAACCTTACATCCGAAATTAATCGTTGATTATACTCCTGCATCTTCACTAACGACGCTTAGCTATATAGATGCCTTCATTCAAAGATCAAGAGAGAATGGATCAATTGATGATGATGGTATTGCGGAGGCTCTTCAAGCCAAACTATCAGCTGCTTCCGAAAAACTGCAAGTAGTAGAAATTGAAACAGCTAAAAATATTTTTGGTGCTTTTGTTAATAGCATAGAGGCGCAGAAGGGAAAGCATATCGACGCTCTGGTAGCGGATGTCTTAATTAGTAGTACGCAATATGTGATTAGCAGCTTAGAGGATTAATTGTAAGCGATTTTTCTGGATATATGTGTGTTAATTCGGAATAGAGACACTCTTTTAAATTATAAGTTGCTGAATGTGTATCTGTATGATTTACGGATGCAAATGGATGAGAGTATTAAAAGTTCGGAGGTTCCAAGACCTCTTTAACATATGCTGCAGCATGATAAATGGGATCAATTAAAAAAAAAGAAAGGGGAAGTAAAGATGGAGAATAGGATTATTATCTCTAAGCTTAAGAGATGGAGTATTGTCATTGTAACTGTGCTGGCAACGTATGGCATAATGTTTGGAGGCGTAGCCATCGCAGCAACATCGACGACTTTAACCACAGACGAGGTCACCGATTTAACTCCAGAATTTGTCGACCCAGGGATGCAGAAAATACCAATATTTTCTATAACTCTAACCGATACAGTCGCAGAAGATTTCAGCAGAGCTAAAGCTAGATACAGCGGCACAGAAAAAACTGATATCGCTGCTATTCATCTCTATGCAGAAAGTACCGGAAGCGGAGGTACTTTTGACCCTGGAACCGATATTTTATTGGGAACCTCGGATCCTACCAGCACTAGCGTATTTACTATAAACCTTGAACCGGTATTTACTTTTACAGCAGATATCCCTCAACAATTCTACTTTGTTGCAGATATTGCTGATGCCGCTTCAAACGGCAATATCATAGATTTAAGAATCTACAAAAACGATCTGACCGTAGGAGAAAATGGGTGGCCTGATGTTGGCATTAACCCGGATGGATATTCCGTAGTTGAGTCTTTGGGAGGTGATTCTACTCCGCCAGTAATAAGCTCTGTTACGGGAAATACTTTCGGTACAACAGGCGAGATAACCACAATTACGGTTGTTGCCAGCGATAATGATGATGTTACTGCAGCCAAGATTTTCATCGACGGCGACACAGGTGGATTTGATATGGTCGAGTCTGTCGATGATACCTTTACAACTGATGTTGTCGTGCCGCTAGATAGTACAGACAACATTGCCTATCAGGTTTATGTCTATGACCAGGCCGGTAATTATGCAGTAACCGATACGTTTATTGTCGAGGTTACCGATAACGACCCGCCAGTTGCAGAGGCTGGACCCGACCAGACCGTAGATGAAGATACAGAAGTGAGCTTTGATGGAACCAGCTCTTCTGACAATATCGGTATTGTAAGTTATGAGTGGGACTTTGGCGACGGCTCAGGAGAGGTAAGTGCAGCAAATCCTACACATACATATGCCAATCCAGGTACTTACACCGTTACGCTGAATGCGACTGACGGGGCTGGTAATTCTTCTTCAGATACTCTAATAGTTACAGTTCAAGGAGTCGTAGCGCCACCGTCAGAAAGTGAACTTAATGAAATCAAGAGCCTATTGGGCAATCTAATAGAAGAAGTTAATAATTCAGCCATTTCCCCAAAGGGCATCAAGACCAGTCTTGTTTCAAAACTAGATGCGGCAACACAGAAGATTGTTCAGGTAGAAGAAGATGAGAATGAGAATTATGATGGGCTGAAAGCAGCCTCCAATATCTTGAGAGCTTTCCAGAATACACTTAGAGCTAAAAGTAAGAGCGGGAAGATCCTACAATCTGACTGTCTCAGTTGGTCCGCTCAGGCAGAGATTTTAAGAACGGAATTGCAGAAGATTATCAATTCTTAGAGACCGTATCAAGAACCCATTTATGATAGCGGGACAGACCTTTGCAGGCTGACCGAGAATTAGAATTTTTATTGTTCGAGTGACCCTGAGCAGAGTAGAAGAGGAATCGAGAACTACTGTATTTAAGTCAAAGTTTATCTTCTCGACCTTACCTAACCCGCAATTGGCTGAGCCGCAAGCGATGGCATGCGGGCTCGAAGCATAAATTTTGGTATTCTCGGTCGGCCTGTTTGGGTCTGTCCCTGATTGTAATTGGCTTGCCTAAAAGCTCTTTTTTAACAATTTGCGGGGCAAAAATATTACGGGGACCTTAGGGCGGTTGTGTTTACAAGATTATGCGAGTATTGGATTTAAGATTTTATTAAAAAATAAGAGCTGTGTTTAAAAGTAAAATTAAGTTGGAATTATAGTAACTATAGCTTGCATGTGCTGGAAGAATTTGCTTTCAAGATTTTTAGAGGTTTTCTAATTTTCTGGCGATTGTTAGCTCCTAAGCTCATTGATTCTGGAGGGTATTAAATAGATATCATAGGAGAATACAAGTACATAAGCCATATAATTTTATCTTTTTTACAGTAGAAAGATGATGGATTATTTTCAAATTATTGAAGCAGCTCGGACCAATATATGTATAATGGTAAGAATTTTTAAGAATTTTGTTTAAAGCCAAATGTTTAGGGGAATTATCATCTAGGATTGAGCTATATCTGTACATCCAATTAGGCAGCCTTTATGGAAGTTTTAGTGTTTAATGTCGAACATCAAGACATAAGCTCATTGATATTGGAGTGTCCAGGACATTTATTATAGGAGAGTACAAAACTATAGTGTAATCTGTATCAAAGTATAATTAATCAAAATAGATTTAGATCCTACTGCTAGTCATATCAATTTTGCTCTTCCTTTTTAATCATTGGATATTTCAAATATGTTTTTTGCGTCGTCGGTTCCTTGGGGCGGGTATAGAGTTGTATTCAGAACGCTCTTTTAAGAGAGATATAAAGTAAAAGAAATTTTTGTTTCAAAAATTTATCGTTGAAAATTAGGAAAAGATGTCAAAATATAGTGCTGTTTTCAAAAATAATATAGGAAAGGAGGGACAGAAAGGTATCAAAAACACAAGACTTAAAAATTAAAGGAAAGGAGAAAGGTAATGGATATTAAAAGGTATAAAAAATCCCGACTATGGATTATGACAGCAATGGTTCTGGCGCTTGCGGTAGGCGGATCATTGATGGCGCTGGCAGGACCGGGCATGTATGACCTTACCGCCCCAGGCGCCTCAGCAACAATCAATGATGCTATATTTGAAGTGTTCCTCCCTACCGATGCGACAGGAAGCGGCGTCTTCGGCCCGTTTGTGCGCATTAGTACCAACAAGAAACAGGAGCAGGGCTACAACACTGACTACAGACCTGTGCAGTTCGACGAGAACAGCGCACCGTTTACTCGGTCATGGTTGCTGAGTGACGTACCGGTAGTCGCCAAGGGAGGCGAGCTGTACCGCGAATTCCAGCTCGACATCAACCAGCAAAAAAAACATAGTCTGCTATCATTGGAGAAGCTGGAGATATACGTCACTAATGACCCGAATATCCATGGCAAAACGAACCATTCGTTCTCAAGCCCGGCTGTCCTTGTCTATGACATGGATGAATTTACTGATAACTGGGTACGGTTGGATTATGCAAATAACGAGGGGAGCGGAAAGCGCGACCTGAAAGTTCTTGTTCCTGACGAGCTGTTTGACACCGCATACAGTAATGTGGTTTTGTTTTCCCGTTTTGGCGACAACGACAGCAACAATGACGGTTATGAGGAATGGGGCGTGGCTCTGTATCCCAAGAAGAGCGGTATGAAGTTTCACGATCTGGATGCCGACGGTATCAAGGATGTTGGCGAACCCGGCCTCAGTGGCTGGACTATCTATGTCGACTATAACGATAACGACATCAAGGATCTCGATGAGCCCTTTGCCGTCACTGCAGCTGATGGAAGCTACACTATCAACGGCATTGGAGCAGGGCAGACTCTATCCTTACCCCAAACCTGGAAGGTCAAGGAGGTGCTACAGGCAGGATGGACTCAGTCCTACCCCGCCATAGGTTACCACGAGGAGAGCTTTGACTGGAAAGATGTGTACACTGATAACGACTTCGGTAACTTCCAGAATGCCACCAAGAGCGGCCATAAGTATGAAGATATGGACGGCGATGGTGACATCAGTGAAGATACCGCTTATCCACTTGAGGGCTGGACCATCAACCTCACCGGCACCGATAATATGGGCAACGCGGTCAACTTGAGTGAGACAACTGATGCCAACGGTGAGTACAGCTTCAGTGTTCCACCGGGTACCTACACCGTGAGCGAGGTACTTGAGGCAGGATGGACTCAGTCCTATCCGGCAGCTCCCGGCACCCACGTTGTTACCCTGACCTCGGGCGAGGAAGATTCTGATAACGACTTCGGTAACTGGAGCACCGCGACTAAGAGTGGACGTAAGTTCGAGGACATACAGGCAGACGGCTTTACTGGAAACGGGGTCAATGACGGCAGCGATCCGGCTCTCGGCGGCTGGGAGATTCGCGCCTATGCAGACACCAATTCTAACGGCATCCTGGATCAGGCAGAATACGATGCAGGTAGTGCTGACTCTGCTACTACAGCAGGTGATGGATCTTACTCACTTACTCTCGACCCAGGTAAATATATTGTGGTGGAAGTTTTGCAGAGCGGCTGGAACCAGTCTTATCCCAGCGACGACGTGGTGGGTACTGTAACTACAGCGGGAGAGACCCTTGGTGAATACGGCTATGCAGTCACGCTGACCTCTCGCCAGGAAGACACAGGCAATGATTTCGGCAACTGGCAGCCGAAAGAAGGCTACACCCCAGGTTTCTGGAAAACTCATCCGGAGCTCTGGGATGGTGTTGGTAC
>JABAOF010003769.1_pt2 | contig 20171 bp, 22 predicted proteins | sample 7062171 | NCBI WGS metagenome assembly JABAOF01 (sample SAMN14538628, study PRJNA623070) | marine sediment metagenome | biome: marine biome [ENVO:00000428]; feature: marine pelagic biome [ENVO:01000023]; material: deep marine sediment [ENVO:00002113] | place: India: Gulf of Khambhat ...
TACATAAAGATGGTACCTTTGGTTTCGATGGTGTTGGTCAATGTTGGATCACCAGTAATATTTTGAACAGGTACTGTTTGTTTTGCTGGGCCAAGAGCTGCAGCGAGTCTTCCAGCTGATCCGAGAGCTGCGCCTAATGGATCGTATCTGTGAACAGTTTTTGTTCCAGGCAAAACGGCTGGTGGAGCTGGCACGCCAGGAGCTGGAGCTGGTTGTGGACCGGTTAGTACAGATGGGACTGTGTGTTCGCAGAAGACAATAGCATTTGATCCAACAATAAGGTTCTTCTTAGTATCCTTGCAGTCTGGAGCACTTACAGTGACCTCAGTTGAATCAATTGTGACAACTGATTTGAGAGAATATTTATCATCAAGGATATTCATAACTGGTTGATATCCAACATTAATATCATTAAGTCTTTCCCATCCAGCAACAGTCATTGGTAGAGATGTGAAGTTGTATGGAGTGCTGAGTCTGCTAATTGAGATGTGTTTGTATCTACGACCAACATAGAAGAAGAGCACATCACGAGAGTGGATGATGTCTTGAACCTTTGGAATGATCATGTTGTTTTCAACAAACCATTGCGGTTGTGAGAGAGCATCTTCAATATTGACTCTTGGGACTTTTCCAGCAACACCAGTCTTCAATGGAAGACGGAGGGTTACCATTGGGACAGTGATTGGTGGGCTGACAATTCCTTGTGCGCCATAGTATCCAGTTGGTAGGAATGGTGCGGTTGTTCCGAGCATACCCCAGAGACGTCTGGTAACAACAAGTGTTGGACGAAGTGAGAATGCACCCAAAATGCGTCTGAGAATAGCACCTTCATCCTTAACATAAGTGAGGTCTGGTGCATCATAGATGTTGCTGCGGCATTGGTCAATAGCTGCCAAGAAATCGTTAAGATTGTCTTGGTAGTATTTTCCTTGGCGAAGATTGAGAACAGAATCCCAAAGTTTAGTTTGGAGGTAGAAACGGTTTCTCAAGTCTTTGATAGCACTTTCGGAATCACAAACGTGATCATTTGGATCTCTGATGAGATCCCAGTACAATTCAAAGTCGGGAAGTGTCATAATTGGCAAACCGTGTTTCTTGCAGTGGATAATATATCCAAAGTTAGCAATAAGCATGTGCTCTTCAAGAAGTTTGACTTTTGGAAGGAAAAGCGCAGCAACTACTGGGTGGACAAATGAATAGAAGTTGTGTTTATCTCTGCAAACTTTACCATTCAATGCTTCTGGGGCACATTCTTTGTAAGTCAGTGATTGCAAAACAACTTGACTGTGGAGGGATTTGGTTTCACCATACATTCTGAGAATGTCTTGGACAACACTTTCCTCTTCAACTGGTACGTTAAGAGCATCAGCAGTGTGGAGAAGAGTTTGACTGAATCCAAGAGTTTGAGCCATTTTTGTAGCTGGAAGAGCGAACATTTGACTTTCGAGAGTTCTGTCATGTTTGACAAGAGCAACGAACATTTCAAATTCATCATCGCTGAGATCAACCTTCTTTTGGTATTTCTTTGCCTTTCTGATCAATTCAGTTTCAGTGAGTTGTCTATCAGCATAGTGATCCAAAAGTAGTTGTTTGAATTTCTTAGCCTTTCTCAAAATATAATTTTGACGCTCCTTGTATGCTTCAAAAATAGAGTTAACAAGGTCTCTGTCGGTGTATTTTTCCCTAAGTCTGTTAATTACTTGATAGTCAGTTACTTTCTTTTTGAAAAGATTGGAAAGCTCCTTAGCAATAACAGCAGTTTTTGAGTTTCGGCGACTTCTAGAATCATCGCCACTAGTACGATCATATGATTTGTTCATTTTAAAGATTAGTATATATTAATTAAACATAAAAAATTTTATATGTTTAAAAAACTAAAAACTATATTTTTATAAATAAATTATTCTTTTCCAGAAAAGTATTTCATGAATAATTCTTTCTGTTTATTTGAAGGATAAATATTTTCTTTTTTCAGCAGAAAAACTATATATGAATAGTTCAATTTATTCTCATGAACCAATTCAGCGCACTGTTTTATTTGATTATTTGACCAATATTTAACTATATTTTTATCAGTTTCTAATTTGCTCATAAATTTTAAAAATTTTCCCATCTGATTTTTAGTTAGTATTATTTTTTCTGCTTCCATAATNNCTATCAAATTCTTTTTTCTGTTTTGATGTTAATGAAGTTTTACTATTTTTAATCTTATCTATTTTTAATAATGATTCTATGTGTTCTAACTTAATATCATAGTTATCCATAAGATCTACACACTCTTTTATTTTACCATCTGATAGTAGTTTCCGAATGATCTTATTAATATATATGTAATCAAATATATTCATTTTATCAAAACATTTATTTGTATTATTGATATTTTTCTTATTAATTTTTTTTATTGATGTTTTATTTAAATCAGTCGTAAATACCAAATTAACATCTAGTGGATCAGCATTTCTATTTTCGCACAAATAGAAGGATGTTGCAGCACATGTATGAAATCCATGGATCTCCTGCATTTCCCAACTTTGATCTCCATATATATAATTTTCGACAACATCTCCAATAGATAGAGAATCTGCCACTTTATTTATTATGTCAAATTGTTCGATAGTTTTGTCATAATTCATAAGTACACTCTTGATATAATTTTGATGTACCATTAAAGGTAATAATACTTTTTCTGTTTCATAATATCGTAAGCATTCATTAATACTTTTATAATCATGCAACAATGCCTCTGTAGATTTGAAAAGGTCTATATCAACATCTTTCTTTTTTGAAATTTCACAATACTCTTCTATAATATCTTCTGTAATTGGATTCTTACCATACGCACATTGAATATCTTGCAAGGTATAAATTATTCTTCTTATATCTGATTGACTATGCTTTATTATCTTATCAACAACTTGTTCACTCTTAATATTGATTTTTTCCCTTAAGGCTATTCTGTGCAGTATTTTTTTCATATCCGAGTCAAATGGTGGCCAAAAGCGAACTTCATATGAATTCTTCTTTATTTCAGAAAGAAGTTTATTATGTTGATTATTTGAAATAAATATTATTGGACAAAACCAATTGATATCATTCATTTTTTGCAATGATAATATACATTTTTTTTCATTTGTTGATGTAATTGTCTCAATCTCATCTATCACAATTGCTAATTTCTTTTTCTTTTCGCCATGAATAATATCCAAAATATTTAGATTTTTAACTATTTTCTCAGCATAATCTTTAATATTTTTACTATTTTTTATATTACTGAAGTTGGGAGTGTGAATATCATAATTATTTTCTTCCATAATTACTTGAATGGAAACTGACTTACCCACTCCATGATTACCTGTAACGATTAAACAACTATTGCCAGATTTATTTTTGGTAGAACTAGTTGTTTTTTTACGTTTTTTTGGTGTATTTTTTTTATTTTTAATTAGTTGATTTTTATTTAATTTCCAATTATTTAGCCATGTTTGAATATTAGTTACTGCTTTTCTATTACACGTCATGTCGCTTATTTTTTTTGGCTTATATTTCTCTATCCATGAATTTTCACTATAAGTAACAGACATTGTATGTCAAATAATAAATTTAATTGATTTATCTTTATATCATAAATAATGATTTATAGATAGAATATTTAAAAATCATTTTTTTTAATCAATAAATATTGTTTCTTCAAGAGAATCGTGTGATTCTTCATTGTTTAAAAAACATTTCATTTTAGAAATTATTTCAGAATCTTCCGATTCACTGCTATCCGGTTCAATATTATTATTAAAATGTTTCATCAAGAATCTTTCTGTCAATAGTATTCCATCTAAATTACTACTATTCAATGTCCTTTTTGCTCGTACAGTTGTTCTATTTGGCTTTTGTTTTTTATCTTTTTCTGTTTCATCATTAATATTAGGTTCATCCTTCTTAATTGATTTCTTTAATTTGTCAATATTATCCCAAACTGTTCCTGTTTTTAATGTTTTATTAGTATAATTATTATAATTGTTATTTTTAATTTTATTCATTTGGATATAATAAGGTATCAAACCTCGTAGTGTAAGATGCATTCCATTACATTTCAATCTTCGACAATTGCCATATAAAAGATCATCATTACACACTTTAAATTTTGGACTTATTGCACCATTTCTACAGTTGTAACCACCGTGACACTCGCCTTTATAGCAGTGGTAACATACTTTTGTAAGCTGGGTTAAGGTATTGAATAGTTTTCTATCTTTTACAAGATTAATATTTGATAAGTCATTATTATTTTTTAGAATTGTATAAACTTTATGTCTAATTGGATCTATTTTTTGATCTGCCAAACTATGGGCATACATGCATTTTGCACCATATGTACATGCATTTCCCTTTATTGCATTAAAACATAATATTCTTTTGCTTTTATTTAAATTATCATTTGAATCATAATCCATAGATTTCTCTTTAATAAATAATAATATTTTACTTTTAAATATATTATTTCAATTTTATATTAAATAATAATAAGTATAATGAGTAAATTTACAAATAGAATTGAGAAATATTATAAAGCAAAAAAGGACACTTATTCAAAGAAAGTTGATTTATTAAAATCCTACAACACAAAATTCTCAGTCGATGATGATAATAATCATATTATAGAATTGCTTGATGATAGTGGAAATACTGTGCTAAAAGCATACTATGATTTAATTGGATTTTACAATTTATCTAACTCTGTTTGGTATTGGGGATGGAATATCGATCTAGCTGATAAAAAATTAACTAGCGCAACTTTGAAGATTTCAGAATTTCCAAAATATATTAAAAAAAACTACAAAGAATTTCAACCAGTTGAAGCAGAAGATTATCATTTTAGAACTAGTATGGGAAATTTCTATACAAGTCTAGATAAAATACATAATTTAATTAAACTTGCTATGTTTATTTTAAAAGGCGAATGGTATATTGCTGTTTGTAGTGGAAGAGATGGAAAGACTACAACATGTGATCCAGGATTTAATGCAGAATTAGAAAAGAGTCCAATTATCAGATTCGAATATTTGCTAATAAAAAAAATTCTAAAAATAAGATAATTTTCTTCTTTAATTTTATTGTATTCAGTATTTAATGAATGTTATAAAAATAAATAAAAAATTGTATAAATATGAATCATTTTGGAGAAACTCAAAAAAGAAAATAATTTACGATTATAATAATGATCCACTACCTTGGCCAAAAGAAAGAGATGTGTGGCAGAATCAACAAAGTTTTATAAAAAAATTAGTAGATGTTCAGAATCATTTAATGAGGAAGAAGAATTTCATTAGTTATGAAAAGGAAGATTATAAAAATTGCCTAATTTGCCACAAGAAAAAAATAACTACTGGTTTGTATGGAATGAATAATATTAGATGGGAAGATGGTCTACTACACTATGTTAAAAAACATAACATAAAACCATCTGATGAATTTCTTGATTTAATTTTTATGCATGAAATCAGACCAAAAATAGAAAGGACAAAAATTGGTAAAATGAAAGTTAAGATTGTTACAGATAGAAATAAAAAATATCTAAAACTAGAAAGAAATCAGATAAATATTATGGATGCTCTAATGATACATGGCAGTTATAGACAGTATGTAGACAAAGAAAAGAAAACTCACTTCCGATATTCAGAACATGCTGGATTGCTCGATTTTGATGATAATGGGTTAGAAAAGATAATAATTTCAGGTCAGACAAATCGTGTTGATGAAAATGATAATATCATATTTTTACCTTCGAGAATACCAGATGCATATGATTATGAATATATTTTTCATACTCACCCAGCTACACCAACACCAGGAGGGAGAGCAGTTGATGGAATTTTATATGAATTTCCTAGCTTGAGCGATGTGTTCCATTTTATTGATCATTACAACAATGGAGAAACTCAGGGTTCAATTATTATCGCAGCAGAAGGAATGTACATAATAAGAAAAAAAGTATTTGACAATAAAAAAATTAAAATAGATGAAGATAAATTTTTTAGAGAATTTAGAAATGCACTATTTAAAATAGAAGATGATGCAATAAAAAAATATGGGATTAAATTCAAAAGCAGTTTCTTCTATTCAACTATTGCACAAGATAAAAAATATATAAACAGATTGAATAAGGTGTTGAATAAATATAAACTTCATATAGATTTTTACTCGCGTATAAAAGACAGTAAGGGTAAGTGGATAATTGATACAGTATATCTTCCAATCTATGTCATTGAACCTGATTTTAATATAGCTTAAAATTTTTTTTATTAATTGTATATATATAATTAGTAATGCAAAACCTATTAAATAAGCAGAATTTAATAAATCTACTAGTTACTATTCTTGTGCTAGTATTTCTAGTTTATTTGCTCTATCCAATCACTAAAGTAATATTTTCAGGAAGTCAGCCAGCTCCAGTTATGGAAGCAGAAGGTGAAGCAGAAGGTGAAGCAGAAACAGAAAAATTTAATTCAGAGGTAATGTCTGAGGAAAAAGCTGGAACTCTACCTGCTGAAGCACCACATGTTAATTCACAAGCTGGAACAATTATTGATGGTCCTGGTTTTGAAAAAGGAGAAGTAGATGACACATATCAAGAAGTATCTACTGGAATTCCATCAAACTACTACTTCTTGGATGATGGAGCTGGTGGTGAGATGAGCATTCAACACAATTTATGTTCTAAATCATGCTGCTCAGAACAGTGGCCGACCCCTCATCTGAACAAGTACGATCCTTATGTCTGCCAAAATTCCGAAAAGTTCGTGCCATCACGCATTTTCTGTAATAATAGTTTCCAGGATAGTGGTTGCTTGTGCCTTTCGCGTAAACAGGCGCAATTCCTTTATAATAGAGGAGGAAATGGCCGTGAATGGTTCTAATTGAATCGTTCAAATATCAATTAATTTTTTTTGTGTTATGAACATAGAAAAAATTTTAATCATAATTTTAATGGTTATAAAATTATTGGTCATTAATTTGTTAATATTTATTTGCACCGATATTTTTATGATATTCACATTCCCATATATAAATTATACTGTATCCTAATTTTTTGATATGATCAAATCTTTCAAAAGTTTTTCCATATAATTCTTTAAAACTTTTCTTTGATACTGGATTTTTATTTTTTTTATGCCATGATTTTATATCTCTGCAATGTTTTTTTGGATGTCCGTGCCAAAAACATCCTAAAAAACTATAAACTGTTTTACTTTCCTCATGATATCCATCAAATCTATAACATCTTTTATCTAATAACTTTATTGAAAACTCTCCACCATTTTTAGCATGTTTAATGAAAATGCTTGTTTCTTCCATTATGTCATTTAACCATTTGATTGAGATTTCTGAATATGATTTACGTTTGTCGCAAAATGGACAGTATGAGCGATAACCCATATGTCCAACACCTCGTTCCCATATATGTTCAGGATTATTTAAACACCGCCACCAATATATTTTTTCTGATCCAAAAGATACATTCGATGGTTTAACATCACCATTTTTAGTTGGGTGCCATAATTTTGCTATTTTTGGATATTTTTCAGCTAGACTATGTCCTGACTTAATTTCTCTAGGCTTAGGTGTCTTGCATTTATAACATCCTTCACATCCAATCCTAACTTGAATTCGTTGTATTAATTCATGATTATTATCACATTTCCACCAAACTTTAATATTTGAATTACAATAATAATCATCAGGATTCTTATTATTTTTATCATAATTCCAATCTTTCGCAATTTTTGGAAATTGAAATGCAAAAATCTTATCATATTTTTCACATTTAGAACAATAACCAAGACTAATCATATTTGCTACTGACCTTTTAAATTCATGACCTTTCTCACATTTCCACCAAACATCTTTGTCGCTACCTCTTGAAATATTTGTTACTTTTATTTTACCATTTTTATTTGGATGAAATAGTTTTGCAATGCTTGGATCAGTAGTAAGTAGACATGTGTTAATTGTGACACGCTTCCCTGAACAATAGGGACATCCTTGACCTATTTTTCTTTTCTTAATAACTGCTTCCCATTCATGCCCCTTATTACATTTCCACCAAACTTTTCTACCACTTCCATATGTCACATCATCAGGAGTCAAATCTCCATTTTTTTCATATAACCATTCTTTTGCAATTTCTGGATGAGTTTTACTTATTGGATCTTTACTTTCTGACATTAATATTTTTTTATTTGCTATCTTACCAATAAAAATCTAAAAATAATTATATTTTCAAATTTTCACGTTTACACCCTTGGAAATTTAAAATGGAATAAAATTATAAAATAATAAACCATTAAATTAATAAGGTTTGGTCATACCGTGTAAATTATGATTATGTGGCTTCTGTTTGAACAGAATGACATTGTAATTTGTCTACCGAAGTGGTACCACTGACAACTTTAGATCGACTCAAATATTTAGGCCGTTCTTTTTTGTGAATAGCATTATATGCTATTCTATAGATATTCCTTGCCGAATTCTCATCCCTATTCCATAACGCTGAACATGTCTTACACACAAGAACGCCATGTCTTAATATAGAGTCATTCTTATTTGGTTTTGGATTTCTACATTTTCTAAATTTAGAGCACTCCCCACCTAAACAGTTAGAACATCTGCAACTTGTTCTAAATTCATCTATTAAATAAGTTTGAAAACTATTTTTTCTCAACAAAGTTCTGAATTTTTTACCTTTTGTTGGTTCTTTGAACTTTCTATGTTTCTTTTGTTCCCAATCACCTATACAAACAATAGTTTCTTTTGGCTTACCAAAAATTTTAGTAAAATTGTTTATCATCCATTGTTCACTTTTTAATCTATTCAAATAACCATTCAACTTGAGTTTTCTAAATATGCATTTTTCATAGAATGTAAATAATATTTTATTAATCTTATTTTTATTCTTTACATATTTTTTGAACTCTTTCATTGTTAATGATTTTCTATTGTATTTCGATAGTTCAGTTTCCCATTCTATGACAGTCTTACCTTTTATCTTCTCCTTTTTATATTCCAATATAATCTTTTGGTATTTCTTTTGTTTTGTTTCTTTTCTTCTTTGGTTTTGTGTATATCTAAAAAAGTTTCTTTCTCTTGTATCACCATTAACACAATACAATAAATCTCCCATGTTTGGATCAATTGCAACTATTTTCTTATCTTTAAATTTAGAGTAACTTTTCAATTCATCAATGTATTCTTCCTTCTTTGGTATTTTATTCATTTTAACTCGTTTTCCAACTAAATCATTTCTCAACATTAGTATACTACAACTAATACCATCTGTTTCAATCATATGGTGAAATTTATAATGTTTTTTTTTGAAACATTGTTTTTCAGTGTTAAAAAAGAATTTCCATATTTTATCTTCAAATCTTTTAAGGTTTCCCTTAAATAGATAATTTGATTTATTTCCTTGTTTTTTGGTAATTAATAAATGAATAATGGTTGTTGTGTCTAATCGGATGTGTTTGGGAGTTATATTGCTTCTCATAGGGAATACATTGTTAACTGAAAACTCTAACTGTTCAATATGTTTCATCATATAAACCATACATGGTAGATAATCTTGAGGAAAACATTGGAGATCATAATATAAACTATCTTTTTTGAATTCATTTTTAATTGGAACAATTAGTTTTTTTTGTTCTTTAATCCATTTATGGTAGTATGTATTGGATTTAAGTTCGTCGTTTTCTACATTAAGTAGATCATTTTTAATTCTTCTTAACTGCTTGCACAGTTGTTTAATTGTAGATTCTCTATCTTTTTTGGTTTTCTTTACTTTTCTAATTTTTTCAATCATGAACTTCTTTTGCCAAACAACATTAACATATCTTTCAACATATTCAACATAATGTTGCTTAATATTGTTTTCATACATGGTTAAAATGTCAATTGTAAGATAATCCAAAATAGTATTCATATATGTATAATCTAAATCCTCTTTTACTGTTAGAGATTTGTAATATTTATTATAAAAGGTTGTTAGTTTCTTTTTTAGTTTAACTATTTCTTCTTTTGGCGGTCTGCCTCCTGCATTTTCATTACAAAGTATTTTCATACAACAATTGATGAATACTTTATCTATTTTAGGTAGTATCTTTTTCTTGTTATAATGATCCAATAAATATAATTTCATAAACTGCAGAGTATGAATAACTATTTTATGTGCTTTGATAACAGTTTCATTAATTTTAATCAAATTAACATTCTGATGTTTTAAAACATGCTTGAGCGGAACTTTAATACATTTTAAATAATTATCTGGAGGTTTATCTTTCACATTCATAATATATCATTATTATAGTTTTTCTTTTAAGTATTTTAACGCGCCAAATTAAAAAGTGAAAAAGCATCATAAATATATAAAATAATAGATATAATAATTAATCAAATATGATATATATCTATGTATTACAACTAAAATATAAAAAATATTATATTGGTAAAACCAATAATCCAAACTTCAGACTTAAACAACATTTTAATTCAAATGGTTCAGCTTGGACTAAAAAATATAAACCTATAAACATTATTGAAGTAATACCAAATTGTGATTTATTTGATGAAGATAAATATACTATTAAATATATGGCAAAATATGGAATCAATAATGTACGTGGTGGTAGTTTTTGTGAATTAAAATTAAGCCCCAATAACATATCTACTATACAAAAAATGATAACGAGTAGTAATGATAAGTGTTATAAATGTCATAGGAAAGGACATTATGAAAAAAATTGTTTTGCATCAATATATAATAATGGAAATGTTATTAATGATGATACATATTCTAATATTGATGAATATGAACTGGTAGAAGTTTGGTCATGTAATTATTGTAATAAAGAATTTGGTTCATTAAAAGGTTCTACATATCATGAAAATTTTTATTGTAAAAAAAATAAAAGTTTTGATAATAACAGAAAAATTATAATAGATAATATAAAATCAAATAGTATAGCAGATCAAAAATATGAACAATTGAATAATCAACCATATCAAATAAAAGTGTTATATGAAATATCGAAACATCTATTGAAAAATGAAAATATTATTAAAAAAGCATTTGAACATGATGGAAAAATAGGGTGTTATAATGTATGTTATATTACTAATATTGGAAGAATATTATATTCGAGTTATAATCAGAAATATAACAGATTTAATGGACCAATTAAAAAATTAGAATGTAATGATAATAAGGTATTAGATGAATTATTCATTTCAAATATAATTAATCATGATTTTAAGGCAGATCATTACTCTAAACTAAAAATAGAATTAATTGAATATTTGAACTTAATGATTAGCATTTTACAAAGCAAATAATTATATTTTATCAAAACTATAAATTATAGTTCTAATTATTTTATCATCTTTCTTTATTCTGTGATCTTTTCTTGTAATTTTATATTTTGATTTAGTTATTTGTTTTATTATTGATAGCCAAGGTCGTTTAATTTTTGTGGGTTCTCCAACTGCTTTTATATTATTAAAACTGTAATATTTTCTTATTTTAGGAATAAGATTCATTAATTTAGTTTGTTTTTCTTTGTCATTATCCAATTCGTATAATGTTATAGTTTTTTCTTCATTCAAATCTAATATATTTATAATTTCATCAATAATATCATCTTGTTCCTTTTTATATACTTCTTTTTTAGTTCTCATTATAATAATGAAATAAAGATATATTTATATCTTTTATTTTTATATTTTTCTTTACTAATTTACCTAATTCATTTAATGTTATTTGTTCGTTTTATTCCAGTAATTTTAACACATAATTAACTTGATATTTTGTAACCTTATATAAGATACTGATTTTTTGCATCCATACTAACATCATATTTCAAATAATACTTAACAGCACTTAATTTATAATCTTCACTTTTATATTTCATAATATAATATAATAAACAATTATATTATTTGTTCCATTTTAAATTTCCGAACGTTTAAAGGACAAATATTTATTATACAAATTTAGTATAAAATGACGCATTCTTACGAAAGGACCATCGTAGAAATTAGAAATGATTATACTACATATTTAGAAAATATAATAACCCCTTTTATCTATGAGGGGTTGAAATCAGTTTATAACTACTCTATCGAAGCACACAATAAATTCCTTGAAAAAGCAAAACATGATCCAAATATCCAAAGTCCAGGTATTTTAAGAATTTTCCAAACCTGTTTGCGAGAAATACCAACTTTAAATAATCATTCAATTGAAAATGAAACAAATAGAATTAAAGATCGGGGAGGATGTTCAGATTGGTTCGATGATCTTGTAAAAGCTGTTATTAAAAGCAATATTGTCCTTTTAACCTTCACACCAAGTCCAGATCAATCAGATTTAGTAAATGAGAAATACCATGAACGGATCGAAACTAAGGATTTTATCCACAAATGTTTGATTGAATCAGCAAGGGCAATTTATAATAATCCTGAACTCTTTTGGCATGAATTCCCAAGTATTGAAATAAAAAGAAATCAGAGAGAAATTTGTGAATTAATAAAAAGTTCAATAAAAGAAGCAATTAGAAAGACATTACCTATGAAAATGATATTAAAAGAATTTCTCCAGAATGATTATATTGAACATATTACGAGAGAGTATGATATCAGAAGAAAAACCAAAGGTGAATTCATGAATATTAAAAATATGGTGCAAAGGGATATTTATGGAAAGAATTATCATGGTAAATCTGCTGAAAGTTTATTAGAAGAAGAAGAATTGCAGACTGATTTAGAAAATCCATATGATAAAAATCCATCAAATGTTTTTGAAGAATATAGAGATAATCCATCGGAAAAATCTCACTATTCCCACCAATCGCACCATTCCCACCATTCACAAAAATCTCATCACTCATCCAAACATCCATCCCACCATTCTCAAGAAGCTGAGCCAGAAGTAAACTTATTAGATGATATTAATGTTCTCAAAAATGAATTAAAAGAAATTGAGAATAAATTATCAGAATCAGAAGGTGGTTCAGTAGCATCAAAACATAGTCACCATAGCCATCATAGCCAACATAGCCATCATAGCCAACATAGCCATCATAGCCAACACAATCCAGCAAATCCGCCAACAAACCCAACAAATCCAACAAATCAAATGGTAGAAGAAAATATAAACAACGAAGTTAAAAAATATCTACAAAGATCTGAGGAAATGCATAACTCTGCCAAAAGTATGACACAAAGTGATGACAAAATGCAATTAAATCATAAAAGAAGAGTTAATGATAATATAAATATGTCAGAATTTTTTATGAAATACAATGGATAAAATGAGTTGTATAAATCATTATTTTATTTTCTAAATAGGAACTATAATAATGGTTGATTTGGAAATTCTAAAAAATCCTATTTTAATTGGAGTGTTATTAGGTGCTATAACATATTTGTACATGTGGTATGAAGAGAAGAATCGCAGAGAAAAAAATCCAAAAACTAGGAAAAGAGCAGTGAATATAGTCACTCCAGTTGTAGTTGCCATCATAGCTTGGTTTATCTCATCAAATTATTTCAGCAATTCAACAATAAAAAAAGCGCAACCAACTATAGAAACAAAACCTGAAGCTACTCCAATAATCGGGGGTAAAACAAAGCAGTATCTTGTAACTTCTAAAGGATCAATTGATACTGACGGTTCTCTTGGGAGTGCAAGTTACCACATAATTAGTAAGAAAAATGTAAGATTGCCACCAATAGATGTTTTTATCGATTTGGCTAAATTTTAATACTATTCTAGGAGAGCAGAATAATGTTTTGCATCTTTTGTTACTACTTCTATATCAGAATATTCTTCAATACCATAATCATCGTATTCTAGAAGATTGAATTTATTGTAATCAGAAAATCCAAGATTTTTTTTTGCGACAAGATAGCTTGCATCACATGCTTCCGTATTTTTAATTTTCATATACTGATTTCTTATATCATCCAACAGACAATGAAGTTGGTATCTGTGAAGAGTTTGTATTTTAAGAATATCAATTAGGAGACTTGGTCCGTATTGATCGATTGCATCCATATTATAAAAGAGATCTGAAAATACAATATTTTCTGCCAAAATGTAATTAAACAGTGGATACAAACATTTGATGCCAAAATTATCGCTTTTGATCCAAATATTATTTTTGAAAAAGTCAGTCATATTGGTAACATTCGTATCCATTTCGATGTCTATTGGAATCTGACCATCCTTTCCAGTTGAATTGTATTTAAGTAAAGCAATAAGAAGCTTGATTGCATTATTATTAGTAGTGAAACTCTTTCCTTTTTTCAATTCTTTGTACATCATGGTGGCAATAATGGAATGGAAAAGACAAAGACCATCGCCTGGAACATAGAATAGTTTAAAACGATCAAGATTCTCCTTTTCAATTATCAATTTGGATTGTACTACTTGTAGATCATTTTCTTTGCAGAATCGAAATTCATTAGTTACATAAGTTGTAACATTATCATAGAATTCATAGATACCGTTTGAGTATGCTGTTTTTCTTTTCCCAATAAAATTTACCATTGGAGTAACATTTGAAAACCAATCGATCAAAAGTTTCTTCTCTACTCCATTAATTCTATCGTCAAGATTAATCTGCAAAATTATAGTATCCTTGTCAAATACACCAAATGCAAATTCTCCATAATAATCCTTCAATTTCTCTTTGTTAACATCACTATCAGTAAAAGACTCAATATGAGAATTGAAATCTTTAGTGTCCATATATAGAACCTTAATTTTTCAAATTATATAAAGAGTATCATATCATAAAAAATTCAATTTTTATGCGTTAGTTAGAAATTATTCTATTTTATATTCAGTATACAGTATATGACTGTCAAGAATATTAAATTAGATGGAAATTCTATGCCTCTAAGAGAATTTAAATTAGAATGGATGGTATCAAATCCATCCATATGCATGATTGCTAAAAGAGGCTCTGGAAAAAGTTGGGTGTGTAGATCTATTTTAAAAAAATATAGAAATATTCCTGGCGGAGTTGTAATTTCACCAACAGAAAAAATGAATGATTTCTATGGAGAATTTTTTCCGGATATTTATATTCACTATGAATACAAAACTGAACTGATAGAAAAAATATTGTACAGACAGGAAATAATAATAAACAAGGCTAAACGAAAAGCAAAATTAGGAAAGAAAGTAGATCCGCGAGCATTTCTAGTTATGGATGATTGTTTAGGATCAAAAGGAACCTGGGCAAATGATAAATCTATTATGGAGATGTTTTTTAATGGTAGGCATTATAAAGTTATGTATATATTAACCATGCAATTTCCACTAGGAATCAAACCAGAATTAAGATGTAATTTTGATTATATATTTCTGCTTGGAGAAGATTTTTATTCTAATCAGAAGCGATTATACGAACACTATGCCGGGATGTTTCCTTCTTTTAAAGCATTTCGTGATATTTTTATGGATATTACAGATGATTTTGGTTGTATGGTTATTGCTAACAGGGGATCTAGGAAAAGTGTTCTTGATAAAGTATTTTGGTTTAAATCTAAAGAAGAAGATAAAGATATAGATCATATTGGCTCAAGACAATTTAATCAGTTCCATAAAAATAATTATAATCCAAATTGGAGAACAAATAGAACATTTGATGCTGGTGAATTCTTTAGTAATAAAACTAGTAAATTTAAAGTTAAAAAAGTATCAGTAGGAGATGGTAATCCAATACCGAATTAAGAATTGATCGAATATTTCAAAAAATTGATTAATCATAAATATTAATTCTTCTTATTCATAGTCAAAAAATTGAAAATATTAATATTTAATAATATCATAATATTTTCAATTAAATAGTTATTATGGCAGCATCTAGCTGGAGAAATAGATCAAATATCAACGAGCCAAGGAGGGCCTACAGATCGAGGGATCATAGAGGATCAAGAAGATCAGAATCATCAAATTCATCAAAACGACCAACATCAAGACATCGAGGCTTTCAGAGAAACGATAACTGGCAAAAAATGGAAGAGGATAAAACTGTTGCATCTAATGAGAATCCTTCAATTTTTGCAATCAATACAATGGTTGATGAAATATTTTCTTTGAAATGTCTAGATGATAAGACAGCCCGTACAATTCGTGTAGAATTGAAAAAGTATAACAAATGCATTCAAGAAGTTCTAAATAAATTGAAATCACTTGAAAGTACCATCACTTTATTTAGAGGGTTCGAAAATATTCTGAGGGAGAAAATGAATCTTGCAAAAGATAAAGGATCAGATGAAGAAAAAGAAGAGAGGCTTAAGAAAATATTTAAGTTGCTTTCTACTGCACAGAAGAACGTATTGGCACGCCTTAAAAATGAAATGGAGCAAAAGCCAGAATCTGACCTGGCATTTATTAAGAAAGTATTGTATGATAGTGGAGTTATTAGTCCTTTGTCTCATATTCCATCTATTTGTTATGATCATCCAGGTATTGCTGCTAATGCAGAGAATTTGGGAAGAAATGAAAGAAGTCGTTTGGTTTTTGGTGAATCACTTTCTAGTATTGTTATTCCTTCAATGAATGATATCCAGAAACTCTATCAAGAATACGAAATTCTTTCAAAGACATTTGAGGCATATAATTCGAATAGTAGTCTAAAAAATTTTTTGGCAGTTGTGGGAATATAAATGATTTTTTTATAGTTGAGTTACGAAATACTTGTTGATTCTTTCTTGTTTTCGCCTATCATATGTACGTATACTTCCAACCCAAGGAGATGGTTGCGAAAACATAGTTTCAAAAATATCAGAAACAGGAACAGGATCAATCATTTCTTCCTCAAATGTTCTTGGTATATATTTGAAAATTATATGTGGATCTCCACCATTTGTTTGAGCATTTATTCTGGTCACTTCTATAACAACAAAGAGTATTCCTACGAATAGTATGAAAATAATTAGTGCTTTTAGCATTATATAAATAATTATTATATAATTATTATATAGTATGGTTAATAAAAAAGCTATCGCATCTAGTGTTGTAAGTATTATACTCCTCGCAATATATCTACTTATAATTAACAATTTACAAGCAGATACTCCTGAACAAACTAAAAAAAATAAAAGAATTGGATATCTCTTAGCAATTCCATTTGTTATTTTAATATGGATATCTATATATACTTTCTTGGTTAGAATACAATTCTATAAGGAGAATCCATTAATTGGTCTTGTTGTTGCTGCAACTAGTTAATTTAATAAAAATATTATATTTTTAGAAATATTATATTTTTTAAATCTTATTTTTTCTGTAATTTTTTATACAAATCTTGAATTTTCGCCAATTTGTCATCAATACTATCAACTGTATTCTGTTGATCCTCAACCATCTTTTGATTTTGGTGTAATCTTTCTCTCTCTTCTTTTGCGACTTTATCTTCTGATTTAAGTTCATTTTCTCTATCATCCAGTTCATTGTCAAATTCTGTTTTTTTCTTCTTTCCACCAACTTTTTTATTTTCCAAATCATCCAAACTATTCTCCAACTGGTTTTTAGCAATACCTTCTATTCTCTTTTTGGCTTTCTTTTCTTCTAATTTTTTTCTTAGTCTATCTCTGGTTTTATCTTTTCTACTTTTTTCTTCGAGTGCCGCATTTCTCAACATATCATCTTTGCGCTGTTTTTGCATCTTTTTAGCCTTTGATAGATTTTGTTTATAACCATCAACAATTTTCTGAAGTTCTTCCTCTTGATATTTTTGGTCACCGGCACTATTTGGATCTGGATCCCATGGTAACCATTTTCCAACCTCACCAACAAAAATATCAAAGTCTGGATCTACTTCTTGCAATTGTTTACATCTTTCTTGTGCTTCGTCATATGTTGGATACGATCCTCTAATTTTAACTCCTCTTGTCGTACAATTTCTTATTCCTTCTGGAGAAACAAAAGATATACATACAAATTTTTGATTTGGAATAATATCATCTTCAGTAAGGTGATCAATTTTTTTAGCTGTGGTTTCAGACATCTGTAATATATCTATATTAATAACTACTTATTTAAGTAGATTTATTTTTTACAACTTTTTACGCACATCACAATATTCAACAATTGCACCCAGGAATCCATCCATTTAAATATGAGCCATCCAATTGCACAATTTCATTAGATTCATCTGAACTTAAAGAGGGTGAGTATCCAATAAAAAAGTTTGATATTGTATCTTTAAGATCATCTATATTTTCATTTGTTTTTGATGACACAAATTTAAAAATTAGTTCGTTTTTAATACTTGATTTATATTTTTCAAATCTATCCATGACAACTTTTTTTATTTTATTTAATCTGACATTATTATGTATTAAATCTTTTTTTGTTCCAACAATGATACAATGATAATCGTCTTTCACTTCTGTTTTTATTTTTTCTAGATAATAATCTAACCTACCAAGTGTATCCAAATTATTAAGATCAAAAACCAGCATAATAATATTGGCTCCCCTATAATAGATAGGTGCAAGTGATAAAAATCTTTCTTGGCCAGCTGTATCCCATATATCCAGTTGAACATTATTATATGTAATTCTACTATAAGCAGCCCCAATAGTACTTTCATAATGTTCTTTAAAATCATTTTGAACAAATCTCTTAGCAATAGATGTTTTTCCAACAGAAGCTTCGCCTAATAAAACAACCTTTTTTCCTCTTCTTGGCATATATATTTAATTATATTATATTAAATACTTATTATACTTACTATGTGTAATAAATATTTTATTTTTTTATCAATATTTTTAATGGAAGGACAAGAAAAAAGCTATTTTTAACTGAATCTGATATATCTGGCACAAGTAAATCTAATAAAGCAAAAGATATACCACCAATCAAAGCAAATTTCATTATATTTATAAAAGTTATATTTTCAGTTGGAATACATTTTATTGCAATTAAGCTTATAATCCATGTTAATATCATCTTTATTATCTCTAAAATATTTATACCCATTGCTATATTATTTAATTAGGAATTATTTCTGACCCATCTATCAATTCACCTTTATTGTATGTACACTTTTAAAAATAATATTTTTATTTTTAAAGATGCATTAAATATATTACCAAACGTAATATCTTTAATGTTTAGATGCTTGGAATATATTGCCATTTAAGATCTCTGCAGATTGCTTTCCAAATTTTATCTTGCATTCTAAGTTTTTCTGGACTCTTAAGAAGAGGGAAGTATTTGACAAAATCATCCAACTCTTCCAATAAACAGAATTTATGAAGAATGTATGAATAGCTAAGAAAGTTAACACGCCCTTTTGGACAATTCTTCTCAAATGGTATTTGAATCTGTCTAAATCTCTTTCGCAGTATTTCTTCTTTCTCTCTGCTAATACAGGGAGGAGGAAGACCACTCAATTTACTAATAATATGAGATGTATGCTCATAGTATTGCGTAAGATTGAGTTTTTTGAGTACTGTTTTCATATACGGTAGTGTTAATTTTTTGTAGTTTTTAAATTTTTGTTTATCTAATTCTGTGATAATTATGTTGTAAATTTCTTTTGGTATCTCAATTGATTCCTTCGCTAAGAGTGCTTTACCATATCTACATAAGTAAACTTAGGAAAGGCGCACTCCATTACCACAATTTAAAGTTATTATAACTTTAAAAGTTGCCATATAGTTCCGGTACCCAAACCTTAATTATATGCATCTTTTCAGATGGGGCTAGACTATATCTTAAGCCTTCAATATAATTAATTGAAAACCCATTTCCACCTAGTCGTTGAACCTTCTCCATAATGCATATAATACATATACATCTTAGGAGCTTGGCTGCGGATTGTCCATTAAAGTTTCCTTTATTCTTAACATTTTTACCTACTTTGGTCATTACCCAAACCCCATAATCCTTTCGAATTATAGTTGATAGTCAAGACTTTAGGAGTTCCCCGCAATTCGAAAATGTCGCTAAATTTAGATACTTATGGGTTTATTTTCTAAATTTAACTAGCAGGATATTATTACACACTATAAATTTTTCTATGAAATTCTAATGCTTTTTCTAATTTTTCTTGTAAAGTAAGAGCTTTATGTGTGAATGTCTTTTCTTTCTTTTTATTATT
>JABAOF010001330.1_pt4 | contig 20167 bp, 15 predicted proteins | sample 7062171 | NCBI WGS metagenome assembly JABAOF01 (sample SAMN14538628, study PRJNA623070) | marine sediment metagenome | biome: marine biome [ENVO:00000428]; feature: marine pelagic biome [ENVO:01000023]; material: deep marine sediment [ENVO:00002113] | place: India: Gulf of Khambhat ...
TGTGGTGCCGCTGCGGACCCTCCTCCAAGGAGCCCCCTAGATGAACGGCCGGAAGCTTCCCCCCACGGCGTACCAGCTCGAGGAAGGAGAGCAATTCGTTCCCCTGACGTACAGGCAGACGCTCACCGAGCTCACGGTCAAGGCCGTGATCTCCGGTGTCCTGCTGGGAGTTGCCTTCGGGGCGGCGAATACCTACCTGGGCCTCATGGCCGGGCTCACCATCAGCACTTCGATTCCGGTTGCGGTGCTCACGGTGGTGGCGTTCCGGCTGTTCACCGCGTTCGGGCTGGGGCACAGCATCCTCGAGAGCAACATGTCCCAGACCATCGGGTCGGCCAGCTCATCGGTGGCCTCGGGCGTGCTGTTCACGATCCCCGCGCTGTTCATCTGGGGCATGAGCCCGGAGTGGCGGCAGACCACGCTGCTGGCGATGTGCGGGGGGCTCATCGGTGTGCTCGCCATGATCCCGCTGCGCCGCTACCTCATCAAGCGCGAGCACGGCAAGCTGCCGTATCCCGAGGGAATGGCGTGCGCCGAGGTGCTCGTGGCCGCGGAAGGTGGGGGCAAGCAGGCTCACCCGGTGTTCTGGGGCATCGGGGTCGGGATGCTGTTCCAGCTGATCACGAACGGCTTCAGGTTTGTGACGCGCACGTTCCACGTAGACCTGGCATACAGGGCCAGCGTCTCCGCCAGCGTGTCGCCGCCGCTGATCGGCGTGGGCTACATTCTGGGCATCCGCATTGCCACGGTCATGGTGGCAGGTGCCGCCCTCTCCGCGCTGGTCATCATCCCGGCCATCTACCTGTGGGGGCAAGGGCTCACGGAGCCGCTCTACCCCGAGACCGAGAACCTCATCCGCGACATGTCGGCCGGCGAGATCTGGCACCGCTACATCCGCTACATCGGGGCCGGGGCGGTGGCCACGGGCGGGATCATCACGCTCATCCGGTCGATCCCGACCATGATCGAGTCGTTCAAGCTCGGACTGAGGCAGATCACGGCGAACGCCGGGCAGGATACGCAGGAGCGGACGGACCGGGACCTGTCGTTCAAGACGGTTCTCGTCTGGATCGCCGTCATCCTCGCCATCCTGACGTTCGTGCCGGGGATTCTGGGGTACATCGACTCGATTCCGGTGCGCCTCGTCGCGTCACTACTCATCGCGGTCTTCGCCTTCTTCTTTGTCACCGTGAGCTCGCGCATCGTGGGTCTGGTGGGTGTCACGTCCAACCCCACCTCGGGTATGACCATCGCGACCTTGCTCGGGGTGAGCCTGGTCTTCTTCCTGGCGGGTTGGACCGACATGGCCGGGAAGGCGACGGCGCTCATGGTGGGAACGGCGGTGTGTATCGCCGCCTCCATCGCCGGTGACACGTCACAGGATCTCAAGACCGGGTTCGTGCTGGGCGCCACGCCGAGGCTGCAGCAGATGGGGGAGCTCGCTGGGGTGATCACGTCGGCGGGCGTCGTGACCCTCGTCGTGGCGCTGCTGCACCACAATGTGGAGGGCGGCCTGGGTGGTGCGGAACTCCCGGCTCCCCAGGCGATGCTGATGAGGCTGGTGATCGATGGCGTGCTGGATCAGAGCCTGCCGTGGGCCCTCATTCTCATCGGCGTGGGCATCGGGATCGTCGCCTCCTTCTTCAAGATCCCGGTGCTGGCGTTCGCCGTGGGCGTCTACCTCCCGCTCTCCACGATGGGGGCGGTGTTCATCGGCGGCCTCGCGCGCTACTTGCTCACGCGGAACCAGCCGCCCGAGGAGGCCGAGCGGCGCCGGGAGCAGGGGGTGCTGTTCGGCTCCGGGCTCGTGGGAGGCGGTGGTCTCACCGGTGTGGTGCTGGCACTGTGGGTCGCGGCCCGCGCCGGGCGACCCATCGAGGGCTTCCCTCCGGATCTGCCGGACGTGGCGGTGCAGGTCCTGGCGCTCGCTACCATCGGCGTGATCGTGGCGATCCTGATCTGGGCCGCCACGCGGCACCAGGAGGCTTGAGGGCGCGCCGGGCCGTGGAGCCAGTCGAGATCCTGCTGGTTACGGGGATCGTGGCGCTCGGCGCCACGCTCCAGGGCACGGTGGGCTTCGGCATGGGGCTCCTTGCGGTGCCGCTGCTCATCCTCATCGACCCGCGGCTCGTGCCGGGCCCGCTGCTCGGGGCTTCCATCGTGTACGTGATGCTGCTGGCGCACCGCAACCGCCGCGGAGTGAGGTGGGGAGATCTCAAGTGGGCGCTCAGCGGGCGCGTCATTGGCGTGGCGCTCGCCGCCACGGTACTGGCACTCGTCTCGCCCGCCCGCCTCGAGCTGATCTTCGGCGTGCTGATCCTGCTCGCCGTGGCCTTGAGCGCCTCGGGACTCGAGCTGGAGCCCAAGCCCGGGACGTTGCTGGGCGCGGGCACGCTCTCGGGATTCATGGCGACCACCGTGTCCATGGGGGGGCCGCCGATGGCGCTGCTGTATCAGCACAAGTCGGGCGAGCGGCTGCGGGGTACGATGTCGGGTTTCTTCGTGGTGGGCATCCTCCTGTCCATCACGGCGCTGCACCTCGTGGGGCGGTTCGGGCGGCAGGAGATCATCTTGGCCGCCATGCTCATACCGGGTACGCTTCTGGGGTTCCTGCTGTCGCGGCACACAGCGCGGGTGTTCGATCGGGGCTACATCCGTCCCGCCGTGCTCACGGTCTCGGCCATCGCGGCCACCGCCGTGCTCGTGCGGCAGCTGCTCCCAGCGCCCCACGAGCCAAGAGCCATGTTCCGCAACAGGATAGAGCGGCTGCTCTCCTACGCCGACGTCAAGATCGGGGGTTCCCGTCCCTGGGACATTGAGGTCCACAATGACGCGCTGTACCGCAGGGTGCTGGCGCAGGGGCCGCTGGGCGCGGGTGAGTCGTACATGGACGGCTGGTGGGATTGCACCGCGCTGGACGAGTTCTTCTACCGGGTGACGGCGGCCGACTTGGAAGCGCGGGTCAGGCCCGCGACCGAGTTCTTCCGGGTGCTCGGGGCCAAGCTGGTGAACCTCCAGCGGCCTTCGCGGGCGTTTCACGTCGGGCGACGGCACTACGACATCGGCAACGAGCTGTATCGACACATGCTCGGTGAGCGCATGATCTACAGCTGTGCCTACTGGAGGGACGCCGCCACGCTCGAGCAAGCTCAGGAGGCGAAGCTGGATCTGGTGTGCCGCAAGCTTGGGTTGCGGCCGGGAATGCGCGTCCTGGACATCGGCTGTGGCTGGGGGGGCGCCGCTCGGTTCGCCGCCGAGCGATACGAGGTAGAGGTCCTCGGGATCACGGTCTCGGCGGAGCAGGTGAGCCTCGCACGAGAACTGTGCCGGGGACTTCCGGTCGAGATTCGCTTGCAGGATTACCGCGACGTCGAGGGCTCCTTCGACCGCGTATTCTCGCTCGGCATGTTCGAGCACGTCGGCTGCCGGAACTACGCGACGTTCATGCGCATCGTGCGGGGCTGCCTCAAGCCCGATGGGTTGTTCCTGCTTCACACCATCGGGAGCAACCGCTCCGTGACCCGGGCCAACGCCTGGACCGAGCGCTACATCTTTCCCAATTCGATGTTGCCGTCGGCCAAGCAGATAGGCTCGGCCATCGAGGGAATGTTCGTCCTCGAGGACTGGCACAGTTTCGGCCCGGACTACGACACGACCCTGATGTGCTGGTTCCGCAACTTCGACGAGCACTGGGACGCGCTGAGAGCGGACTACGGCGAGCGGTTCTATCGCATGTGGAAGTACTTCCTGCTGTCGAGCGCCGGGTCGTTCCGCTCGAGGAAGAACCAGTTGTGGCAGATCGTCCTCTCTCCCAGCGGCGTACCGGGCGGGTACTCGTCGGTTCGCTAGTCGCCGGCCGAGGGCTGGCCGGCACCCATCAAGCCATGCTCGCCTAAACGTCGCTCACGGGGAGCCGGTGCCACGAAACGGAGTCGGGGGTTACTCTTATCGGTTGTCGCTTCCTTCCTTGGGGGGTGAGCGGTTGGAGCGCACTGCTGTGACGAAGGGGTCTCACTCAACACCCGCAATCCGATAAGGCCAGTTGCAAATCGCCATGCCCCTCCTATTGTTGCAGGGAATGGACCTCACCGTCCCCGCTAGCGCGGCCTCCGAGCTCGCGGCCGCGTTCCTGCAAACGGCGATCACGCTCGGACTCGTGGTCGTCTGCGCTTTCCTCTATAAGCGCTATCGCAAGCCGTACTTCGGCTGGCTCGCCCTCGCATGGGCCCTCTACGCGGTGCGCCTCGGAGCGATCTTGAGCTTCGTTTTCACCTCCGAGCCCGTCTGGCTCTACTGGCACCAGGTCATCACCGGGTGGACGGCGCTGGCGCTGCTGTGGGCGGCGCTGGTGTTCTCGCAGGGGCTGCGGTGGCGCCCATGGTACTGGGCGCTGGTGCTGTTCCCGCCGCTGTGGTCGTACGTAGCCATCTACCGGCTGGACAACTTCCTGCTGGCTGCCGGACCCGCAGTGCTGTTCCTGAGCGTGGCCACGGTCTGGACCGGCTGGGTGTTCTTCCGCTATCACCTGCTGGTCGGGTCCACTGGAGCGGCCGTGCTCGCGGTGGCGCTCTTTCTGTGGGGTCTGCACCACCTCGACTACCCGTGGCTGCGCGCCCGCGGGATCTGGAATCCGTGGGGTTACTACCTGGACATCGTGTTCGAGTTGGCGTTGGGCGCGGGCATTCTGCTGCTCGTGCTGGAGGACGTGCGCCGCGGATTGGGCGCGCTCTCGGCGCTGTCGAGCGATCTGCAGAGCAGCGAGCGCGGCCGTGGAGTGCTCGGCCGACTGCTCGAGCGACCCCTGACCCTCCCGGGTGTGCGGGGGAGCGCGATGTACCTGTTGCAGAACGGCGAAGGGCGCCTCGCGGCCGGCGCCGGACTCTGTGCCGAGTGGACGCAGGAGGAGCCCGTGGGTGCCGCGGCCCGCGCAGTCTCGCGTGCCGTCGCCACGGGACGTCCGGAGATCGCCCGGGACGAGACCGCCAGGCGCCATCGGAGAGACGGGTGGTACGCGTACGCCGCGGCCCTTCCTGTGTTCAAGGGGTCCAGCGTCGCGGGCGCCCTCCTCATCGTGGGTGACGCGCGGGATCCTTTCGCCGCGCTGGACGAGCGGTTCCTCGTGGCACTGGGCCAGCAGGTAGGCGCGGCCCTGGAGAGCGCCGACTTGTACCACCGCCTCGCGGAGCGCACCCATGAGCTTGAGCGCCTCGCCGCCCGCATGGTGCAGCAACACGAGGAGGAGCGCAGCCGTCTCTCGCGGGAGCTGCACGACGAGACAGGGCAGGTGTTCTCTGCGGTGCGGCTCAAGCTCGGTGTCATGCGGGAAGCGGCCGACGAAGGGGACGCGCGGCGGCTGGATGACGCGCTCGTCCTCATGGACAAGGGGATTCGCAGCATCCGCAACGTCACCAACGACCTGCGGCCCTCGCTGCTCGACGATCTGGGATTACTGCCGGCGCTCAGGGCGCTGGTGCACGACTTCGGCGAGCAGAGCGGTCTCTACACGCGCGTGAGCGCGCCCGACGAGCTTCCCGAGCTCTCGAACGAGGCCGAGGTGGCACTGTTCCGCGCCCTGCAGGAGGGCCTCTCCAACGTGGCGCGCCATGCAGACGCCCGGTCGGTCACGGTGCGCGTGAGCATTGATACGGGGCGGCTGGTGTTAAGCTTGCAGGACGACGGCCGCGGACCGCCGACCGAGAAGCCGCAGGAGCTCGAGCGCCGCGGGCACATGGGGCTGGCCGGCATGCGCGAGCGGATCAGTGCGCTCGGCGGCACGGTGGCGCTCAACGGAGCCTCTGGTGAGGGGGTGGAGCTGGTGGTGCGGATCCCGCTGGACGCCGGGGATACGCCGTGAGCGGCGACCCGATCCGCGTGCTGGTGGTAGATGACCATGCGGTGGTGCGCGAGGGCATCCGCAGCGTGCTGGAGGGGACCCCCGGCTTCGAGGTCGTGGGCGAGGCAGCCGACGGTGCGGAGGCGATCGTCCTGGCGGAGCAGCACGAGCCCCACGTGGTGCTGCTGGACGTGACCATGCCGGGGCAGTCGGGGCTGCAGGTCGCGGGGCGTCTGCGGCAGCGGCTCCCCTCCACGCGTGTGCTCATCCTGAGCATGCACGATCGCACGGAGTACGTGCTTGAGGCGGTGCGAGCAGGTGCGAGCGGGTACCTCCTCAAGGACGCGAGCCCCGGTGAGGTGCGCGAAGCCGTGCGCACGGTGCAGAAGGGTGAGGCCTATTTCGCTCCGGCGGTGGCCCAGAAGCTCAGCGCCGCGCTGCGGGGTGAGCTGGAGGAAGAGCAGCGCCGTGGCAACCTGGGGCTCCTCACGCCACGCGAGCGGGAGGTGCTGACCCTCGTCGCCGATGGTCGTACCAACAAGGAGATTGCCGGCGAGCTGGGCATCAGCCCCCGTACCGTGGAGACCCACCGGGAGAGCCTCATGCGCAAGCTCCGGATCCACACGGTGGCCGGGCTGACCCGCTTCGCGATCGAGGCGGGGCTGATAAGCGATTAGGCGAGGCTAAACCACAGCTAGAATGGGCGCCAGCGGGCGCTGAGGCCCCACTCCGTAGTTCTGCGGAGCCCCTCTCCGTACAACTCCGAATACCCTCGAAATCCACCATCCCCCATCATTCCACTCGGTGATTCGCACCCGGTCCGGAGCGGTGGCTTCCCCCCCTTCCCCTGAGCTGCCGCTCCGGTCGGCAACTCCGCTCCAACCACGACACCGCCGGAGGTGGTGTGATGCATATGCAACGTTCGCTCTCCGCAGTCGCGGCGCTGCTCGTACTGGTTGCCACTCCGCTAATCGCGCAGCAGTCGCAGGCATCCGGCCAGGAGCCGGACACGACGACACGCAACCGGGAGAACCCCATTCGACTCACGGCGGTGGCGGTCACCGCCACCCGCAGCGAGAAGGACGTCTTCCTGACCCCCAATCCCGTGGGGATCATGGACGCGACCGACCTACTGGAACTCAAGCCCAACACGGCCGCCGACCTGTTCACCCGGCTGCCCGGGCTGGATGTCACGGGCGTCGGCGCCAATCAGGTCCGGCCCAGCATCCGGGGGCAGCGGGGCCAGCGGATCCTGCTGATCCAGGACGGGCTGCGGCTCAACAACGCGCGGCGCCAGCAGGACTTCGGCGAGATCCCGGCGCTGGTGGACGTGGGCCAGCTCGAGTCGATCGAGATCGTACGGGGGCCCGCCTCCGTGCTGTACGGGACCGACGCCATCGGCGGCGTGGTGAACCTGCGTACCCGCAAGCCGCGCTACGACGGGATCCACGGGTCCTTTGGCTTCCGCTACAGCGAGTACGACACCCAATCCAAGGGTGTGGGGACCGTTAATGGCCGACTCGGCAACTTCTCGTTCCTGGTGAGTGGCAGCGTGCGCCAGGCCTCGGACTACGACGCGCCGTCGGGAACCTACGGCAACATCACGCTGTGCTCGAACCCCCCGGCGTGCGACAGCACAACGACGGTGGTCAACACGGGGACTGACGACTACAACGTCGAAGCCTACGCGGCTTACCAGATCGCCGGGCGCCACGAGATGTGGGGCAAGTACGAGCGCTACGATGCCGACACCTCCGGCTTCGGCTTGATCGAGCCGGCGGAGTATACCGACGAGACCGTGCGGATCGAGATCCTCTATCCGTTCCAGACGTTCGACAAGTTCACGGCGGGCTACCGGGGCAGCCGCCTCAACACGCCCATCGCAGACAACGTCGAGTTCATCGCGTACTACCAGGACAACGACCGGCAGCTCAACAACAACATCACGGGTATCCCGCTGGGACCGCCGGGAGCCGAGCTGCAGTTCTTCACCGAGAACTACACCAACATCGAGACCTTCGGTGCCCGGTTGGAGGCAAAGAAGCTCGCCTGGGGGAGCGTGATGTGGACCTACGGCGTCGACTTCTTCCGGGACGACTCCGAGAATGCCGACACGAGCGCGACGATCATTCTGGGATTCGGCCCCCCAATGGAAAGCGTGGACAGCGTCGCCAATCTGCAGAACGCGACCTACGCGAGCGTCGGAGTGTTCGCCCAGGCCGACTGGCAGGTCACTGACCGGGCGTCCCTCATTCTGGGGGCGCGCTGGCAGGACGTGACAGCCAAGACCAAGGACACGCCGGGATACACCGACCCACTGATCACGGACTCGGATCAGACCATCGTCGCGGCGCTGAACGCGCTGTACAGCGTCACCGACAACGTCACCCTAGTTGGCACGGTGGGCCGCGCTTTCCGCTCGCCCAACCTGGTGGAGCGGTTCTTCGCGGGGCCCACGCCGGAGGGGGGCGGCTTCCAGGTGCGCAACGACAGCCTCGAGCCCGAGACGAGCCTGAACTTCGACATCGGCGCCCGCTTCAAGAACCGCACGGTGTACCTCGAGGGGTTCTTCTTCTACAACACGATCTTCGACGGCATTCGGATCGAGGCGACCGGCGATACCATTTCTGGCCTGCCGGCGTTCATGAACGTGAACGTGGACAAGCTGCGCTACCTCGGCGTCGAGCTCGCCGGCGACGTGCTGCTCCCGGCGGGGTTCTCCGTCGGGGCGAACTACACGCACTTCGATACGAAGGATGTGAACGATCCCGAGAACCCCGTGGGAGACAGCTACAGCGACAAGCTGCTGGCGAACCTCCGCTGGGTACATCCGAGCAACCGGGTGTTTGCCGAGTACGAGTTCCGCTGGAACGGCGAGCGGAAAGAGGTCTTCACCGGCAGCGAGCCGCCGGTCGGCCCCGTCCTGCCGTCCTTCATGACGCACTCGGTGCGGGCTGGCTGGACCTTCTTCCAGCGGGGCAACATCAGCCAGCGGATCGGCGTCTCGCTCACCAATCTCACGAACGAGCTGTACGCTGAGTTCGCCAACGCGGCCTTCTTCCGGCCGCAGCCGCGGCGCGGCTTGCTCATCTCGTGGGACATGACGTTCTAGCTCGAGCCGACGGACCGGAAAGGAGCAGCGCACCGTGCGAGAGCCCGTTCATTTCGTTCCCATCGTGACTACCATCATCGCGATCGCGTTCTCGATCGTGGTGTTGCGCCGCTACCTCGAGCGGCGCACGGGACCACACCTCTTGTGGTGGTTCGTGGGGCTCTTCCTCTACGGTGTGGGCACGGGCACCGAGGCGGCGACGACGCTGTTCGGCTGGAACCAGGGTGTGTTCCGCGCCTGGTATATCTCGGGTGCGCTGCTTGGGGGGGCGCCGCTGGCGCAGGGGACGGTGTATCTCCTCTTCCCCCGGCGTGCGGCCGACCGCATCGCAGCCGCCCTGCTGGCAGTGGTGGCGGTGGCGGCGCTCTGCGTGCTGCTCACCCCGATCAACTACGAGCTGGTGGAGACCCACCGGCTGACCGGCCGGGTGATGGAGTGGCAGTGGGTTCGGGCGTTCAGCCCGTTCATCAATCTGTACGCCGCCATCTTCCTGATCGGCGGGGCGATCCTCTCTGCAGTGCGGTTCAGCCGACGAAAGGGTACCTACCACCGCATGGTGGGCAACATCCTGATCGCGGTGGGTGCACTACTTCCCGGGATCGGCGGGACCGCCACGCGCTTCGGACACGTGGAGGTGCTCTACGTGACCGAGCTGGCGGGCCTCATCCTGATCTGGCTGGGCTATCGCTGGAACGTGCGCTCGCCGGCGGCGCGAGAGGCGCCGCCCCGTGCGGCACTGGCGGCCGCGCCCGAGGCGACCTAGTCGCCGCCAGGCGACGCGCTACGAGCGGGCGGTCGACACGGCCGCCCGCTTCCTCGTTGTGGGTGAGGTGATTGCCGACCGGGGGCGGTTGGGCGACCGCCGAGGGCTGCCGGGCGTCCTCGCTCGGGTCAGCGCACGTAGATGAGGTTACTGCCCAGCAGCCGGTTGGTGGCGCTCAGCACGGCACGCACTGCGGCCCCGGCGGCGTTCCCGTCGATCACCGAGGAACCCACGACCCGCTGGGTGTGGTTGGAGAACCGGCTCACCAGGGAGACCACGACGACCACTGTGTCGAAGGCCTTGATCGTCGTGATGCCCAGCAGCTCGAGCTGCACCCGGTTGTCGACGGCGGCCTCCAGGGCGCGCGACGCGGCCTCGGCGGCGCAGCGGAGGACACCGATCTCGGAGCTCACGCCCTCGGCCGTGCCGGAGAACTTGCTACCCTCGTGCCAGGCGAGCGTCACCTTGCTGCGGCAGCGCCCATTCGGGAGTGTCTCGAGCTCGAGGTCGTCGAACTTGATGCGGGCGTTGGGGTCGTTCGGCTCCATCTTGGTGTCGGGCACCGAGAGACGTCCTGGGCCCAAGATAGCACTCTAGGGGCGGCACCGGAACGCGCAGGGGAGCCGGGGTGGGCACGCCTGACGTCCCGCCGGCGTTATGACGGAAAGGAGAATCCATTAGCTTTGGGGGCAATGTCTCCAATCTTCGAGCTGCTGCAGGCTGCCCTGGGCGACCGCTATCTAGTCCAGCGAGAGATCGGCAGGGGTGGCATGGCCACCGTCTACCTGGCGGAGGACCGCAAGCACCGCCGACGCGTCGCGATCAAGGTGCTGCGGCCCGAGGTGGGAATCGCCGTGGGACCGGAGCGGTTCCTGCGGGAGATTGCGATCGTGGCGACTCTCTCCCACCCCCACATCCTGCCGCTCTACGACTCCGGGGAGGCCGAGGGGTTCCTCTACTACGTGATGCCGTACGTGGAGGGCGAGTCCCTGCGGGACCTGATGAGCCGCCAGCGGCGGGTGCCGGTGGAGGAGGCGCTGCGGGTTGCCCACCAGGTCGCTGGAGCGCTGGCGCACGCCCACCGCCACAACATCGTGCACCGTGACATCAAGCCCGAGAACGTCATGCTCGCCGAAGGCAACGCGCTGGTGACGGACTTCGGCATCGGCAAGGCGGTGTGCGACGTGTGCGAGGACGACCACATCACGGTGGCGGGGACGCCCATCGGGACGCCGGCGTACATGAGCCCGGAACAGGCGATGGGCGAGGCGGTGGACGCCCGCAGCGACATCTACAGTCTCGCGTGCGTGATCTTCGAAATGCTGACGGGCCGGGCTCCGTTCCGCGGCTCCACGGCGCAATCCACCCTGGTGCTCCATGCGGTCGATCCCATTCCCTCGGCCCGGGAGCTGAGGCCGGAGCTCCCGCAGTACCTGGACGAGGCGCTGCAGCGGGCCCTGGCCAAGTCGTCCGGCGACCGCTATGAAACGGTTGGCGACTTCGTCCAAGCGCTCGGGCTCGTGAGCACGGCGGCAGTTCCGTCCGAGCCGCCGCGCGATGACGGCACGTGCAGTCAGTGCGGCATGGAGGTACAGGCCGGCATGCGCGTGTGCGCCCACTGTAGCGCACAGCTAGTCGTCGCGCCCACTGGTGCCAGGGCGAGGCGCCGGGCACGCGGTCGGATCGCAGCCGTCGTGGGCGCCGCGGGTGTAGTGCTGGGGGCGCTCGGTGTGTGGTGGGTGCAGGGGGGACGAGGACTCGGAGCGCAGCCGATCGAGTCCGTAGCGGTCCTTCCGCTGGCCAATCTCTCGGGTGACCCGGCGCAGAGCCACTTCGTGGACGGCATGCACGACGCGCTCATCACCGAGGTCGCGCAGATCGGTGCACTGAAGGTGATCTCCCGAACCTCCGTCATGCGGTATCGGGACGGCGAGCAGTCAGTTTCCGACATCGCCGACGCGCTGGGGGTGGACGCGGTGGTCGAGGGCTCCGTGGCGCGCTCCGGCGACAGCGTGCGGATCACGGCGCAGCTCATCGCGCTCGATCCGGAGCGGCACCTGTGGGCCGGCACTTACCACCGGGAGCTGCGGGATGTCTTTGCCGTGTACACCGAGGTGGCGCGGGCGATCGCGCGGGAGATCGCGGCCGAGCTCACGCCCGAGCAGGAGGCGCGACTCGCCTCGGTGCGGCCAGTCGATCCGGCGGTGCTCGAGCCCTATCTGCAGGGTCGCTATCATGCCTCCAGGGGATCCCTCGATGGCTTCCGCCGTGCCGTCGCGTTGTTCGAGACCGCAATCGAGCGGGATTCCCTGTTCGCCCCGGCGCATTCCGCCCTTGCACTTGCCACCCACCTGCTGGGTTTCTATGGCGGGCTGCCGGAGCACGTGGCGGAGCCGCGGGCCAAGGCGGCGGCGCAACGGGCGCTGGAGTTGGACGGGGAACTCGCCGAGGCACGGGCGGTGCTGGCCGGCATCCGTGCGATGCACGAGTGGGATTGGAGCGGTGCGGGGCGGGAATACGAGCGGGCCATCGCGCTCGATCCCAGTTCCGCCATCGCGCGTGCGTGGTATGCCTACTACCTGACCTCGATGGGCCGCCACGAAGAGGCGATCGCCCAGGCGCGCCGCGGTCTCGAGCTCGACCCGCTGAACCCTATGGCCTGGATCGTGCTCGCCGAGCAACTCCTGTATGACCGACGCTACGAGGCAGCCATCGAGGAGATGCGGCATGCCCTGGCCCTCGAGCCGAACCTGTACCGGGCGTGGGAGGTGCTGGAGGACGCGCACGCACTGGCGCAGGATTACGACGGCGCCGTAGCGGTGCGGCGCCGGCGGCTCGCCGCAGGGGGAGCCGAGCCGGCCGAGGCCGCCGCGCTTGAGCGGGCGTACGCGTCCGATGGTGCCGCGGGGTACTGGCGCTGGCGCCTGAGGCTGGCCGAGCGCCGCGCGGCCACGGGGTACGTGCCGCCGAGTCGGTTCGCCCAGATCCACGCTGCGCTTGGGGCGACCGATACGGCGCTGGCCTGGCTGGAGCGAGCGTACGAGGAGCGCGACGCCATGGAGCTGCTGCAGGTCTCGCCCTACTACGATCCGCTGCGCAGCGACCCGCGGTTCGACTCGCTGCTCGAGCGCATGGCGTTTCCCGGCTGACCATGGCCTACGGACTGCATTGGGAGTGGCGCGGATTCGGCGAGCTGGACCCGTTGGTACGGCGACGGATCGAGGATCTCCCGCGACTCATCCCCGGCGACCTCCAGGGCGTGGACAGCTACTACTGGTTCCCGGGCTGCGACGTCAACCTCAAGGTGCGGGATTGGGGGAGCCGTGCGGGCGTCAAGCTGAAGCGGCTGCTCGAAGTGGATGATGTAGCACAGCTGGAGCTCTGGCTCGAGGACGAGCGGGAGGATTTCCCGTTCCCGCTCCGTGCCGAGTCCGTGAGCACGGTGGCGGCCGCGCTGGGGGTGGAGGTGGCGCCGCCGCTGCGCCCCATGGGGCGCTGCTCGTTGCTCACCCTGCTGCGCGAGGCGCGTCCCGATCTGGTCGTCGTGGCCGTCCACAAGGCCCGTTCCCTCCGTCGCTTGGGGGTGGGCGACCGGGAGCTGTCGGTGGAGCTGGCCGAGGTCACGGCACCCGAGCACCTCACATCGGTGGGGCTGGAGGATCGTGCCGGCCTGAGTGGTGCTTCGTCGCCCGAGGACCAGGCGGCGGCGAAGCGGGACCTGCTCGACGCTAGGGACGCGCTCGGGCTCCCGGGTGGGCTGGCGCCGCTCAGCTACCTTGCGGCCGTCGGCGCGTGGGCGACGGGGAGAGCGCTGCTCACGGAGTAGGACCGTCCGGCCCCGTGTTCCCTTCCTCTTCGGGGCGTGGCGCCGCACCGGCTGGGGGCCTGGTCGGCACCGGCCCCGCGTCCACTCCCCGCGCCTTGCGGACCCAAAAGATCAGCGCGGCGAAGTCGTAGAGGGTGTGCACGGCGATGGGCACGATGATGTTATCCGCCGCGATCAGCAGTGCGCCGAGGTACAGTCCCAACAGGCCCGCGAGGAGCGCATAGGTATGGGTCACGAAGTGGGCCAGGCCGAAGAGTGCGCTAGCCGCGAGGAGTCCCACCAGGGGGCCAGCGGCGTCGCTGATCCCGCGCTGCACCAGGCCCCGGAATAGTGCTTCTTCGGCCACTCCCGCCAGGAGCGCTATCAGGGCCAGCTCACCCAGCGTGCAGTCGGCGAACATCGGCACGATGGTCTCCTCGATCTCGCGCAACAGTCGGCGCAGGGGAGACCACTTAGAGCGGGACGTCCACCACATGAGTAAGAGGGTGGGGATGGTCGCCACTACGCCCCACGCGAGTGCCGAACCGGTGAGCCGTGCGCCACCCAGCGGCTGCACCCCCACGAGCAAGCCGACTCCCAGAGCGATGACGAGAAGGCCTCCCTCGAGCGCCACGGCCAGCCGCACAACAGGGTGCGGCCCACTGGATTGCTGTGCCATGCCAGCACTGTAGCGTCACGTACCAGGGGGCGAAAGCGGTGGGGTGCTTGCGGCGAGCCGGGAGGGCCGCAGAATAGATGGAGCGCCAGTCCGCCCCTGCCCCGGGGGGTGCGGTGCGCAGTCCGCGGGGCGCGGGTAGCATCTTCGCACGAGAGGAAGTGTCATGTCTCGTATCATTGGATTGCTGATTGTGGTGGCGACGCTGCCGCTAACGCAGCTCGCGGCCCAGGTGCCGCCCCTCGCGCAGCGGGAGATGAGGGATCCCGAGCCCCTCTTCGCGTCCAGCGACGTGCTGGTCATTACCCTCGAGGCACCGCTCAAGACGACGCTCGGCGATCGCGGAGAGGACCGCGAGTACCACCCGGCCATCCTTCGCTACGAGGACCCAGAGGCGGGGCCGCTGAGCCTGGACGTCAGGATCCGGGTACGGGGGAACTTCCGGGCGCAGCGCAGGAACTGCAGCTTCCCGCCGCTCCGGGTGGACGTGAGGGAGGCGCAGATCGAGCAGACAGTGTTCGCGGGGCAGGAAAGGATGCGGCTCGTCACGCACTGCCAGGATCGGGGCAAAGACCTCACCCGGTATGTGCTGCAGGAGTACCTCGCCTACCGCGTGTACAACCTGTTCACCGAGGTGAGCGTGCGCGTGCGCCTGGCGCAGATCACATACGTGGACACCGAGAGGGATGAGGAGCCGTTCACGCGTTACGCCTTCTTCCTCGAGGATTACAACGAGACGGCGGCGCGCAATGGGTGGGAGCTGCTTCAGGTGCCCGTCATGCCCCCCGACCAGATCGAGCCCGACCGGCTCGCCATATTCGAGTTGTTCCAGTTCATGATCGCCAACACCGATTGGTCGGTGGCCTACAAGGAAGAGGATGAGGATTATTGCTGCCACAACGCGGTCATGGTGGGGACGATGGTCGGACCGGTCTATCCGGTGCCGTATGACTTCGACTGGGCTGGGGTGGTTGACGCCCGCTACGCCCGCCCCGATCCCCGTCTGGAGATCCGCACCGTGCGACAGCGCAAGTTCTGGGGGCTGTGCAAGCCGCGGGAGGTGCTGGAGAGCGTGTTCCCCCTGTTCAACGAGAAGCGGGAGGAGATCTACGCCCTGTACCGGGGCCAGGAGGGGCTGGCGGAGGACCAGGTACGGAAGACCATCGACTACTACGACGAGTTCTACGAGATCATCAACGACCGGGGCAAGATGAGGCGCCAGATCTTGGACGAGTGCCGAGTGATGTACAGAGGTGAAGAATGAGAACGTCTACGGGTGCCGTCTTCCTGCTGACCCGCAGTCAGATCGGTCTCACTTCGAGAGAGCGAGCTTTAGCCCCCGAGTAGGGATCAGTCTCTGCCCGCGGCCGCCTCCAGGCCTTCGCGGTCGCGTATCCGGATCATCCGGCGTGAGACCTCGACCGTGTCCGGCCCGGCGCGCCCTGCGCGCACCTTGCGGCGGTTGGGGATGGTGGCCGTCTGGCGCGACACTTCAATCAAACCCTGGGTCGTGAGGTCTCCCATGGCGCGGGAAACCGTCTCGCGGCTCGAGCCCACCATCTGCGCGATGAGGTGGTGTGTGAGCTGTTGGCTGATGCTCACGCCGTCGTTCTGGTCGGCCATCTCGAGCAACAGGCCAGCCACCCGCGCGGGGACGTCCTGCAGCACCAGGCTGCTGATCTTGGAGTCTGCCTGGCGCAGTCGCTTGCAGAAGGCGCGGAGCAGCCCGAAGGCCACCATCGGCATCTCCTCTAGGCACCGCTGAAAGTCCTCCCGATGGAGGATCAGGAGCTCGGAATCCTCCATCGCGATGACGTTGGCGGACAGCGGCTGGTCGTCGATGAGCGACATCTCGCCGAAGAAGTCGCCCTTGCTGCGGGTCGAGAGGATGACCTCGCGGCCGTCTTCGGCCGTGAGCACGATCTTGACCTGTCCCGACAGCACGACGTAGAGCGCCTCCCCAGGACGATCCTCGAAAGCGATGATTGCGTTCTTGGCGTACGTCCGGGTATGAGCGGCGTGCGAGATGCGCTCGAGGTCGCCCTCACGCAGCTGAGTGAACAAGGGGACGTCTCGCAAAGCGTCGGCGACGGTGATGGAGTCTCTCATCGGGAAAGACCGGGATGCTGTCGCGTCAAGGTTAGCGTCCCTCGGCCCGTGCGTCAATCTTGCTCCTCCTCGGCAACCTTCTCCACGACGATCGTGTAGTTGGCGGCCAGTGCCGCGATGGCAGCGACGGCCGCCCAGACGGGTGTGAATGCCGCTCCCAACACCCCCCAGGTGAGAGGGATCTCGATCAGGGTCTGCCCTTCATCATTGCGGATGATGATGCGGCGGATGTTTCCCTCTCGCACCAGCTCCTTGACTTTTGCCAGCAGGCCCTCGCCGGGGACTCGGTACTCCTCGGTGCGCAGCTCCTCTTCGGTCATGGTATGCCTCGTGGGTTGGGGAAGGTGCGCTTGCGGCGCACGGTGGGGCTCGGCCAGCAATATCGCAGCCCCTCTCCGCCTGGCGCCCCGTCTCGCAGCCACGCGCTCGACATCCTGCGCGATAGGCTCAATAATGTGTCCGGAGTCAGCACGGGAGCATCGTGATGAGCGAGGTCAAGATTCGGGTGACCGGCTGGAAGGCCATCGTGGTCCTCATCATCGCCGTGGCATTCGTGGGCTATCGCTACTACTCCGTACGGACGACGCTCGAGACCGGTGCCGCCGACGAACTGCGGTTCTGGCTCGCGGCCGAGTATATAGCGCAGGGCCTCCCGGCCCTGGAGGAGGCGGTGGAGCGCGGCGATGCGGCGGCCGCCGAGGAGCAAGCCCGCGAGATCATCGCGCGGGACCGCATCGAGTTCACCGAGATGAGCGCCCGGGGTGAGCCCGACGACGTGGTGGTGCGGGTGAAGATCCGGGTGGACGGTAGGGCGCCGCCCGACGGAGAGGAGGTGCGGTACTTCCGGATGCGGCATTCGACGGTGACCGGGTGGCGGATGCGGTGGGAGACGACGGCGCTGGGGTATTACCTCATGCTGTTCTGAGCTCGCGGGGCGCGGAGGCGCCGCCCGCCCCCTACTTACAGGGCAGGAACCTCACCGTCGTCTCCATCTCTTCCAGCACCTGCTCGATCGCGGCCACGGTCTCAGCGACGTCCCGCTCGCTGGTCTCGCGCGACAGGGAGAACCGCACGGAGCAGTGGACGTCCTCCTCCGACATCCCCATGGCTATGAGCACGTGGGTGGGCTCCGGCGACCCTGACTTGCAGGCCGAACCCGAGGAGAGCGAGATGCCGTGCTGGTCGAGGGCGATGACCAGTGACTCGCCGCGCAGGCCCGGGAGCGTGAGGTTGAGGGTGTTGGGGAGCCGCCGCTCGGGGTGGCCGTTCAGTTGCGCCTCGGGGATCAAGCCCCGAATGCGCTGCGCCAGCGCGTCCCGCAGCCGCTGCATGGCGGCCGTGTCCTGCGCCGCCTGGAGCGCTAGCTCCGCCGCCTTCCCCATGCCCACGATGGCAGGCACGTTCTCGGTGCCGGCCCGAAGGCCGCGCTCCTGCTTGCCCCCGTGGACCAGCGGGGCGAGCTCGATCCCCGACTTCACGTAGAGGGCGCCGATGCCCTTCGGCCCGTGGAACTTGTGGCTGGAGAGACTGAGGAGATCTACATTGAGCTGCTGCACGTCGATGGCGATCTTTCCGGCGGCCTGTACGGCGTCGGTGTGGAACGGCACGCCGTGCTCATGCGCGACGGAGCAGAGCTCGGCGATGGGCTGCACGGTCCCGACCTCATTGTTGGCCAGCATGATCGAGACCAGGATGGTCTCGGGAGTGAGCGCCCGGCGCAATGAGTCAGGCTGGACCAGGCCGTACTCGTCCACCTCCAGGTAGGTCACGGTGTAGCCGATCTCCTCGAGGAAGCGGCACGTCTCGAGGACCGCCGGATGCTCGACCGCCGTGGTGACGATGTGCCCGCCGGCATTTCCGGCGGCCAAGGCCACGCCCTTGAGGGCCAGGTTATCCGCCTCGGATCCGCCGCCCGTGAAGATGATGCGGCGGGGGCGAGCGTTGATGAGCCGCGCCACGCGGCGGCGCGCCTGCTCGACGCCCTCCCGGGCATCGCGACCCAGCCCATGAATGCTCGAGGGGTTGCCGAGTGCGCCGTCGAGGTAGGGGAGCATGGCCTCCCGCACGGCCTCGTCCACGCGGGTGGTCGCGTTGTTGTCGAGGTAGATGCGTCGCTGCGGTTGGCGCCGTGTCGCCGGCGCGCCGATGATGACGGGGCCGCACGCCGCGGCGGCACGACCGGCCGACTTCCGGGTCGCGGCCGTGCCGGCCTCCACCTTTGCCACCTCACACAACAGGGCCTTGTAGACCGGGAATCCCGAGACCTCGTCGTAGTTGCCTAGGTCCGTCAGCTCGTTGACGTTCCACTCCCGCCACGCCTGGGGCCCCACGGGGGTGCCGCCGCCCATGTTGCACTCGACGGCGCCCCGCACGAGGTCGTCTGTCACGCGCGCGCGGAACGGTACGGAGCCGCGGGGTGTGCTGACCTCGACCAGGTCCCCGGTCTGGATCCCCCGGTGCGCAGCATCCTCCGAGTTAAGCTCGACCGTGGGCTCGGGGTTGTCCCTGCTGAGTCCCCTGATGCCGTGATGCTGTGAGCGAAAGTCGGTATGGGGGCGGGCGCCGGAGTTGAACACCAGGGGGTACTGCCCGACGAGGTCGGGCCGCGCCACCGGGCCCTCCGTGGGCTCGGTGTACTTGGGAAGCGGCTCGTAGCCGAATTCCTCTAGCGGGGTGGACCAGATCTCGAACTTCCCCGTGGGAGTGTCGAACCCGGGGCGGCCGTCCGGCCGCAGGCCGCCCTTCTCCCATTTCTTGTACTCCATCATCGGCGTGGGGAGCTTGACCCAGCCGCCGGCCTGCTTGAGGCCCTCCGGTGTGTGGCCTGAGCCCTCCAGCGCGAACCGGACCATCGCCTCCTCGGTCTGCGGGTAGAGGTGGCCGTACCCGAGCCGCGCGGCTAGCTCTGCCATGATCAGATAGTCGTTCCGCGCCTCGCCGACCGGCTCGATCACCTTCTCTCGCAGGCGGAAGATGGGACCGTAGACCATGTAGGAGTCGATCTCGAACATGGTGGTCGCCGGCAGCACGACGTCGGCGTAAGCCGCGTCGGCGGTAAGCTGCCGGTCGATACACACCACGAAATCCAGCTTCGAGAGCGTCTCCCGCCACACCCCGGTCTGCGGCCAGGAGGTGAGCAGCGACGCCCCGTGGATGATCAGCCCCTGGATGCGATAGGGCTCGCCTTCCAACACCGACGTGACCAGCCCGCTGGCGTGAGACTCGCCGCGGTAGTTGCTGTAGATGGGGAACTTCTCGCGTGCCACCGCGCGATCCAGGTCGGGGTTCTCCTGGTTGCACGAGCGGTTGACCGGGAAGTGCGAGTCGAGCATCGCAAGCCCGATTCCGCCGGGCACGTCCAGCTGCCCGGCCAGCGCGAACAGGGTGAGCACCGCGCGGATCGCCTGGATGCCGCTGTTGGAGTACTCCAGGCCGGTGTACATCACCGGGCAGGCGCCGGTGGCGTGGCAGATGCGGCGCGCCAGGTCCCGAATGGTGTCGGCCGGAACGCCGGTGATCGACTCCGCCGCCTCCGGTCGGAAATGCTGTACGTACGTGCGCAGCTCGTCGAAGCCGTGGCACCAGTTCTCGGCGAAGTCCTCGTCGTGGAGATCCTCGTCGATCATCACCTCAATCATGCTGAGGGCGAGCGCGCCGTCGGTCCCGGGCCGGATGGGCACCCACTGCGCACCGGTACGCACGGCCGTCTCGGTGCGGCGCGGATCGATGACGACGATGTCGGCGCCGCGCCTGGCCGCGCTCTCGAGCCGGTGCATGTCCAGCGGCGGCGAGTCGGTGGCCGGATTGGCGCCCCACACCACCAGCATCTCCGCGTTCTCCATGTCGGTGAACATGTTGACGAGCATGCG
>JABAOF010011491.1_pt1 | contig 20144 bp, 19 predicted proteins | sample 7062171 | NCBI WGS metagenome assembly JABAOF01 (sample SAMN14538628, study PRJNA623070) | marine sediment metagenome | biome: marine biome [ENVO:00000428]; feature: marine pelagic biome [ENVO:01000023]; material: deep marine sediment [ENVO:00002113] | place: India: Gulf of Khambhat ...
ACAGAATCTGAAACTGCTCATGTCTTACGTCTTGAGCGAGAAGGACACGAGGAAACATGTTTTCATGGCGGAGCCCTTCGGTTTCCTTGATTCGACCTCTTTTGAATCACTTGCTAAGTCTAGTACACCAGACGATGTGTTGGAGAAAGCACTTGGACTGCTACCTGATGAGTTTTTGTCCAAAGTAGGTTTTGAAAGAGGATGCCCTATTAATGAACTAGAGTTCTCTTTAGATCTTGCAGCTTTTGAATATTTACAGAAACGAAGCGAGGAAATAGGAACACAAAAGGTGCGATTAGTGTGGAGTGCCTTGACTGGCGTTTATGAAATAAGAAACCTTATTACCATAGCTAGGATCAAATACTCTGAGACGCCAAAGGAACTAGACAAATTTCTCTTTCCATCTTGGAGGCAACTCGGCAAAGCCGACGCTGAGCGAGCGGCTTTTGAGAGCTAAAGATTATTCTGCCTTTCTGCGCAGTCTGCGAAACACTACTTATGGAGAGTTTATTCCGAAAGGCAAAATGAATCCAGTGAACCTTGAAGTTCTCTTGAAAAAACGATTGCAGGAGTTGGAACTTAGAGGAACGAAACTAGACACCACTGTACAGACGACTATCCTCTTTCTCACAGAACTTGAGGCGCGATATGACAACATCCGAAGGGCTGTATCTTCTGTATTCATCGAAAACCATGATAGGGAATAAAAATAATGAAAATCGTAGCTGTTGGAAAGAGAGAGATCCTTATGGGGTTTATGCTAGCAGGAATAAAAGAAACGCTAGAAACGGAAGACCCGGAAGCTGCATTGCAATTCCTCCATAAGCTGGAAGACAAAGACACAGATTTCCTAGTTATCATTACTTCTAACCTATATAATAAACTAAGGGAGGAAATAGTTAAGATTCAAATGAGAAAACCTTCTTTTGTCTTTTACGAATTTTCAGGAGGCGGATTGAAGTGGAGAGAAAAGTGACTTCAGAGGATTCCACTGATTTAGTTGGCCGCGTAGTTTCAATAAGCGGTCCCGTAGCGACCTGCAGAATCAGCAAAAACGTAAAGGATCTTATGATGAATGAGATAGTCTTCGTAGGCGACACAAGGCTATTCGGCGAAATAACTCGCATAAGAGATGACACAGCAACGATACAAGTCTATGAAGAAACATTAGGGATAAGAAGGGGAAGTGCTGTTTATAGATCAAACACGCTTCTTTCGGTGACTCTAGGTCCCGGCCTCTTGGGCAGAATCTATGACGGATTACAACGGCCTTTGGACGCCCTAAGAGAAAAGAGCGGTGAGTTTCTTCTACCAGGAATGAGATCTCCCAGACTCCCCGTGAGCATCAAATGGGAATTTAAGCCGAAACTTAAAATAGGCGATACTGTGGAACAAGGAGATCTTCTTGGCAGCGTTCAGGAGAATGAACTAATCAATCACAAAATCATGGTTCCGCCTTTGTTGAATGGAAAAATCGTTGACATAGCTGAGCAAGGAAATTATACTGTCGATGAAGAAATTGCAAGAATAAAAGACGAAAGAGGAATGATATCAACTCTTACTCTAGCCCATTCGTGGCCAGTGAAAAGGACAAGACCCTTTTCACGAAAACTTACTCCTGATGAACCCCTTATCACTGGGCAAAGAGTGTTAGATTTCTTTCTTCCTATTACAAGAGGAGGAACGGTTGCTGTAGCTGGAGGCTTCGGAACAGGGAAGACCGTGTTGGAACATCAGCTATCCCGATCCTTAAACGCCGACATCGTGATCTATGTAGGATGCGGGGAAAGAGGAAACGAAATAGCAGATTTGCTACAGAAATACCCAAAGCTAGAGGATCGCGAAACTGGTTTACCTCTCCTTAAGAGAACTATCCTGATTTCTAATACGTCTGATATGCCAGTAGCTGCTAGGGAAGCAAGCGTTTACACTGGAATTGCTTTGGGTGAGTATTATAGGGACATGGGATATGCAGTTGTTCTTCTCGTAGATTCTACCTCAAGATGGGCAGAGGCTTTGAGAGAAGTTTCAAATAGAATGGAAGAAATGCCTGGAGAAGGAGGCTACCCTCCTTACCTTGCTTCTCGCATTGCCGAGTTCTACGGAAGAGCTGGAAAAACTCAATGTTTAGGCAAGCCCTCGAGAATAGGATCGGTTTCTATTGTCGCCTCGGTGTCCCCTTCCGGGGGAGACTTCTCTGAACCTGTGACTCAAAAGACTCTTCAAATTGTCCGGAGTTTCTGGGCTCTGGACCAAGAGCTTGCTTATAGAAGGCATTTTCCAGCTGTAAATCTTCAGCAAAGTTTCTCTCTTTATGAAAGTGCTGTGGAACCATTCTGGTACGAAAATGTTAGTGAGAATTGGAGAGAAATCCGCGAGGATGCTTTGAGATTGCACGAGGAAAGGCTTCGATTGGAACGTATGGTTCGATTGGTGGGAACAGGCGCCTTGTCGGAAAACGAGAAGATAATACTAGGAGATGCAAGGCTTTTGGAGGAAGTGTTCTTAGAGCAGAACGCTCTTCATCCAGTTGACGCTTTTTGTCCTCCCAAGAAACAGTTTCAACTGTTAGATCTTGTAATGTTCTTCCATGAACTTTCATTAGAGGCAATTGGAAAGGGGATTCATTCAGATGTCTTGCTGGAGTCACCACTCCGTGAGGAGATGGAAGACATGAAACTTCTCTCGTCCGATAGAATCGATGAGGCATATTGGAACATGAGAACAAGGATAAGGGCTCACTTCTTGCGAATTTCTAGAACGTATGGTTGATGAGGAGGATAAGCATTGTTAAAGATTAGATATAAAGCAATCACCGCGATAAAGGGGTCCTTGCTTTTCGTGAGGGGAGTCTCAGGTATCCGTCTAGGGGAGGTTGTGAGAATCTATCTGGACAAGGAAGTTAGGACTGGTCAAGTCCTTGAAATCCAAGAGAATCTATCTGTCATCCAAGTCCTTGAAGGAACAAGCGGCATAAGCCAAGATTCAGAGGTATCTTTCACTGGTGAAACACTGAAACTTCCAGTGTCTTCTGGAATTTTGGGGCGAATTCTTGACGGTCGAGGTAGACCAATCGATGGAGGTCTTCCTATCAAAGGCACAGAGATAAACGTCTCAGGGAACCCCTTAAACCCTGTTGCTAGGGTGTATCCTCAGGACTTTATAGAAACCGGAATTTCAGTTTTGGATGGACTCTTGTCAGTAGTCCGTGGTCAGAAACTTCCTATCTTTTCAGGAGGCGGACTACCCCACAACGCTTTGGCTGCTCAGATCGTTCGCCAGTCTCACATTGGAGGCGAAGAAAAATTTGCGGTCGTTCTTGCAGCCATTGGCATCACCCATGAAGAAGGTAGCTTTTTCATCAGAGACTTCAGAGAAGCTGGAGTGATGGAAAGAACTACTATGTTCATTAACTTGGCGAATGACCCAGTTATAGAGCGTCTGTTGTCTCCGAGACTTGCTCTCACCACAGCGGAATATCTAGCCTATGATCAAGACTATCATGTGCTCGTCCTCCTATTGGACATGACGAACTACTGTGAGGCATTACGAGAAATCTCGATGGCTCGGGGAGAAGTACCTGGGAGAGGCGGATATCCAGGTTACATGTACACAGATCTAGCTTCCATATATGAACGCGCTGGAAGAGTTGCCGACAAGAAAGGCTCGATTACTCTAATCCCTATTCTCACCATGCCAGNNTCATAACTGAAGGCCAAATAGTTCTGAGCCAAGACCTTTCCCTCAGGGGGATTTACCCTCCAATAGATATTCTTCCTTCGTTGTCAAGATTAATGAAGGATGGTGTTGGCGAAGGGAGAACAAGAGCCGATCACATGGATGTTGCGAACAGTATCTATACAGCCTATTCAAGGGGCAGAAAGGCCATGGACTTATCCCTGGTGATAGGTGAGGAAGCGCTGACAAGACAAGAGCGTGAGCATCTGCAATTTGCAAGAGAATTTGAAGCCAAGTTCATAAAGCAAGGAAAATATACGCGTAGGGATGTTGAAAAAACATTAAACCTTGCCATTGAGCTGCTCGAAATAGTTCAAAAGGGTTGAGAGAAATGTCCCTTCGCATCAGATGGAAGACTCAAAGAACACGCCACGAACTACGCAGACTCAAAGACCAATTAGAACTTGCGAAAAAAGCTCACACACTGTTGGAAGAAAAATACAAAATGTTAATACAGGAGGCACAACACATCCGCAGAACCATTTTCCCTTTCCAAGAGGAGCTGGGATCTAAAGTTAAAGACGCCTTTACATTTCTCTGCGAAACTGTCATCTCTCTTGGTCTGCGCAAGGTATACAAAGCTGCCTTATCAACTAAAATGAATGATTACGTAGAAATGAGATGGACCGCTCTGCGAGGTATTTCTGCTCCTAAGCTGAGCTCCAAAATCCAGAAAAGAACGGTTGTAGAAAGGGGCTATGGTTTAACCGACACAAATTACGCCCTAGACAAAACGGCAAATGCTTTTGAAAATGTAGTGATATCCATAGTAGAAGTAGCAGAGCTGGAGAACATTCTTCGGATATTGGAAGAGGAAATTGAAAAAACAGGTATCCGTGTATCAGCATTGGAAAAAGTTCTAATTCCAAGTCTTAAGTTNNAGTTTGAGATAAAGACAATTGAGAATAGACTTGAAGAGAAAGACAGAGAAAGACACGTTATGGTTGAATGGGTCAAAGAGAGACGATCAGAAACTCTCTAATTCTTTTCAGCTATTTCTATATAACACCGCTGTATCTTAAGATTAGAATCGATATAAGCAAGCCATATATTAGAACTGATTCTAGAAGCACAACGAAAATTAGGTCTCTGCCAAATGTTTCTTCTCTTCTAGTGGTTGCACTTATTGCCGAGGAGCCTACTCGTCCTTGAAGATAGCTACATATACTCGTAAGGGAGAGAACGAGGGTTGCGTAGATTGAAGCTACGCCGATTTGTTCTGGCGCTGCGAGAGTTTCTCCAAGAAATCCAGCAGCCCTTAGTATGAGGACGGCGTTCAAGAGCCCGTAAATTGCACCTGTTTCAGGCAGTACTGTCAAGACTAGAAATTTTCCGAAGGCGCCTTCTCTTTCTGCTACTCCTCCAATAGATGCAGAAGCGGCTATGCCTTCACCTATCCCTGTAAAGAAACCGCTGATTCCAACAGAGAATCCAGCAGCCAAAGCGGCTATTCCGTGGTAAATCGTGAGGGCAGCTTCCATCCTTGCGAGTATTAGTATGGCGATCAACAAACCATAGATAGCTGACGTCTCTACTAAGACCGTCAAGATTAGTGTTAATCCGAAGCGTTCTGGCTTTTCGGCCATAAGTAAACTGCTTGCCGATGCTGCCATCCTTTGCCCTAGTGACGCACCAGCTCCAGCTAAACCTATTGCTACTGAGGCCCCTCCAATTGCAAAAGCTAGAATTTCTGAACTTACCATATTACTCCTCTACCTTTATTCTTTGTGAGAGGGATTTTGACACTGTGTATTCTCTTTCAGATGTCAATGGAGAGAATCTTGTTCCTCCTCCTATAAAAAATCTGCCAAAAAATTCTACATAATGCAATCGAAGTGAATGGGCAAAGGTTGCAAAGACGGATATGAAAACTATGAAAAAATGCGAAAACAGTAAAATGGTGCCATTTAGAACTGGTCCGACAAGATATGTGCCCACGACTAGAGTCCCCAACAAGACAAAAGTTCTACCCATCCAAGCGGTTGCCATGTTCAGGGCTAAAATCCGAACATAAGAAATCACGCTGCTCAACAGCCTCGTAAGTTCAAGCAGACCAATGGGACCCTTACCTATCATTAATGCTGCTAGTCCGATGATTCCCGCAACATAGCCAACAACACTGGTTCCTTGAAATTCAAATCTGCCTGTTACAAGGAAGATCGCCGCGCTTCCTATCAGTAATAGAGTTGAAAGCTGTTCACCGACAATTCTCCGAAATTGCCTTTTAGAGAGGTTGTTGAGGAATCCGAGAATGCTCCCGAAAACTAAGTGTCCCATTCCTATTCCTATGACTATCAGCAAAAAGCTTATGGGATCTTCAGCAGCACTCATCCAAAGCACCGGAAGCTCAACCAGACCTCCCATGAATTCTCCCATAAGAACTCCAAAAAAAACTGTAGAGATGCCTATACAAAGAAGAACAACAGAGAGGTTTTTCATATTCTCGCTCCTTGATCCGGCGCCTCGTCTGATTAGCAAACCAGAGACTATTATGGTGGTTCCGATGGCTAAGTCTGCTGACATCAGCCCGACAAAGAAAGTGAAGAAAATGGCGAGAAAAGGAGTAGGGTCAATCTCATTGTAAAGTGGCACTCCGTACATTTCAGTGAGCATTCTGAACGACCCTATCACATTTCTATCCTTGAGAAGAGTTGGGATTTCAGATTGTGGCTCATCAGGAGGGGAAACAACCATCGTAGCGTACCCTTCAGATGCCTCGTCGATAACAGACTTAATATCCTTTTTCTCTTCCTCTGGAATCCATGCTTCTAAGACGAAAATTCTTTTCGTTTTCCCGAGTCTTTCTTTGATCTTCAATCTTTCAATTTTCGCCAGAACTGCATCGTGCAAACAAAGCATTTGCCTTTCGTATTTCTTCAAGATGTTACTGGACTGGGACTCTAAAAATCTCAAACAACTGTTTGGAGTCCCAGAAATCTCTTTTGGAAAAGAAATCTCTTGAAACCTGTAATTGCTTATGATTTTCTCTATTTCCTCTGAAAACCTACATAGGGAAACCAGAGCGACAAAGCGCGTTCTCTTTTTCCCCTCTGTATACATCGAGACATATCTCACCCTGCTTCTTAGCTCGTTTTCTAATAATTGTATTTTCTCATTTGCCAACTTGCCAAACTTAATGTATAATCGTTCAGTGGATCGGAGCTCTTCAATGTCAGTTTTTGCATTGCGTAGCTCCCAGAGAAGCTCTCTAACAATCTGAAACTTCTCTATGTTCTCTTCGACTTCCCTTTCTACCGAACTCACTTTATCTTCAGCGGTGCTTAAGAGCTCCATTTCCTCTGCAGCGTCAACTTCTATCAGAGCCCTCCCTCTCGGTTTAAAAAGCTGTTCTATGAGACCTAATTCCTTTGTTAACCCAAGATTGCTAAGGACCCTGTTAATGCGGTTGAGTACACTTCGCCATCGACGAGTTTCCTGTTCAGTCATATATGATTGAGCAAGATTTTCCCATTGCGGTAAAGTTCTATTTATATCAACTATGTGAACGTTCCCCTTTGACTGAACGGCTCTGAGAACCTCGTCAACAGTTTCATCTAGTATCAATGCTCGCAATTTTTGCATTCTAACGGGAGCAAGGTTTCTGAAATGCAATGTGTTGTGCTCCAATCTTCAAGGGGTACAGATCGCTTCTGTTTTGTTGGGGAAGATTTACTGCAGGGTAATATATTTAGAATTCGCCCATCTCAGGATGCAAAAGTCTTCCAGATAGCCCTTATACTTCAACATCATGGATGAGAAAGGCTCTGAAAGCATGGGCAATGAAGCGGTTAAAGCTTTTTAGATAGGCTTGCTATTAATGTGAAGGATAGAAATGTTTTCGAAAGAAAGCGCAGTACTAGATTTAGGTGATTATCAAAGATTTGAATTTGATGAATGCATAAAAGAGAAATTTAACACTTCAGTGTTAGACGAAGGTGGATTGACTTCACCATCCTCTATTTCTCTCATTATTCCCACGAAGTTTGAGCCTGAAGGTATTCTTGAAATTGAAGAAGATACTCTGCATCGAATATTGGCCCAGTGCAGCGAGTTAGTCGACGCTGGTTATCTTGATGAAATAATCATTATGGGTGCTACACGAGACGAAGAAGGAAAAGCTGATTTTAGCGTGCTGCAGGACGTGGTGAGAATTGCTTATGAAGAACTCGGGCTTTTCAAGGAACAGGTTGACTTGCTTAACAAGTATAGAAGTCAAAATGAAAAAGCTAAAAGAGGACTTATAGATTTCTTCTTGAAAGTTGTTCACCAATTTGACGAGAACCTATCGAAACTGTTTGCGAAGTACGGTGTATTTGGTGCTACTGGCTATTTCGGTGTACTTCCGGGCAAGGGAGCCGGAATCTGGCTTTCCATCCCTATTGCACGAGGCGACTTGCTATGTTTTGTTGATGCAGACATTATCGGTTTTAAAAAGGAATTCGTTACTGCACTTTGCCACCCTATAATATACTCTTGGAATGTTGAGGAAGCAGCAATAAAACTTGTCAAAGCTTATTACACTAGGATAACTGTCACAAAAACCGATTCTCAGGTTCCTGTTCTTGGGGGGCGCATCTGCCGTCTTCTCACGGTTCCACTTTTGAAGTCGGTTGCTGAGACTTTTAAACTTTATCTTGGTCTCGAAAGCACAAAGTATCCCTTGGCAGGAGAGTTTGCGGTTTCCCGCGACATAATGGAGCAAATAGATTTCCCGAATACCTATGCAATAGAAACCTCTTTACTGTTTCAAACTTACGATTTGATTGGGCCTTCATCGATGGCTCAGTTAGATTTGGGCATTTATCGACATATTGGGAAGCGATTCGAAACCCTGGAACCAATGGCTTATCAAATAGTAGATTCAGTTCTCAGAGTAGTTGACGAGAAGCTGGGCAAGCCCTTGACAAATGAGGAAAAGAAACAGCTGAGCTTTTCGTACAAAAAGCATGTAGACAGCCTTATACGTGAGTACGAAAAGATTGCCTCTTCCTTGAGGAAAACCGAAAAAAACTTGGTCTACTCAAGAGAGAGTGATCATGAGAAGGCAGAACTACTCAAAAAGGTTGTTGAAGAAGTTTTGTCGGGAAGGTCGAAGGAAAAGAGGACCGGTTTTTTCACTCTTCCTTCTTGGAGAAGAATAAACGAGAGAACTAGAAACTTCTTTGTTCTCAAAGAGATGCTTAGGAGACGAAGCAATCAAAGCACGTGGTCCAGATTGAGAGATTGTGACCTTTTGACCATGTAGAAGCTAATAGATATTAACACGAACTCAGAATTTTTCCCAAATCTCTGTGACCTCTAATCTTCGGTATGTGAGTTGCCCATTTTTTCTGGAATTTGAAGTAATTCAAGGAATGTTTCTTGGCGAATCTAACTGCTGACCGAATCTCTCTAATATTACGTGAAAACTCGCTGAAGTTTTCTATATCTCTTCTGAGTAAAGAGTGGAAACTGTTCAACACACTCGATGTCACAAATTTGAAGCAAGCTCCAAAACCCAAAAAAAAGCCAGGATATGGCTTCAGTGAATCTATGGAGACATGTTCGATGTCTTTCACACTTTTCTGAGAAAGCATTTTTTCCCTCATGTAGACAAATCTACGCAAGTCTTGCCTCATCTCCGACCACAATCTCTTCCCTTCTCCTGGGAGATGAAGAACTCTTAACTTTGTATCCAACATAAATTTGAAGCCAAACATCTTAGCATTCACAAGTAAATCCATGTCTTCTCCGCGAGTTATGTAAGGATCGAAAGGGACTCTTTCGAACATTTTCCAGTGTAGAACCATGTTGCCGCCAAAAGCAAAAGTTGTTTCTGTTAATCGGTGCATGCTGTTTATAACCTTGAAGGATTCATTCATCTTCTTTTCTTTCGGCCAGCAGAGTTTCCACCATGCTTCTGGGTCAACGCGAAGGTAATAATTGCCCCATTCGTTTGTGTAGTATCCTGCTACGCCTCCAAGCAATTTGCTGCCTATAGTCTTTCCAACATGTTTTTGCACTTTTCGGAAGTATCTTTGATCATTGACGATCGTATCGTCATCTAAGAATATGATGATGTCTGACTTCAAAATCTGTCCTGCAGCTAAACCCGCGTTACGAACATTAGAGTAACCGTAAAGGCTGAGGAGTTGACCTATGTTTTCTTTCGTAACATACATCTTTTTCAGTGTGGATGGGAAAAACTGCTTGATATCAAAACAGTCCTTGTAGTTGCTTATGATTTCCTTGGTTTTCTCTTCTGCATCTTGCTCCAGAGTTTTATGGGTCACAGCAACTATTACAATGATTGTTGTAGAGTCTCCTGGCAGGTCTGTGTGTTTTAGGCTGTCTAACAATCGTGGCAGAGTACCATCTGATTCAAGGGGGGTAGGGTGGTCATAAATGGCGTCTGGAGTTCCATGTTTGATTATCGCATTGGTAGAAGTCCAATAAGTAGGTATAACCACAGAGATCTTCACTGAGACTGCCTCAGGCAATAAACATCGTCTTTAAAGCAGTGGTACCACCTTTTTGAGAACTATGGATTCCCAGTCATACTTCTCCACTATCTGATCAAAATTGTTGTCAACGGTATTCTCCAACATCATCCGATATATCCTAAAGGCAATATCCTCAGGAGGATTTTTCAAATCGAACATGTAACCCTCAATGTCCTCTCTGATCAATTCCTGAAAAGGTGGGATTCTTGAGCAGAAAATTGGTTTTCTAGCTGCGCCAGCTTCTATCACTGGAAGCCCAAAACCTTCTTCTTTGCTTGGAACAAGGATAAGATCAGCTATGTTATAAACGTCTGCGACGCTCCATTTGACTATCTTGTTATTGGAAAACTGCCTCTTGAAACTGATCAGATCATGGCAGAATATGACATTCTCTTGCAATCTGCGCATTTTCATAATGCTTCTGAGTTTAGTCTCATAAGCAACCGATTCGGGATCATCACCAGGGGGGCCCGTGATGAGCAGGTTTATCTTTCTTTTTCCAGAAATGTGAGATAACTCGTCGATTACATAAAGCGCCAGTTCGATGTTCTTTCGTGGTAACACTCTTACCGGCGTGACTACGATGAAATCGTTAAACGAAAGGCCAAGACGCCTCATCAACTGTTTAGTGGTTTCATCTATCTTCAAGTATTCCTCTACGCTAACGCCATTAGGAATTACTTTCATTTCACGAATCTTGTAGGGTCTTTTTAGTTCAGCGAACTGTTTTGCTCTAAAGGATGTCGGTGTTATGAACCGTATCTTTTTGTTTTTGTGATGGAGCAATGTCAGAGGAAATTTGCCAAAAGAATCTCTCCATTCCTCTCTTACTAGAACCGTGTCGTGAAGCCAGAAAACAAAACGGGTTTTTAAATCGTCTGTGAGTTCGTTGATGGCAGCAGTTGCCGCGAAATTGAATGGCATAGAAGGAATATTATGGACTATGCAAGTGTTGAGATTTGAAAGGAGCTTTCGTAATCTATGCTTTATGTCGTCTTTCAGTTTCTCAAATTCCTTGGTTCTCTTGTGTTTGTCAAGTATCTCTTTCTGTACATTTTGAACTCGAGGGTTATCCGGTGAAAGCAGCGGGACCTCCCGTTCCTCTAGGTCGTCATAATCCAATCCTCCGCCTTTCCCGTAAATGAGGCGGATTTTGTAACCTTGTTTGACTAGAATCCTCGAATGATAGTCTATGACTACCTCTACTCCTGCGATCTTCCTCGGTGGCGCCGTGTAGTGAACAATACCTACTTTAGACAATCCGAATGGCCCTCTTAGCTTTGACTTAAGATTTGCGTTAGTGAGATGTGAATAGTATAAAAAAATATTTAACAGATTAGGTGTAAATCCACGCTACAATTGCTCCTGCGAGGCGTTCGGTCATGAAGAAACTTGGCAGTTCCGCATTGTCACCACAAGCTTGGAAAGACATTCAAAAAATCAAGAACGCTGATCTCTTGGTGGGGATTCCATCCTACAACAACGCCCACACAATCAACTACGTTGTGTATCAAGCTGCAATGGGACTCGAAACTTATTTTCCAGAAATGAAATCCGTGATCTTTGTCTCAGATGGGAATTCAACAGATGGAACTCTAGCGACAGTTAAGGCAGCCCGCCTCCCGTTCAAGACCACAGTCATTCCCGCCACTTATGTAGGTGTCTCCGGAAAAGGCTCTGCAGTAAAAGCCATTTTTGAAGCTGCGAGATCTCTACAAGCCGATACAGTTGCCCTCGTTGATTCCGATTTGCGAAGCATAACTCCGGAATGGATCAGATTGTTGATTTCTCCTACGCTAAAAGGAACAGGATTCGTGACACCTTTCTATATTAGACATAAGTATGATGGCACGATTACGAACTTCCTTTGTTACCCAGTCACTTCTAGCCTCTATGGGAAAGAAATTAGACAACCCATAGGAGGGGATTTCGGTCTTTCAATGAAACTTGTTGAGGAGCTTTTAGACTCTGTCTTGTGGCAAACTACTTACGTTCGACGTTTTGGAATAGACATATTCGAAACGCACACCGCCTTAGCTAAGAAATTCCATGTAAAACAAGCGTTCTTAGGATCAAAAGTTCACGAGGCAAAAGATCCATCCAGGCATTTGGCGCCTATGTTTAGACAAGTAGTCGGATCATTGTGCACTTGTATTGGAAGCTATGAGCAAGCATGGAGGGGAATCCATGGGCGTCAAAAGGTGGAGATTACTGGTGAAGAAACATCCTCGACTATGCCGGAATCAATACATGTTGATCTTCAAAATCTCATAAGGACGTATAAGGCTTGTTTTGACGAAAACAAACGGTTGTACCGCTCAATCTTGACCAATGACCTTTACAAGGAATTCGAAGAACTGAAACAAGCGGATAACGTGGGCTTTTCGTTTCTATCAGAAACTTGGGCTAAAACGGTCTACTCATTTATTGCAAGTTTTGGAAGAAAAAAGAAGTTTAAGAAAGAAAGTCTTCTAGATGGTTTGAGAATACTTTGGATTGGAAGGGTTGCAGCTTTTGTTAGCGAAACATTGGAAGTAGATACTATGAAGGCAGAAAGACTGATAGAGGAGGAGGCAAGAGTTTTCCAAACGCTAAAACAATATTTATTGGATACTTTTTGATGAGCAAAGAGAATCTATGATCTTTAGTCTTCCAAAACTCCATGACTTCGCCAATTATTCACCGTGCACACCTGAGGCAGAAAAACCCGGGGGATCATCAATGGAATGATTCTTCCGAGGGTCAAATGAAGTTTGCGAGATTTGTAGAGAAACAGATTTATTACTCGACGGTATATAGCGTTAGTCCAACAGAGGGTCTTGGACATGGGTTTGCTGTCGAGATTGGGAGCGAAGTATAAAGGCACTTTCTTTTTCGCACTCTTCTACTTAATGGTCGGTGTCTTGAACTTTGTCATTCTAGGGATATACGGACAAAACCTCTTCCACGTAGCTTTGATAGCGGTCTTAAGTTTGATCGCTGCGTTTGGACTTTATCGACTGCAAAACTGGACCCTTTGGCTTGTTGTCGCCATATTTTTCATCGCTACAACCCATATAGCCTTCATGCTTAATGCTTTCTGGACTATCTATGTAGCAAACCCTGACATAACCAACTTATTCTCTGTCCTCACCTGGATGATGTATTTGATACTTACTTGGACAGCAACGTTGTATATCGCAGCAAAGAGAAAGAATCTAACGTAAAAGCCCTCTATTACTCTTCTATACTCCAAAGAGAAAAACAGTGACTTCTTTCCCTGACTCGACAAATTGCTGGGTTTCCTTTAATTCTACGTAACCGTCTGCTTTGGCCAACGTTGTGATGGCTCCTGATTGTCCTGTTGGAACTGGAATGGCTAGCCATCCATCTACATTGTCGGGAGAAAGGGTAACAGTGATGAAAGTTCGTCTTCCCCTGGCCGAAAATAGCTTTTCAGCAGTGATAGCTTTTACAGTGGTATGATGTTTCTGCTTTTTTCCAGCTAGCTTAAGAAGTGTTGGGCGAACGATTAGGTGGAACATCAGAAGTGAGGAAGTAGGATGCCCGGGAAGGGAAAAGATTGGCTTTCCATTGACAATTGCGACTGCAACAGGCTTTCCCGGCTTGACAGCTACACCGTGAACCAGTAGGCCAGGTTCTCCAAGTTCGTCCACTATTTGTGGGACAATATCTTTGGGTCCAACAGAGACTCCACCAGAGGTTATCACAAGGTCTGCTGACTCCATGGCCTTCTTCAGTGTTTTCCTCAATAGTTTTTCATCATCATCTTGAACGATTCCAAAGATGACCGTATCTCCACCGCTTTCTGAGACTGCAGCACTTAAGGTGTAGCTGTTTATATCATAGATTTTTCCTGAGGATAAGGGGGTTCCTGGTTCTACGATTTCTGCTCCTGTAGACACGATTGCAACTTTGGGTCGCTTGAACACGTTTACTTGTGCAAACCCTAAAGCAGCTAGCACCCCGACCTCACGAGAAGACAGAACAATTCCATGCTCCAATACAGTTTCCTCTTTCTGTATGTCCGAGCCCATAGTCATGACGTTTTCGTCTTTTACCACGGATTTATAGACAAATATCTCTCCATTTTTTTGTGTAGTATTTTCAATCATGACAACTGCATCAGCGTTAGCAGGTAAGGGCGCACCAGTCACGATCTCTACTGCACTGCCTTCTTCCACAGCTAGACCAGATATCTCCCCCACATTTACACGTCCCATTCGCTCTAATATCGCCGGGTTGTCCTCCTCAGCGCTAAACGTATCTTCAGCCTTAACTGCGTAACCATCTACAGTTGAACGGTGGAAAGGAGGAACGTTAACCGGCGAAACTACATCTTCCGCTAATACGCGTCCGACAGCTTTTAACAAGGGAACCTCGTCAATTCCAAGAGTCTTCGGATAGAATGCTTCTTCGATCTTCCTTTTCGCTTCACTTAGACTCAGCAGTTTCCTAAACATGTCCTACCTCTCAAGTATAACATCGAAAAGATGAACAGTGACTAGCTCGTTTTCTTTTAAACCTTCTCTATCCTTAGGGATGATTACGTAGCCGTTTGCTTTTGTCATTGTTGTGATTATGCCTGAGCCCTTAATGCGAACGGGATCAGCAACGAACTCGCCTCCTTTCTCTATAACTTTTACCCGTAGAAAGACATGGCGCCCCAAAACACCTACAACTCTCCTTGCCATTTTAGCCTTCACCTTAACTCTCGTATCACTCTTCGATCCTTGTAGCTTCTGGATAAGCGGCCGCGCGAAAACCTCAAATCCTACTGCTGCGGCTACTGGGTTTCCAGACAAGATGATTACTGGCTTTCTCTGAACAACCGCGAGGGCTGTGGGCATCCCTGGGCGCATGGCTATCCCATGAGCGACGATGCTATGAGGCTCGATTTGTGCAATAACCTTTGGCACTAAATCGTGAGCGCCAACGCTTGTTCCACCAGTGGTGATTACTGCATCTGCCTTTCCTAAGCCCGCGCGAATCTTCTCTTCAATCTCTTTCTCGTTGTCTTTCGCAATTCCGAGACTGAAAGCCTCTGCTCCTAGTTCAGTACACATTCCAGACAAGATTATGCTGTTGATTTCAATGATCTGATTTGGCTCCAACTTCTCGCCTAGAGAAACTAACTCGTCGCCTGTGGCCAACAATGCGACCTTTGGCCTTCCCGCAGTTTCAACCTCCTCTATTCCCATCGAAGCCAGTAGGCCTAAATGCTGTGGTCTCAGCTTCACTCCCTCTCCCACCACAACTTCGCCTTTCATCAAGTCCTCACCTCTCTTCGAAACGTTTGCGCCAGGATTCAATGAGATAAGAACCTTTATCTCACAATTTGCCTTCTCAGTGTGTTCTAACATTACTACAGCGTCTGAGCCTTTTGGAAGGGCGTTCCCTGTCCATATCTCCTTTGCCTCTCCCTTCCTTACGCTGTCTTTTGTGACAAGACGTAGAGTTTTGGGTTTGAATTGTGAGGCCTCAACTGTGTTTTCTGCTTTAAGGGCGTATCCATCTACAGCTGAACGGTCAAAGGGGGGTATGCTTCGCTCTGCAATGATATCCTTAGCTGTGACTCTTTTCAAAGCCTCTTTTACCGGAACGGGAACAGTGCCTAGTTTTTTTGGTTGAAGCTTTCTAAAGAACTTGTCCAAGGCCTCGTCGATTGGTGTAAGCTCTTGAAAGCCCGTAAGTCGAATCAACTAAACACACCACATCATTGGGAAATGAGCATCACAGAAAAACTTATCGTAGAATGGTTAGTTCCTTAATTTTTCGATAGACGATATCACGCATTTTTTTGGCATCTTCATCAGGAAGAGGGCTCTCGCTTATTATGACTGGTTTTAGACTGAGACTTGCTATGGCCTCCGCAAGTGGCTCGAATTTTGGGCCATACCCTTCAGTCATTAGTGGATGGTGACGTCTTTCTCCTCGAAAAGTGTATTCAACTGAAGAAAAGTGAGAGTGAAGGTTTCTGGCTACAGTAGTCCCAAGACGATTTTCAATCTTTTCTATGATTTGCTGGAAATCATAAGTGGTCATTAGGCTACCTCTGTATCTTGCATGTAGATGCGCCCAATCGATGACTGGTTGAGTCTGCTCCACGTTTTCGCAGATGGTTAAGATCTCTTCTAAACTTCCAAGTTGGACGAGCTTGCCAGATGTTTCAGGTCCAAGGTTGGTTTTCATGCCCATCGATTGCATAGTCTCTGAAATTTCCTTTAGCACATTTATACAATCTTGTAGGTCTTTCTTATGAGACTGTTTTTGACTGTAGTAGCCTAGATGAAAAACAACGGTGTGGGCCTTCATCCATTTGGCGGCTGTACCACAGGCAATCAAACGTCTCTTGCTTGCGTTGAGAATCTCGCTGTTGCCGAGGAGGTTTATGTAATATGACCCGTGAACTGTTAACCAAACGTCATATCTCTCCGCATTGGCTCCCAGCTTTTCTGCCTGTTCCTTTCTTATTCCAGGCCTTTGTCCCCATCGTACTGCTTCATATTCCAAGGCATCAAGTCTTTCCTCTTTTAGAAAATATGGCAGTTCACTGGTAGGAGCCTTTAGTTCTTTAAACCAGCTAGGAATACCTGCTGGGCCGAATCTTGGTCTTTCTGGCATGTTTAGTTACCGTCTGTAGCGCCTTGCCTTGGCGTATTGACTGTAGAGAAGCGCTGCAATAGCCACCGTCCAAGCGGAGGCATTTTGTATTATCAGGTATTTCTCAGTTGGATTTAAAGTGACAAGACCTTTCGTTATGGCAGACGCTGTTCCTTCAAGAACGTTGCGAAAGGTGGGTGCTACACTGATTAACGCGTTATGGATTGCAGCTGCAACTATACCTATAGGTGCGATATTGTTTGCAGCGGTTTCAGCAGCTTTTATTGTGGCGACGACGAAGGTGAGGAAAACGTCGTTCCATTGATAGAAGTTGATAGTGGCGGTGGGGACGAGTTTGGGGTAGGCTGCGACGGCGATCAGAAGGAGGATTATCGTGAAAGAGGCTAAGATCGCTATGGCGCTCTTTATGAGGGCTCTTGCTAGGGCCACTCTGCGTTGAATTCTCGATATCGCCGGGGTCTTTAGAATCTTGTTTTTGATTTTTCGTGCGCTATTATGCACTTTCTTATAGAATTTGCGTAGGGGTTTCAAGTGCTGGGGTTTTCGCCGGGCTTTACGTGGAGGAGTTTTCCTCGAGGTCGCGGTTTTTCGAGGGACTGTAGCAATGTGGGTAGTGAGGTGAGTAAAGCTTGTTGTGAGGGCAACTATTACTGAAATGGGGATAATGTGGCGAAGGAGACTTATTGTGATGTTGATGGCAGGCAAGGTGAATGTAGTCGAATCGTGTCTTCTTGTAGGTATAGTAGAGGCAATGAATGTGTATTGTATTATGACAGTGAGAATGATGAAGAGGAGAATAGCTAGAAGGTTCTTTGGGGCAGTCCAGTAGAATATTAGGCGTTTTCGGTCTTGACGTGTCATCTCGCCCATCGCCTTGGCTTTGCTTAGTAGGGATGGGTTGAATATCAAGTTTGCCGTCTTCTGTGTGGATTTTCTGTTTTACATTTGTCCGCGCCAGCTAGGCTTCGGCAAACTTTAGACTGAGTAGGGTTGTTGAAGAACATTACTCAGCTTTTTCCGTGTTGTTCAAGGGAACATTTTTTACCTATAACAGCGTTATGAATCTTGATGTGAACATGCGACCTCCCTGTGAAACCGTTGTGCGCCTTGTCTTACCAGCGTTCCGTTCATTAGTTGCTAAAGAGCTTGTTGAGGAATACGGCTTTTCTCAGGTTGATGCCGCAAAAGAGCTTGGAACAACCCAAGCTGCCGTTAGTCAATACTTAGGCTCAAAGAGAGGTGTGAAACAACTAAAACAGATAGAATCCTCACCTTCAATCAAAATGGTTGTCAGCAGAGTTGCTTCAGGCATTGCCAAATCGGAACTTGCAACCATAGATACAATAGGGATATTTTGCGACCTTTGCGAAGCGTTAAGGAAGCGAGAAGTAGTTTGTGACTTACATCGTACTTCGGCGGGACTTCCAGAAAACTGTCATGTATGTGAGTGAGCGTGACAAGACTATTCTAAAAAAGTTTTAGACAACGAAACAAGTTTGCAATACTATAACGCACATGTGAGTCGAACCTGCGGGTGGAAGAATGCTGCATTGGCTAAGTGCATCATTTCTCTTATTCTGCAAATATCTTTGGTTTCTTAGCTGCTTCAGATTCCGCAAGTAGTCTTTCAAAATAGGGCAGATTTGTAGAATGTTTATATGGTGTGGGATGGAAAATGTTAGTCTGATGTGATGTTTGTGGGTGTGGGTTTTTTTGGTGAGGAGGAGCGGCGGAAGCATACGGGTAAGTGTATTGATTGTGGTGAGGTTTTGGAGTTGTATATGTTGGATTTGAAGAAAGGGCGACGTATTTTGCAGTGTACACGCTGTGGATTGTATCATTTTTATAAGAAGGATTTTTTCGGAAAGTGGAAGGTGGTTAAGGCAGCTAAAGTTCCAGACCTATGGAGATAGAGATAAAGAATCGAAACTGATTCCTCTCCGTCCGACATGCGATATGTAGAGGAGACAACATAATACACATCTCCTAACCCTACCTCCGAAAATAAGCGAGATGGGATTCTCAGCACATCTTCCACCCCCTTTTGATAAACGCTGTGCTGAATAGCTGCCGGTCAGTAATAACATAAATTTCCACTTGGTTTTTCTTTTGAGAATTGCGGAAAAAATCCGTTTTTCTAACATATTCTTGGCACAGGGTCACCCACAGGCATGGGTAGAATACGTTTACCTCCCACTACTGTTTTCATTGCCACCAAATCAAACTCGTCTGTAGCCTCACCAATAATCACAGCGTCCTTCCCCTCCCTGCTGTCTCTTAAAGCTTCCAAAACCTCTTCAGCCATTTCCTTAAGCACCCCGATGATCACCTTTCCTTCATTCCCAACCTCCAACGGATCGATCCCTAGCATTTCACAGGCCACCTTAACATCGTTGCGTATGGGAATCCTTTCTTCATCAACTAGAACACCTAATTTGGCTTTTTGACTCCATTCATTTAAAGCGTTCGCCAACCCACCACGCGTCGGATCCTTCATAGAGACGACACCTCCAACCTCCAACACTTGCTCAATCATGTGATTTAATGGTTTAACGTCCGATACGATATTGCTGCCAAAGGCCAAGCCTTCCTGTGCGGACAAGACAGCCATCCCATGATCTCCAATCGTGCCAGACAAAATAACCTTGTCACCCGCCTGCAAATTCCTATCCAAGATCCAACGTGAATGAAAACTGCTTCTGAGGTTTTTCACTACAGCAAGATTATGATCCAAAATCTTGCTACCCCTTCCAACGCCGCTCATATTCACAACCAACCCGCCTAGACTTCCTTTCTCCACAACCTTTGTATCCCCAGTTACTACAAAGACCTCGGCCTCCTCACAAGTAGCTTCCATGCTCGCCAAAACTTTGTCTAAATCATCAAAAGCCAACCCCTCCTCAAGTACAAGCCCACACGCCAAAGCCATAGGTTCAGCCCCCAAGACAGCTAGATCATTCACCGTTCCAGCCACGGCCAACCGCCCAATATCTCCACCAGGAAAAAAGATAGGACTGACCGCATGGGAATCACTCTTAAACACCACACCATCCACTACGGCTGCATCATCCAACATATCCAGACCAACTTCCGCCTGATACCCTCCAAGATGAGGCAGAACACATCTTTCAATCAATTTTCCCATCACGGCACCACCAGCACCATGAGTCATCGTAACTCTTTCATCAACTACCATAAGCTATCCCTACAAAAGGAATATTTCACCCTTACATAAACAAATCGAAAAAAAGCCTGATCCTAACCGAACTTTTTTATCTCGTGACTTCCAAGTATACAGTG
>JABAOF010006174.1_pt1 | contig 20130 bp, 19 predicted proteins | sample 7062171 | NCBI WGS metagenome assembly JABAOF01 (sample SAMN14538628, study PRJNA623070) | marine sediment metagenome | biome: marine biome [ENVO:00000428]; feature: marine pelagic biome [ENVO:01000023]; material: deep marine sediment [ENVO:00002113] | place: India: Gulf of Khambhat ...
CGCTTCAAACCTAAGAATGAGGACTGTATTCTTTGTGGTCTGTGTGTGCGTGTTTGCAAAGATATAGTTGGAATAGGTGCAATTGGATTCGTGAATCGAGGGAAAAAGTTGAAAGTAGACACTCCCTTTCACTTGGCTTCGGATGTTTGTATTGGATGCGGAGTCTGCTCTTATGTTTGTCCTACAGGTGCTATTGAAATGGAATTGGATGCTGTGAAAAGATTCCGTGAGTTGCTTGGTAGTGAGCATAAATGTAGATATGCGCTCATGGGTTTAGTGTCTTACAAAGTATGCTCCAATAACTATGAGTGTTGGAGGTGTAAAGTTGACCAAAGGATTCGAGACACACTTGCCACCCATCCTATATTTGCAGCAAAAAAGATAAATACAGAAAAAGTAAAGCAATATATCTCGTTTTTACAAAAAATTCAGGGGTAGACGATATGATGTGAATATGAGCAAGCTTGATAGATTGTAAGCATAGAAAACTCCGAGGAAAAAGTAGCACAAGATAAGGAGAGAAGATGATTATCATAAGATTAAATGGTTTGGATGTTAAAGCAGAAGAAGGGTGGACAATTTTAGAGACAGCCAAATTTTACGGGCTAGAAATCCCAACCCTTTGTTACAACGAAGGTCTTAGCACATACGGAGGCTGCCGTCTTTGCCTAGTCGAGATAGGCGAAGAGCCTAATTCCAAGCTTGTCACCTCCTGCACTTACCCTGTTGAAGAAGGTCTTGTGGTGAGAACAGACACGCAAAGAGTGATCGAAACACGAAGAATGATGATCGAGCTGATGCTTTCCATCGCGCCAAACTCAAAAACAATTCAGGATTTAGCATCCAAATTTGGAGTAACTCAAGTCCGGTTTAAGATCCGAAACGAAGAATGCATCCTCTGCGGCCTTTGCGTGCGGATGTGCAGAGAGCAGATGGACGGTCGGGCCATTGGCTTTCAAAATCGGGGATACCGAAGAAAAATTTCAACTCCTTTTGACATCCGCTCTGAAGAATGCCGTCTCTGCGGTGGCTGTATATACATCTGCCCCGCCTGTCAGCTGAGATGCCAGGGTCCTGAGGCAGATACAGTAGTCTGTAACGCCTGTTTGACCATGGATCCCACTTGTCTGGATCACTATGATGAACTCCAATGCTGGATGTATGATGCAGGTCGATGTGGGACATGTGTTAGAGAAAAGCCTGAAAAATTAGAAGGTAAAGAGCAGATTAGAACAAATAAGTAAGAATCAACAAAAAATATTAAAATGATTGCTTTTAATGCTTAACAGACAAATGAGCAAATAAGGAGGTAATCCTAATGGCTTATACAAAACTTAACCGAAGTGCTGCCACCCTCACCAAGAACAGAACAGAAGGTTCAATCAGTCCTTTCAGCGGGATGTGCGTAACTTGTGTCGACGGCTGTATAGGTATGTGTGAGATTGGAAAATCAGCCTATCGCGGCCATGAAGTCCTCTATCCTCAACCTTTTGGAATCATAACATCCGCATCTGAAAAAGAATATCCTGTGGATCTCTCTCATTTTAGCATCATGGGAACCGCAGTCGGTGCTTTTGGCGTAGAAGCTGACTCCGATAAAGCCACATTTCCCAAGGTGACCATTGAGACTCGAATAGGACACGATAAAGGGATTAAATTAAAAATTCCTTTTATCATTTCAGGCATGGGCTCTACAAATGTTGCCAAACAGAATTGGGAAGGGCTAGCTATCGGAGCAGCTCTTTCTGGCACAATCCTCACCATAGGTGAAAACGTCTGTGGTATGGATGATGAATCTGAGATAAAGAATGGAAAGATCGTCCGTTCTCAAGATATGGAAACGCGAGTGAGACTTTTTCAAAACTGGCAGCAAGATGGCTACGGAACGGTAGCTGTCCAGGCTAATGTGGAAGATACCCGGCTGGGCGTTCATGAGTATGTTATCAATAAATTAGGTGTCGAAGCCGTCGAGCTGAAGTGGGGTCAGGGAGCCAAAGACATTGGGGGAGAAGTTAAAATAAAAGATCTAAATAAAGCCCAGGAATTAAAAAAGAAGGGCTACATTGTCCTGCCAGATCCTGAGGATCCCAATGTCATTAGTGCCTTTGAGAGAAGAAGTTTTAAAGAATTCGAAAGACACTCCCGTTTAGGGATGGTCGAAGAAGAAAGCTTCTTGAAGAGAGTCGAGGAACTGAGAAAGGCAGGAGCAAAATACGTGTTTCTGAAAACAGGCGCATACAGACCTGCAGATTTAGCTCGAGCAGTCAAGTTCTCTTCTAAGGCAAAAATCGACCTGCTGACAGTTGACGGAGCAGGTGGCGGTACAGGAATGAGCCCCTGGCGGATGATGAACGAATGGGGTATACCAAGTGTGGAAATCTGGTCCTTGCTCTATCAATATCTCAAAAAGCTAGCTGAAAAGGGAGAACACATCCCCGATGTGGCTGTGGCTGGAGGAATCACCTTTGAAGACCAGATTTACAAGGCTCTGGCGCTAGGAGCACCCTATTTCAAAGCTGTCGGCATGGCCAGAGGCCCTATGGCGGCGACGATGGTGGGAAAAACGATCGGAAAGAGAATCGCCGAGGGTCAAATTCCTGTTTACGTGGAACGCTTCGGAGATACGACTGAAGAAATCTTCGTCACCGCACCTGTATTAAAAAGTAAGTTCAAAGAGAAATTCAACGAGATCCCCACCGGAGCGATCGGACTCTTCACTTACTTCAAAAGATTGAGCCAAGGATTGAGACAACTCATGGCCGGCAATAGAAAGTTCAGTCTCGAATATATCACTAGAGATGACATTGCTGCACTTACTCAAGATGCGGCCAACATCAGCGGTATCCCTTATATCACAGACGTGGATAAGGAAGAAGTCAACAAAATCTTAAGCAGTTAAAACCTTCAAAAAAAAGCAAGAAGGCTCCATCATTCCTTAATGGAGCCTTTTTTTATCTCCCTAACTCATGATAGCAATCTTCAGTTCCATGACAATGATTTCTTCTGCGTTTGGTCTATGGCCCATATTTTGCTCTTCTCGAATTTATTCCAGTAGCTCCTTTTTTACGCTTTACGCCTTTGGCTTGATATGTTATATATGTCCTCTGAGATAGATGAGCATTGTATCGATTATCATCAGCCTATTTGTCTTGCTTTTTGCCATCACTATCCATGAAGCGGCTCATGGCTGGGCCGCCCTTAAGATGGGAGATCCTACAGCCTATAGCCTGGGAAGAATCACCCTCAACCCATTAGCCCATATAGATCCCATCGGAACTGTTTTGCTTCCCCTGATTCTTGTCATCATTGGCGCACCACCCTTTGGCTGGGCCAAACCAGTCCCTGTCAACCCTCTTAACTTGAGAAACCCAAGGAGAGACAATCTCTGGATTTCAGCAGCAGGCCCTTTTTCAAATTTGACAGTAGGAGCCTTTGCCCTGGTGGGGATTATTTTCTTGAAAATTTTGAGCCCGAACGTGAGTTATTTTCTTAAGTCCTTCCTGCTCGGTAGGGGCGCCTTCCCCCGAGGATTTTATCCTCTTGAAGGCCTTGCTCTGATTTTATTTTATGGGGTATTGATCAACACCTATCTTGCTGTTTTTAATCTTATCCCGGTGCCACCACTCGATGGGAGTGGAGTCCTGTCAGGTCTTCTCTCTGAAGAAGCGGCTGCCAAATACGACCGTATCCGTCCTTTTGGCTTCCTGATTGTCATCGGACTTATTTATCTAGGTCTTCTGAGTCTTATCATTCAGCCCATTCAAGTCATTATTTTCTCCATCATATTCTTATAATAAATGGCAAAGAAAGAAAAAGTCGTTTTCAGTGGATTGAGGCCTACGGGTCCTTGCCATCTTGGTCATCTGGCGGGCGCTCTTCGCAATTGGATCAAGTTACAAGACCAGTACCGCTGTTTTTATTCTATCGTGACCTGGCATGCCTTGAGTTCTGAATACCAGAATTCAGAAATCATAAAAAAAAACATCTTTGAAGTGGCTGCCGACTGGTTTAGCATAGGCTTGGACCCGAATAAAAGTGTCATCTTTGTTCAATCAGACATCAAAGAGCACGCCGAACTTCACCTGCTGTTGTCGATGATAATTCCTCTCCCTTGGTTGCAAAGGGTACCCACTTTCAAAGAAATGCAACGAGAGCTTCCTGATAAGGATTTAAACACCTATGGATTTCTAGGCTACCCTGTGCTTCAAACGGCAGATATTATCCTTTATAAAGCAGATATTGTTCCTGTCGGCGAAGATCAATCTTTTCACTTGGAGTTGGCCAGGGAAATCACAAGGAGATTCAATAGATTTTACAAGAAAATTTTCCCTGAGCCACAAATCCTTCTGACAGAAGTCCCAAAACTTGCGGGAACCGACGGCAGAAAAATGAGCAAATCCTTTGGAAACTCGATTTACCTAAAGGATTCGGCTGAAGTCATTCGGAAAAAAATAGAGCCGATGATGACTGACACAAGACGGAGACGACGTTCTGATCCCGGGATTCCAGAGGATTGTCCTGTCTTCACTCTTCATAAAGCCTTTGTGGAGGAAGAAAAAAGAAAAGAACTCGAAAAGAAATGCCGGACGGCCTCAATTGGTTGTTTGGAATGTAAGGACGTCCTAATAGAAAGTCTTATCCGCCTCCTCTCCCCTTTTTGGAAGAAGAGGAAAGAGTTCGAAAAAAATCCCCAGCTCATCTGGAACATTCTAGAAGAAGGGAACGACAAGGCTCGCCGTGTAGCCCAAAAGACCATGGAAGAAGTGAATTCCGCTATCGGCTTGTAGAAAAAACAGAGCAATGAATTGATTTCTATGGAAGCAGCGAAAAGCTACCAAGTCCAGTTGGAGTTTTTCCAAGGCCCTCTTGACCTCCTCCTCTTTCTGATCAAAAAGAAAAAGATCGATATTCATGACATTCCCATTGCCGCAATCACTAGAGAATATTTAGAATATCTTAACCAAAAAGAAAAGATAAACCTGGACCGTGAAGCAGAATTCCTTTTCATAGCCTCTCTGCTTATCTATATCAAATCTCAAGTTTTACTACCTCGCCAAAAACTCGATGACGGGGAAGAACAAGAAAAAGTCATTGTCGACCAGATTCAGGATTATCAAAGCATTAAAGCCGCCAGCCTTTTCCTTAGAGAAAAAGAAAAAGAGGAATTCAAGAAGTGGAAAAGGATCATCATCCCTTCTCTTCCCATCGAAGAAGAGATGGATCTTGAAGACCTCTCTTTGTTTGACCTGGCAGAATCTTTCTTCCTTCTTATGAAGCGTAAGGAAAAAGAGAATATTCAAATCATCAAAGGGAAAGAGTATTCCATTGAAGAGAAAATGAAGGAAATCGTCTCTTTTCTAGAGGAGAACATGGTCTTGGATTTCTTCGATTATTTTTACAACCAAGACAATTTAGAAGAGGCGCTTATCTCTTTTTTTAGCCTTTTAGAATTGATTAAAACGCGAATCGTGATCGCTATACAAGAGAGTCTTTTCCGTACGATTAAAGTTTGGCTGCGGAAAAAGCCTTCTCCAAGATTCACAAGATGAAAACAGGACTCAAAGAACTCATCGAATCTCTTATTTTTGTCTCTTTGGAACCGCTATCTTTGGAAAAAATCAAAAGTATACTCCAAGAATTTCCAGAAGAAAAGATAGAAGAAGCGATAAAAGATTTGTTGGAAAGCTATATTTCCAATGAGAGGGGGATCCAGATCATTCAATCCGCAGGAGGTTATCTCTTTTCCACAAAGCCTGAGTTTGACCCGTGGATCAAGCGTCTTCTTAGAGAGGAGAAAAAAGCAAAACTCTCCTCCGCCGCTATCGAGACACTCTCGGTGGCCGCCTATCACCAGCCGATCACTCTTTCCGAAATCTCGGCATTAAGGGGGGTGGATTCTACTCACACCTTGAAAGGGTTACTTCAGAAAAGACTTGTAAAAATTGTCGGCAGAAAAAAAAGCCCGGGAAAGCCCCTTATCTACCGGACAACAGATAAATTTCTCGCTCACTTTGGCCTTAACAGTCTTAAAGATCTTCCTTCCCAAGAAGAGATTTCGGATTTTCTGGAGGAGGAAAAGGGGATTGAGGAGTAAGATTGTTGGGGCGGCAAAGAGCCTTTTATTAATCCTTTTTACTTTCTTCTTCCTCCTCATTTCCTTTTCTTGTCATAAAAAAATAATAACGCCTCTAAAGCCTCCTTCTGACAGGCATCAGCCCTTCAATTTCAGAGGACGAAGAGGGATGGTTGTCGCTGCACATCCCCTCGCTGCCACGGCTGGCTTGGAGATTCTCAAAAAAGGAGGCAATGCTGTCGATGCCGCCGTGGCCACCGCTTGCACGCTCAATGTCTGCGAACCCTTCGCTTCTGGCATCGGGGGTGGCGGCTTCATGATTATTTATCTTTCCCGATCCAAAAAGGTCACGGTCATCAATTTCAGAGAAAAAGCGCCATCGTCGTCTTCCCCCGAGATGTTTATATCCGAAGGAAAAATCATGGAAGAATGGAGGAAAACACATGGTCTTGCCGTCGCAGTCCCCGGGGCCTTAGCGGGGTGGACATATGCCCTTAAAAAATACGGCACTAAAAATCTTTCCGAAGTGATGGAAAAGGCTATTGAAATCGCTGATAAAGGATTCCCTGTCAGCCCCACTTTTAGCTTAATCAATAAAGACGAATACGAAAAGTTGATCCTGAACGATGGAGAGCAAAGTTGCTATTTGAATCAAGGATTTCCATATGAACCAGGAGATATTTTCAGGAATCCTGATTTGGCAGACACTTTCCGACTTCTCGCCTCAAAGGGAAGCAAAGAGTTTTACAAAGGACAAATCGCTAAAAAAATTGTGCAAGCCCTGAAAGAGAAGGGGGGAGTGATGAGAGCTGAAGATTTAGCTCTTTATGAACCCCAAGAACAAGCGCCCCTGAAGGGAACATACAAAGATTTTACAATTTTCACAATCCCTCCTCCTAGCGCGGGTGGCCTTCACATCATTCAGCTTCTCAACATTGCCGAGAAATGGCCATTGAAAAGATGGGGGCTCAATTCCTCTGATTATATTCACCACTTCAGTGAAGCTCTTCGATTTGTTTTTGCCGACCGATCCCGCTATCTCGGTGATCCCCGATTCATCTCGATTCCATCAAAAGAGCTGCTCTCAAAAAAATACGCCGATCATATCGCTTCCCAAATAAAGTCAGACAGGATTCTTGACTCCTATCCTGGCAGGGAGTTTGAGGAAAAGGAGAATGATACAGAAAACACGACCCACCTCTGTGTCATTGATTCAGAAGGAAACATCGTCTCTTTGACTCAGACCATAAACCTCTTTTTTGGCTCAGGTATCGTTCCGGAAAAAACGGGATTCCTCTTGAATAATCAAATGAATGATTTCTCTCTTGATTCGGGCTCCCCCAATGCTCCAGGCCCAAATAAGCAGCCTTTGAGTTCGATGGGACCCCTCATACTATTCAAGAAAGACAAACCCTATCTTGCCCTTGGTTCTCCCGGAGGAACAAGAATCTTCTCTTCTCTGACTCAGATCATTCTCAACATCGTTGAATTTGGCCTGCCCTTGGATGAGGCTATCGAAACCCCTCGCTTCTTTACATCTTCCTCTCAAGGAAAAGCGAAACTTCTATCAGTAGAGTTGCGCATCTCTCCCGCTACTCTCGAGTCCTTAGAAAAGAAGGGCCATTCAGTTCAAGTGCGGAAAGCGTATGACAAATATTTTGGAGGGGCCCAAGGTTTACTCATTCTCAAGAAGGGAAGAATCATTCTTGGTGGAGCCGATTCGAGGAGAGACGGCTATGGAGCTGGTTATTAGAGGAAGCATCACAAATTCCGTGATTAGGAATGGCATGTGGATTCATAAAATGGATCAAGTTGGGTGTAGAGAAAACCGTGAACAGGCTGAGCGGGTCTGGTTCCTCTCCGGAGGAGAAGAAAGCGAATCCCGAATCCGCGCAGGGTTTTCTCGCGGGGAAATTCCGCGTGTTTTCGATGTACCCTGCCTGACCCATAATATTGTCTTTTATCACGGAAAATGGGATGCTTACGTTATTAGAGATCGTCTGGAAACATTCCCATTTCCGTAATGGAATAAGGTTTAATCATCGTATTCATAAAGTGAAATTATGTTATTGTCGGCAATGATATCTCAAAATCTTAAGCGGAGGATTAGGTCAAATAAATGAGCTCGAGGATAAAATGATAAAAAAAATCACACTTTCGGTCATGCTTATTCTTTTTATCTTCGATTTGTCTGCTTACTCAGGAAAAAAAGAAACGCATGGCCTTTTCCAACAACCCTTCTTGATCACCTCGGCTGGACAAAATGCAGAAGTTCAGCTGGTCTCGGTCCTGGCCAAAAAAGCTGGACTGGACTCCTTCCTCTCAAAGCTGGCTAGACCTGATCAACTAGGTAAAGTAAAAACAGTGGCCCTAGTTATAGGAACGAGCCTAAAAGGTATGGGAGCAGCAGGGCTGGATATAGATGAGGAAAAGAAAAGAGTCCATTTGCTGATCCGAGAAGCCGAGAAGAAAGACATTCCTCTCCTTTGCCTTCATCTTGGAGGTGAAGCAAGAAGAGGACAGCTCACAGACGAATTTATATCAGCTTTCCTTCCTTATGCCAAGATGGTTATTGTCGTCAAATCTGGAAACAAGGATGGTCTCTTCACTCGAATTTGCCAAGAGCAAGACATCCCATTGATAGAAGTTGAAAAGACGATTGATGTCCTCCAGCCTTTCAAAGACTCCTTCATAACTGAGCCAAAAAGCAAATCTTTTTGAGAGGTTGAACAGTCTGCAGATCTAATTGATCAAGTTTTTTCTCCTACGGGAATGATACAAAAATGGAATGAACGATAAGATACAATTTTGTCTTATTTTTCACAAACATGATAGGAAAGATCAAAGATTGAAACGGAATGCTTTTTCTTTGTATCCATTTCCTTCATCATCTTCTGTTTATGGCCAGAGTTCTTATGCCCCCCTGTTCGAGATACGTAAAAAATATAAGAAAAAGGATATAAATTGCCTGAGCCCTTGATTTTTTTCTTGATGGTGGCCATCTTTGCTCTCTTGGCTATGCTCTTAAAGCTGCCTATCGGGGTATCTCTTGCTTTCTCAGCTCTGGCCGGAGCTCTGCTAGGTGGAGAGGGATTTGCCCTCCGCCATCTTATCGAAGGGAGTTTTGGTTATTTTGATACGATTCTTATTATTGTCACGGCCATGATCTTTATGAAGGTTCTTCAAGCCTCAGGTATTCTAGATACTGTAACCTCCATTTTGCTAAAAAATTTTTATAAAAGAAAATTCTCTCTTCTCCTGACTGTGATGATCATTATCATGTTCCCTGGGATGATCACAGGTTCCTCCACCACCGCTGTCCTCAGCACTGGCGCTCTTGTGGCTCCTGTGCTGATGAAGATGGGGCTTTCCAGAGTGAAAACAGCCGCCTTAATCGCTATGGGAGGCATCCTAGGCATGATTGCTCCTCCAGTGAACATCCTGGTTATGATCATGGGGAGTGGCGTAGACATGCCCTATGTAGGTCTGACGATTCCATTGCTGATCATAGTCGTACCTCTCGCTATAGTCATTTCCCTTTGGCTGGGGTACAAGGACATAAAGATTATCGGCTATGACCAGATGAAAACTATCCTTCCTCGCTCTTATGCTCAAAAATATGGAATTAGGCTGTATCTGCCTTTAATTATAGTCCTACTTTTGATGATCACCCAAAGTCTCCTTATTAGAATCATGCCTGATATAGGTATCCCTGCCATCTTTATTTTAGGAAGCTTGATAGGCATCTTTTGCGGCCGTCCTTTCAATTTTCTAAAAATCACCCAGGAAGCCATAAAAGAGGCTATGCCCATTCTCTGCATTCTGGCTGGAGTGGGGATGTTCATTCAAATCATGACCCTCACAGGAGCCCGGGGTTGGGCTGTCATCTCCTTCCTTTCCTTGCCTGCGATATTTCTCTATTTGGCCATAGCGGTGAGCATGCCTTTGTTTGGAGCCGTTTCGGCCTTTGGCTCGGCCTCTATCCTAGGTGTTCCTTTTATTCTAACTATGATAGAAAAGAATGCCATTCTGACCTCTTCAGCCCTTTCAGCCATAGCTGGGCTAGGAGACCTCATGCCCCCAACAGCCCTGGCTGGCATCTTTGCCGCTCAAGTGGTGGGAGAACCCAATTACTTCAAGGTTCTTCGTTACTGCCTTATCCCGGCTCTTTTTGAACTTTCCATCGGGATTGGAGTATTGCTCCTCTCTCCTTTGTTGGATAAAGTGATATAGATCATGATGCAAATCATCTATCACCTTATCATTCTTTTCTTGGCCATACATATCATCTGGTATTTGTTACAGGAGAGAAAATTTTGGAATCAAGTCAGTGCTGGAATCGTGCTCATCCTGTTTCTCCTCCGTCTCTTTTTGATTAAATGAACCATGGATAGATTAAAAGTACACATGATCTCGGGAGGCCTGCTTCTCATCACCATTATCCTTTGCCTACTCTCCGCCATTCAATTTCTTAGAATGCACGAAAAGGATAGTATCTACCCCAGCCAAGCACTCTCAGACAAAAAAATGTTGAGTTCTTATTTCCCAGGTATGAAGGATACTCCTGGAGATACGGATGTCTTCCTTTTTCAGGGAGGGCAAGATGGGGCGAACCTCCTGATCCTGGGAGGAACACATCCCAATGAACCTGCTGGATTTATCACAGCCATTCTTCTCATCGAGAATATCAGAGTAAGGCGAGGAAAAATTATCATCATCCCTCGTGCCAATAACAGCGGCTTCACTCATAATGACACTCAAGAAGGAAATCCCCAGCGTTTCTTTCTTGAAACTTCTTGGGGAAGAAGAGAGTTTCGCTATGGCTCTCGCCTCACGAATCCCATCCACCAGTGGCCAGATCCTTCGCTCTATATCAATCCTGCCGGCCAAAAGCTCTCTGGAACCGAAAGTCGAAATCTCAACCGATGCTATCCTGGCAGGAAAAAGGGATATCTGACGGAGAAGATTGCCCATGGAATCATGGAGCTTATCCAAATAGAGAACATCGATTTAGGAATAGACCTCCATGAAGCTGCTCCAGAATACCCTGTCATTAACGCTATGGTTTTCCACGAAAACAGTGCCGAGCTGGCTGCCTTAGCCCAAATGGACTTTCATATCGAGGGCTTTGAGCTTCGTCTAGAAGCTTCTCCTCCCAAATTGCGTGGCTTGAGTCATCGGGAATGGGGAGATATGGCACAAATCAAGGCCATTCTGCTTGAAACAGCAAACGTATCTCAAGGAAGGCTTAAAGGAAAAACGTCCTCTTCCATAATCGTCGAGGGTTATGACCAAAATTACGCCAAGGCGGCCCACCTCGGACGCCTTTTTGTCCCTTATCCTGAAGAAGGCATTCCTCTCTCACGAAGAGTGGCACGCCATCTGGCTACTATTAAAGCCCTACTCTCCAGCCTTGCTGAAATCGATCCCACAAAGAAAATCGAAATAGAGAATTGCCCTTCTTTCTCACAAGTCATGAAAAGAGGAATCGGATTCTTTCTCAGCCCTCCAAAAAGAAGTTAAGTTAAGATTTTACCTACATTTAGGATTGACAAACAGTCCTCATCTAAGCTAGTATAATCAATTATCTAAAATCCAAAATGGAAATCATAATAGCTCAAAATTCTGGCTTGTGTTACGGAGTTAAAAGGGCTATAAGAATAGCCAAAAGAACCAAGCTTCAAAAAAAAGGAGATGTACTCACGTTTGGGGATCTTATCCACAACCCACAGGTTATAGCCAATCTGGAGGAACAAGAGATATATTCCATAGAGGACTTGAATGAAATCAACCATGGAACTGTGATCATTCGAAGCCATGGTGTTTCCCCGGAGATATACAAAACTTTAGAGAAGAAAGAAATAGAAATCGTCGATGCTACCTGTCCCATAGTCAAGAAGATTCAAAAATTGGTCGAAAATTTGACCAGGAGAGAAGAAGAAATCATCATTGTCGGAAACGAAGAACATCCAGAAATAGAGGGCTTGATAGGATTCAGCAAAGGAAAAGCGATTATTTTAGAAAGCGAAGAGCAGGCAAAAGATTTACCGGTTAAAAAAAAGAGAGCTATCCTCGCCCAATCTACCCAAGATCTTTTTCTCTTTAAAAAAATCGTGGCCGTTCTCATCGAAAAAACAGAGCAACTGAAAATTTTTAACACCATCTGTGAATCGACCCAGACACGTCAAAAATCAACATCTAAACTGGCCTCTTCTGTCGATACACTGTTCATTGTGGGAGGTAGGAACAGCTCAAACACATACAAACTCTACCAGATTTCGAAAAGAATCTTACCCAATACATTTCTAGTCGAAAACGCGGAGCAAATCAGACCTCAAATGCTCAAAGGAGCAAAAAAAATAGGGCTCTCAGGAGGAGCGTCAACTCCCCCTGAAGCCATCCAAGAAGCTGTGGAGAAAATCAAAAAGAGTTGCATTCATCAATTTCAAAGGGAGAATATCGTTCAATGACAGAGACAACAAAAAAAACAGAAAATGAAGAAAAAATCTCCTCTGAAGATTATAAAAATCTCTTGGAGCGCTACCAGTTCAATGCCAAAGAGTTGGCCCCTGGTAAGATCGTCAAAGGAAAGGTGATTAAGGTCACATCTACTCATGTTCTAGTCGACATCGGATTCAAATCCGAAGGGATTATCCCTATCGAAGACTTCAACGACAATCCAGATATCGGCGAAATTCATCCAGGAGATACTGTGGAGGCGGTTCTGGAGAGAGCCAATTTAAAGGAAGGATATCTGGTACTTTCTCAAAAAAAAGCGGTGGCCCTTAAAGCTTTGAATAACCTAGAAAGGGCTTATCAACATGACAGTTGGATCATCGGCAAAATCACAGAGAAAATAAAAAACGGCTACACGGTCAATGTAGGCATAGAAACCTTCTTGCCGGACTCACATGCTGATGTAAGGACCGTGAAAGAGCCAGAAATCCTTATCGGAAAAAGATACAAATTCAAGGTCATCAAATATGACAGGAGAAGTGAAAACGCCGTTCTTTCACGAAAACTATTCCTTCAGGATGAAAGAGAAAAAAGAAAAAGACGGGTCTTCAATCAGCTAGATAAGGGAAAGAAAATAAAAGGAAAAGTCAGATCATTGACAAATTTTGGAGCCTTCATCGATTTAGGAGGAGTGGAAGGGCTCCTTCACATTTCCGATATGTCTTGGGGAAAGATAAATCATCCTTCTGAAATCTTTAAAGTCGGAGAGGAAGTCGAAGTTTTAGTGCTCTCCTTCAATGAAAAAGAAGAGAAAATCTCTCTTGGTTACAAACAGTTGTCTCCTGATCCATGGGAAAATATTGCAGATAAATATAAAATTGGACAAAAAGTCAATGGAAAAGTGGTGAGTTTGACAGATTTTGGTGCTTTTATCGAACTTGAAAAAGGTGTGGAAGGACTCGTACATATTTCTGACTTAACCTGGTCACGGAAACTCATTCATCCCAAAAAAGTCCTCACTCCGGGAGAAGAGGTAATAGTCACTATCCTCGACATCAATTCTTCCAAAAAAAGAATTTCTCTAGGGCTTAAGCAAGTGACTCCTCATCCTCTTGAATTATTGAAACAACAATACAGTCCAGGTGCAAGGGTCAAAGGAACCATTACCAACATCACCGATTTCGGCGCTTTCATGGAAGTGGAAAAAGGAGTTGAAGGCCTGATCCACATCTCTGATATCTCCTGGGAAAAAATCAAGCATCCTTCTGAGAAACTCAAAGTAGGGGAAGAAGCAGAGGCTATCATCCTCAATATCGATGCGGAAAAGCAAAAATTATCCCTGGGCATAAAACAGCTGGAAGGCGATATCTGGGAAGACTTTTTCGCTCGACAAAAGGTCAGAGATCTGGTCAAAGTCAAGATCGTGCGTATCACCGATTTCGGTGTTTTTGTGGAAATCACTCCTGGAATAGAAGGAGTCGTTTTTCTTTCAGAGCTGGATGAGAGAAAAATTGAGAATCCCGAAGAGGCCTACTCTTTGGGTGAGGAACGAATGGCCAAGATTATCAAAATGAATCCAACAAATAAAAAAATCTCACTCAGTTTCAAACAGGCCCAGTTAGAGATACAGAAATTGGAATACCAAAAATACATGGAGACCCAAAATAAGAGACTTACCCTGGGGGACATTATGGGAGATCAACTCAAAAATATCGGGCCCCAGAAAAAAAACAAAAAGGAGGAAAACGATGATTAAAGCAGATTTAATCAATGAAATCGCCAAAGAAATGAACATTTCCAAACAGGAGGCAGAAACAGGTGTAAATCTGTTTTTTCAGACTATCAAAGAAGCCCTCCTCAAAGGAGAAGAAATAGAATTGAGAGGATTTGGCAGTTTTCGCTTTCGGCAAAGAGGGGCTCGGGCAGGAAGAAACCCACGGACCGGTGAGCCGGTTAAAGTCCCGCCGAAAAAAGTCCTTTATTTTAAACCGAGTAAACTACTCAAAAACATGATCAATAAATAATGGAATACATCACAGCGCCTTGGAGAGAAGAATACGTTAAAAAAGTCTGCCAGAAGAACGAATGCATCTTTTGTCAAGCGCTAAAGTTGAAAAACGATAGAAAAGCCTATATTCTCTTTCGAAGCACTCACAACTTCATCATGCTCAATAAATTTCCGTATACTCCTGGACATCTGATGATTGCTCCTTACACGCACATCTCCTTCTTTGAACGAGCAAAGAAGGAATCTACCGATGAAATGACAGAACTTCTTAAGTTGAGCCTGAAGATTTTAAGAAAAAATTATCATCCTCATGGCTTCAACACAGGGATGAATCTTGGCCGAAGCGCAGGTGCTGGCGTGGCGGATCATTATCATCTTCATGTTATCCCCCGCTGGACAGGAGACTCCAATTTCATGCCCATTATTGGTAAGACCAAGGTTGTCATTGAGGAGCTTAACACAACCTATGAGGAACTTCTTCCCCTCTTCCAAAAGAAAAAAAACCGGTAGAAAGCCTACTTTTTCTGAAAAGAGTATTGAGCATAGACCTCCCTTGAGGGGCAAATTATGAATTTCGAACTTACAGAAGACCAAAGGTTACTCAGAGAAATGGTCAGGGATTTCGCTCAAAATGAAATCAAGCCTATGGCAAAAACTTTGGAAGAGAATCATAAATTCCCCAGCGAAATTCTCCATAAACTGGCCAATCTTGGTATCTTAGGCATGACCATTCCTGCTGTGTATGAAGGGACAGAGACCGATTCTATATCCCTCGTTCTCACTTTAGAAGAGTTGGCTCGAGTCTCTCCCTCTGTAGCGGTAATTGTCAGTGTTCACTGTTCACTTTTTTGTTACTCGATCGTGAAATTCGGAACCGAAGCCCAAAAAAAGAAATATCTTCCCCGAGCAGCCTCAGGTGAAATCCTAGGAGCCTTCAGCCTCAGCGAGCCTGGAGCAGGTTCGGATGCCACGAATCTGAAAACAAAAGCGATAAAACAAGGTGATAATTTTGTATTGGATGGAACAAAATCATGGGTGACCACTGGCCGTGATGCCAATGCTTTCATTCTTTTTGCTCTCAGCAGGATCCAATCAGGGGCGAATAAAATCAGTGCTTTCATCGTTGAGAAAGATTTTCCAGGCTTTAAGGTATCTAAAATAGAAGAAAAAATGGGCCTTCATTCTTCCATCACTACCGAAATTATTTTAGAGGAATGCCAAGTGCCTGCGGAGAATCTTTTGGGCAATGAAGCAGAAGGGGCCGCGATCGCCTTGCATTGTTTGGACGGAAGCAGAATCGGGATTGCTGCTCAAGCTGTAGGGCTCTCCTCTCAGGCATTGCAAGAGGCCGTAAGATATGCCAAACAAAGGGAAGCCTTTGATAAAAAAATATCGGAATTTCAGGCCATTCAATTCATGCTGGCCGACATGTCCACTGCCACAGAAGCTGCGCGATGGCTGACTTACAAGGCTGCTGATTTGCGCGATAAAGGGAAGCCCTATGGAAAGGCGGCCGCTATGGCCAAGCTTTTCGGCTCAGAGGCTGCTAATAAAATCGCCTACCAGGCTCTTCAAATCCATGGAGGGTATGGCTATTCCAAAGAGTTCTTCGTCGAACAACTCTACAGAGATGCCAGAGTTCTCACGATTTATGAAGGCACATCAGAAATCCAGCGCCTGGTGATCTCTCGATATCTGCTAAAGGAAGACTAATTGATTCTCTTCCATTTTGAGTGAATTATGCGCAGAAACCATTCGGAATTAACCTCGCTCCCAATCAGATTTTTAGCGGCTTTCCCGAATGTTTTCCTTTTAGTCTCTAGCCTAGTGTTTCCCACATTAAATAGAAGAGATTCGATTAGTTCTAAATATAGATATTTATAAGATAAAAATTCCTTGGCAGGATAATAAAAAATTTGAGGTAAAAAAATGTTAAAAGCAATGCGAAGAAATGTCAAATCTTTAGCCCCTACCCTGTGGATTGTGATCGCTGCTTTTATCATTGCCATTTTTGCTGTTTGGGGTGGAGCAGGCCGATTGGGCGAAGCAAGAGCGGCTAACACCATTGCCAAAGTGGGAAAGGAAAAAATATCCGCTGATTTATACTATCAAAATTTGAGACAAAGGCTTGAGACGCTCAAGAAAGAATTCAAAGAACTCAACAGAAATTTTATTGAGCAGCTAAATATCCCTCAGCAAGTTTTGGAACAGATCATCCAGCAATCTCTTCTCCTTCAAATGGCTCAAGATATGGGCATAGATGCCACCCCAGAAGAGATGCGAGAAAAAATAGTCAGCTATCCTGTCTTCCAAAAAGACGGGAAATTCGTGGGCTTTGAAGAATACAAAAGGATTTTGGATTGGAGCCGGATTCCTATATCAGAATTTGAACAAAGTCTGAGAAAAGAAATCATCCTAGAAAAACTGATCAAAGTCCTTACGGCGGGTGTAGCCATCACCGAAGAAGAACTTTGGGAAAACTACAAAAAGAACAATGAAAGCGCCAAAATGGAATTCGTTGTGGCGGAGGCAGAGAAAATTGAAATCAAAGAAGATCCTTCATATGAAGAAATCAAGGCTTATTTTGAACAAAACAAGGAAAAGTTTCAAATCCCTGAAAAGAGAGACGGTGTGATGGTCTTCCTTGCCACCGAGGATTTAAAGAATGAAATCGAATTGGAAGATCCAGAAATCGAAGACTATTATAAAGATAACCAATCTCAATTTGCAGAACCAGAAAAAACAAAAGTGAGCCGAATCTATCTTCCCTATGAGGATAAAGAGAAGGAGCTCGTCAAGGCCGAAGGGCAAAATATATTAAAAAAAATTCAGAATGGGGAAGATTTCTCTGGACTGGCCAAAAAGCATTCAAAAGATGAAAAAGCCACCGATGGCGGCGATTGGGGCCTTTTAGACTGGAAAAGACTCTCATCGAGAGAACAGGAAGAAATTGAAAGTTTAGCTTCAGGACAGAGCTCAGGTCTCCTAGAACTAGAAGATGGAATCTCCCTCCTTAAAGTCACAGAAAAAACCCCAGCGCTGACAAAACCTCTGGAAGATGTCAAAGACAAAATCACAACCCTTCTCAAGGATCAAAAAGCAAGAGAGCTGGCTGATACAAGAGCATCTCACCTCGAAAACAGGGCCAGAAAGGAGAAAAGTCTAGATGTTGCTGCTCAAAAGATTGGGTTAAAGATAAGAAACACCGGTCTGCTCAAGGAAAGCGAGGAAATTCGAGATATAGATCCTTCGGGTTCGATCAGTCAAGCCCTCTTCCAACTCAAGGAAAAAGAGATATCTTCTCTCATCTATACATACAAAGGAGTGGGTGTCGTTCAGCTTAAAAAAATTGAACCTACTCGACAAGCCAATTTTGAGGAGGTCGAGGAGGAAGCCAAGAAGGAACTTAATGGTATTAAGAAAAAAGAAAAAGCTTTGGATATAATGAAAAAAGTCAGCACAGAACTTAGGACCCGAGAACTTGAAATTCTGGCCGAAAAATACAAGCTTGAATACAAAACAGCAGAGGAACACAAACGTGGAGGGTATTTGAGTACGATTGGCGAAAACGAAGAGGTCGACCGTCTCTCCTTTTCTCTTCCAATAGGCCAGGCCAGTGAACCTCTAGAATTTGAGAACGGCTATGTTCTGGTGAAAATCTTGGATCGCAAAGAAGTCACTCGCCAGGATTTCGAGAAAAACAGGGATGAGGAAAAGAAAAATCTCCTCGAAACCAAAAAGAACAAATTTCTTGCTTCCTATCTACACAAATTGAGGAATGAGAAAGGGGTACAGATCAAATATGACCTTTTTATCAAAGTCAACTCGGATGTGCTCTCTCGCTTTGAAGGAGAGTAATATCATCTTCGATTCGGGCCTTCCAGGGGACATCATCCCCAAGGCTTGAACCGCCCAAATTAAAGTAAGATTATGAAGAAAAACAGGCTTCAAAAGGCAGCAGAAAAAGCCATCAATCAATCCCTTCGCCTGCGGAAAGGGGAAAAATTCCTTCTCGTCACCGATAAACAGAAAATGGAAATAGCCGAAGCTCTGGCTTATTGGGCCAAAGAGTGCCGAGCTGAAACGACCACTTATCTTATGACTGAAACTCTAAGACCTATAACTCAACCGACGCGCCTGTTTAGGGAGATGGCTAAAAAAGCAACTGCCATAGCCTACATGCTCGATTCCAGAATTGAAGAGAAACCCTTTCGAAGTTACATGGTCAAGGTAGGAATGGAAAACAGCCGTATCTGCATGATGCCAGGCCTTACTAAAGATATGATGGAACGCCTTGTCAATATCGATTTTGCCCAGATGGACGCTTTCACGAAAAAAGTGATCAGAGCACTGAAGGATGCCGATGATGTGGTAGTGGAGAATTCTGCAGGAACAAAGATTACCTTCAGCGTCAAGGGAAGGAAGTGGGCTAACGACAACGGTGACATAAGCCGCAAAGGAATGCACGGGAATCTTCCAGCCGGAGAGTGTTTCACAGCACCGGTAGAGCACACCCTCAACGGCAAACTCATCATCAACCTCATCGACGACAAGCTGGATCGAGGAATCATGGAGTTTGACAAAGGCCGGCTGGTGAAATGGAGCGGAAAAGGCATAGAAGCTGTTGTCAAAAGCATAGGCCAAGATGAAACAGGCTTCATCATCGGAGAGTTTGGAATCGGAACAAATCCAGAAGCCCGTATCACGGCCAACATGTTGGAGGCAGAAAAAGCATTTGGCACGGTTCATTTCGCTATCGGAGACTCCTATGGCCTTGGCAAAAACAGAAGCCCCTATCACTATGATGCCCTCGTGGATAAGGTCACCATCAGAGCCAAAGGGAAATATATCATCAAAGAGGGAAGATTTCTTATTTAAAAGGATGATTGAAAAAAGCTAAGGATCTATGACCTGAAGGTTTCTGCAAAAAGGTCCTTTACCCTACTCTCCAGCGCCTCTCTGAACCTATTAACAGATTCTGTAAACTCTGAGGCTAGATAATCGGTGATGTACATCGGTTCTCCAACATTGACCTTTATCTTAGCTGGAATGAGAAAAGGCACATGGGTGCCGAAGAAAGCTATAGGAGTCACCGGAACTCTTACACCTTCCTCTTTAAATATATTATAGGCGATGATAGAAGTCCCTCTTTTGAAGGAACTCACATATGGATGAAGGCTCTTTTTCATGACCCGGCCTCTGCCTTGGAGGGCGATGATGGTTCTTCCCTTTTTGAGATATTCTTGGCAAGTCTCTATAGCCAGCCTGCTCTTCTGGTAGATATCTACAGGAATTGTGCCCACTTTTGCGATGTTAGTAGAAACATAGTTGACGATGTAGGACTTGATAGGCTTGAGGAGGAGATTGAGTGTAGGAGCCAAATTTCTCAAATGACGATGAAGATGTTTTTTGATTAGAAAATTGAATTCATCTTTATCAAAGATCATCTTGTTAGCTGTGAAGAAGATCGGTCGAGGAACGATCTCATACAGCGTAGCGATATCTTTAAAAGTCCCGATGTGATTGCCGATAATGATGTTCGGTCCGGATTTTACAAAATTCTCATTTCCTTTGACCATAACTTTCTTACCAA